>Ga0326513_10002180_pt1 | contig 14558 bp, 16 predicted proteins | sample 2_2465_0518_D_FD_203654 | JGI IMG/M metagenome (GOLD analysis project Ga0326513, IMG submission 203654) | Bovine rumen microbial communities from UC Davis, California, United States - 2_2465_0518 | ecosystem: Host-associated > Mammals > Digestive system > Stomach > Rumen | place: USA...
CTGCCGATCGGCCCGGGCGCGACGGCGGCCGGGCGCGTCGGGCGCGAGGCGCTTACGATGGGCGTGAAGAGCGACCTTGCCGGAACGGCGCGCCGGACGCTCTCGGGCGAGGAGGCGCCCGCCCTCTCCGACCGCATCGCCGAAGACCTCGGCGCCGCGGCGATGGGCGGTGCGCTCGGCGCCGCGCGCGAGGGCGCGGGAGCGGCCGGCCGCCGGATCGTGCGCGCCGTCGAGCGCGACGCCCGCGAACGCGCCGCGAGGCTCGCGGCGCTGGACCCCGCCACGGCGCTCGGGCGTGCGGCGGAGGCCGTGACGCCGCCGGAGGTGCGCGAGACGGCCCGCAACCTGGAGGCCGCGGCCGTCCCGGAAAGCCCGATGGACGCCTACGCGCGGCGGCGCTCGGCGGAGGCCGACCCGCTCACGGACTACGCCGGCGACGCGGGGCGGGAGTTCCTGGAGCGCGGGGCACGCGACCTGGAGCGCCGCGAGTCCGACGCCGCGCGCCTGGCCGAGGAGGAGCTGGCGACCCGCGAGGCGCCGCAGGTGGCGCCCGAGGAGGTGCCGCCGACGGTGGCGCCGGAAGCCAGACCGGGGAACACGGGCAACACGATGGTCGAGCCGCCCGCCTCCGGTGGGGCGAGCCGTCCCGGCGAGCCGCAGAGCCCGGCCGCCGCTCCCGTGGCGGAGTCCGCCGTATCGGAATCGACCGCGTTCGGTCGAAGAAGGGGCATGAGGCTTGACGGCGACGCGGAAGCCGGGGCTCGCACAATGCTTGTTGGCGACCGAATCGGCAGCAGGATCGAAAGGGAGGATGCGGCGCGGGAAGTCGAGCGGGTCTTTGCCGCGAAGGACTGGGAGACGTTCCAGCGAAGGCTCGCAGAGCTGAACGACATCGGCTTCGACGTGCAGACCCCCGCGCTTCTGAAGGCGCAGGGCGAATGGCTCGCCGCACACCCGGACGCCGCGAGGAAAAGGCTTGCCGGCTTCGTGGAGGATGCTCGGAACGAACTGGACGCCGGACGCCGGGAAGGCCTTTCTCCGGGAAGAATCGAAGGGCTCGAGCGGAGGGTGGGGGACGCGGAGGCGGACCTTGCCGACTTCGACGCCGAGATCGCGCAAAGCCAGCCGCCCGCCTCCGGTGGGGCGAGCCGTCCCGGCGAGCCGCAGAGCACGGCCCCCGCACCCGCGGCTGAGTCCGCCACCCCGCTACGGCGCGTGACGGGCAGGCCGCGCGAGCTTTCGACGATGCACGAGAACGGCAATTCCACGACCATCGCCACGGTGAAGAACCGCGCCGAGAAGGGCGTGCTTCCCGTCGAGATCGTCGTCCGTCCGAACGGAATGGGCGTCTCGCGCGCCGGGCAGTTCGACGCGAACGAGCCGGTTGTGCTCTTCCGATACGAGGGCGACGGCGCCGACTCCCTGGGCTATCCGGTCTTCGGGAACACGGAGCGGATCCTCGCGTGGGCGAAGGAAACCGGCCTCGCAGACAGGGCGGGCGTCTCCACGGTAGAGCCCGCCACCGTGGCGGGGTCCGCAACCCCGCCACGGGACGCTCCTTCATTCGAGATTCCGAAATACGGAGAGGAAATCTATTACAGCGGCGAAAGGATGGGCAGAGTCATATCGTCTCCGGAGGAGGCGAAGTCCGCGGACGGTTCTCCAGCCCTCCAGCAGGACGGCTCGCTCCTTCTTCGACACGGAACGGAAAGGTGGTCCACCTCCGCAGACGCGGTTTCCATCGACCAATATCTCAAAGACCGGAAGACGAAGAACACGGCCAGGATCAGGGGCGCGATCGACGAGGCTCTTTCCGCGGCAAGGGAATCGGGAAGGCCGCAGCTTCTCGAATTCCACGGAAGGGTGATGAGCGATGGAACGGCCGCCGCGCAAGCGGCCTACTTCACAAGAACCGATTCCGGGGAAATCCTTCGCGGGGACACGATTTCCGGAAGGACTCTTGCGGCAATGCCGGACGGAACTTTCCGGACAATGGAAAGGTCGTCCGTTCCGGGTCCGGAAGGCGGGCGCATTGTCTTTGATCCCGACATCGGTATACACGAGGTCCTTCCGGCGCGCGAAAAGCTCCCGGAGGAGGTCGCGCACGACAAGGCCGAGGCCGCGAGGCAGGAGGCCGTGGCGGCTTTGGCGGCCGCGCGGGAGACGGGCGACGTGGCGGCCGTCCGGGACGCGGTGAAGAAGGTCGAGTCCGCCGCCCGCAAGGAGGACAACGCCCGCAGGAAGATGGAGGCGGCCGTGGCGAAGGCCGGTTCCGTCCGCGCGGACATCGCGGCGGAGACGCCCCGGCTCGGGGATGCGGCGCCGAAGCGGGGCATCCGCTCGGAGCTGCAGGTGCTGCTGGACGCCGGCGAGCGGGACGCGGCCACGCTGGAGGACCTGGCGAGGCGCGCGGAGGCGGCAGACGCCTTCGCCACGGCGGCGCTCGCCCGACAGGCGGCCGGCACCTACCGCGGCACGCCCTGGGGCACCGAGGGCGGCGACGTGTGGCCGGCGGAGCCCCCGCCGATGGCGAAGCTGGAGCTGGGGGACATGGTGGACCTCGCGCGGGAGCTTTCCGCGAGAGGGGCCGTGCCGAAGGTCGTGCGGAAGATTTCCAGAATCCTGGGCGGAAAGGCGGCCGGCGTCTTCCGGAACACGGAGGGCGTCCCGACGAGCGGCAAGGTGGAGATGCTTTCGCGATTCGCGGCGCTCGTGGACAAGGGCGAGCGGGCGGCGATCGAGGACCGTGCGCAGCGCCGAGCGGCCGCGACGGGCGCGGAGCCGGGGAGCGAGATGTTCCAGGCGGCCTACGACAAGGCGCTCGCGGACGGGCTCGGGAAGGCGGTGGAGGCGTCGCTCAAGGCGGGGCCGAAGCCGGCGATGGCGGTGCTGGCGCACGAGATCGGGCATTGGGTGGACTTCCTGGACGAGGGGACGCTCAAGCGCGGGAACGTGCTCGGCCACATCGCGGCGCTCAAGAAGTACGGGGCGCGCAACCTCTACCCGTCGCAGGCGGCGGCCGACGCGGCCGGCTCGCCGAAGCTCACGAAGGAGGAGGTCCGGGCGCGCGCCGTGGAGATGACGGATCCGCAGGAGAGCTTCAAGACGAAGCTGGACTGGCTCAAGGCCGTGTCGAGGAACGAGTCGGCGGCGCGCGCGGCGCTCGTCGCGGAGCGCGACATGGCGACGCTGCCGCAGATGCGCGAGCAGATGGAGCGCCTGGTGGCGTGGTTCCGCCAGAGCGACGGCGCGCCGGAATACTTCGCGAAGGACCCCGCCGAGCTCTACGCGGAGGCGTTCTCGGCCTGGATGAACTACCCGTCGAACGCCCGGCGCCTGGCGCCGCGGTTCGCGGACCTGATGGACGGCTGGATCGAGTCGCACGGCGCGGCCGGGCGCGCGGTAAAGCGCTTCCAGACGCTTGCCGCGGAGCGCAGCGCGGCGCGCGAGGCGGCGGCCGCCGCGGGAGCGACCCCGCCCGTGGACGAGGCGTTCTTCGAGCGCCGGCGCAGGGAGAGCGCGGCGGCGAGCCTGGCGGAGGATCCGGCGCTGCGGAAGTTCCTCGCGTCGGACGCGGACCCGGTTTCGGACCGGGAGCGCGGGCGCGCGGAGCGGAAGCTGGACTGGTTCGGGCCGCGGACGATGCTGGAGGACATGGTGCTCGGGGTGCCGGACTCGAAGGCGAACCCCGACGCGATCCCGGTCTTCCGCGCGCTGCTCGACCTGGACAACGCGGGGAACATGGGCCGGCTCTGGCGCTACCGCTTCGACACGCGCGTGATGCCGGCGCTGGAGGCGGCGGGGATTCCGCTCGACGACTTCCGCGACTTCCTCAAGTACCGTCGTCTCGGCTGGGAGATCACGGGCGAGAAGATGGACAAGGGCGCGGCCAACAAGTTCGGCCCGGGCGGCGTCGCGCCCGGATACCAGGCGACCGGCGCGCGGGCGCGCGTCGAGGCGCTGCGCGCCAAGTACGGCCCGGCGCTGGACGAAGCGGCGCGGGCGTTCTGGAACGACGTGCGGATGGGCGAGGACGCGGGCGGCGAGGGCAGCATCCTCAAGCGCCTGATGGATTCGCCCGTCCTCTCGGCCAAGCAGAAGGAGACGCTGGGCAACGAGCTCTACGTCTCGCTGCGGCGCGCGATGGTGCCGGACACGACCCGCGAGGTGGCGTCCGGGCGCGAGATGAGCAACTGGAACGGCATCTGGTCCCTGCGGACGGGCTCGTTCCAGGAGACGGGCGACGTGATCGCCAACACGCTGCTGCAGGACTACACGATGTTCCAGCAGGTGATGCGCCAGGAGGCGCGCCTGCGGCTCGTGGACTACCTCCGGGCGCACAAGCCGGAATGGGTCGGCGCGCCGGCCGAGATGAAGGACCTCGTGCGGACGGACTCGGACGGCAACCTCTTCCACCAGAGCGTCCCGAAGCAGCAGAAGAAGGAGGGCTGGCGCGTCGTCACGTTCATGCGCGACGGCAAGGCCGAGGGCTGGTGGGTGCCGGATTTCGTCGCGAAGGCCCTGGAGCCGCAGACGTTCTCGGGCGAGCGGACGAAGGCCGGGCTCGCCTTCGAGCAGACGGCGGCGGCCCTTTCGCGCGCAAGCAACGCGGCGCTCACGACGGGGAACCTCGTCTTCAACCCGGTGAACGCCCTTTCGCGCGACCCGAACGGCCTCTCCCGCTACGCGCTTCCGCGCCGGGGCGAGGGCGCGAAGGGCGCGCTCTACAACACGGTGGGCGACGCCTCGCTCGCCGTGCGAAGCCTCGCGGACAACACCGCCACGCAGATGGAGAAGGGCGTCTACGACAGGCGCGTGGTCCACGCGCTCGCGAGCGGCGCCCTGAACGACACCGCCGCGGGCTGGGGCCCGAACGGCGGCGTCGGCGGCGTCGCCGGAATGGCCGAGGACATCCGCCGGACCGGCCGCACCGACCTCTCCGAGGACGAGGTACGCCGGCTCTGGCAGGGCTTCGGCCACCGGGCCGACCGCGTGGACGCGGCGCTCGCGCGCGAGGGCTCCGCCTGGCGCAAGCTCGCCGGCGGCATCGAGAAGATCTGGAACGGCTACGGCCCGGGCCGGATCAATCAATGGCTCGGCAAGCGCGAGATGAGCAGCAAGGCGGCGAGTCTCGCCGACCTCGATGCGCGCCGTCCCGACATGGACCCGGTGGAGCGCGCCTGGTGGGTGAAGAACATGATGGGCACGCCCGATCTCTCGAACCGTCCGCTGCGCGACCGCAGCCCGTGGTTCCGGATGCTCGCGCCCTTCTACACGCCGCTCGCGCACGGCATCCGCTACCAGGTGGGGCGCGCCTTCCAGAAGATGCCCGGCACGCTCGGCCGGCGGCTCGCCTCGCAGATGGTGCCGAAGGCGCTGGCCGTCGCGGCGCCGTACATCTGCGTCGCGATGGCGAAGGGCGCCTACGAGGAATACAAGCGGATGAAGGCGAGCGGGCGCTTTTCGCAGGAGGCGCTGGACGAACAGCTCGGCAAGGCCGCGCGCTGGACGGCGTTCGGCCAGTCGTGGGCGGAGATCCCGCTGCGCCACCGCGTCGGCGGCTTCACGATGCCGCTGCCCGGCGGGTGGTACGCCTACGCGCCGACCGACCAGGGCCTGCTCGCCATCGAGAGCGCCGTCCTGGGCGGCGTCGGCGCCGCCACGAAGCAGGGGCGCGCCGACGAGGCGTTTCTCGGGGCGCTCGGGGAGTTCCTTCCCAACTTCGGACCGCTCGCAAACACGGCCATCGGCCTGGCGACGACGGCGAACGGGCGCGGCTACGACCTGAACATGGGCACGCCCATTGTCGGCGAGCGCGAGCAGCACCCGGCGCTGCGGACCGCCGGCTGGACCTACAACAACCTCACCGGCCGCGGCCTGGGGCTCCTCCCGGCCGAGACGATCGAGCGCTGGATCACCGGCGCCGGACCCGAGGCGGCCGAGGCGGCCAAGCGCGCGTGGAGGATTCCCGGAATGGCGGCCATCCCCGGCGCGTTCGTCCGCAAGCGCGGCAGCGGCGCCTGGGCCGCGCGCGCCGGCGCCGTCCAGCAGGGGCAGGCCGAGGAGAGCGAGATGCGGGGCGAGGCCACGCAGGGGGCCGCCGCGGCGCTGCGCGTCCAGGAACGCGCGCGCAAGGGCGAGAGCGACCCCGAGGCCGACAAGCGGGACCGGGAGCGAACGAGCGCGGCGGGGCGGCGCATTCAGGAGCTGGGCGGAGACGCCGGCGCGCGCCTACGCTCCGCCGCGGAGCGGCAGAGCCTGGCCGCGTCCGACCTTTCCCCGAGCGAGCGCCTGCTCGTCGAGAAGAAGGGCAAGCTCTCGGACGCGGCAAAGGAGTGGCTTGACCCGGCCGCGCACGCGATGCTCGAAATGCCGGAAGTCTGGCGGAAGCTGCACGAAAAGCCGGAGGAGTAGGAGCAAAAAGGTGCAAAAGCGGCCAAAAACGGAGCATAAAAGGTGCATAAAATCGCGGAAACGCAAGTGTTTGCACGGTTTTAAATGATGCAATTCCCGTCCAATCGGATGCAAAAGAGAAAGGAGCCCGCGATGGTGGACAAGAAGCGCTGCTAGGGATTTCCCTTGACTCGGGCCGGCCCTTTCGGCTAGAATCCCGCCCGTCGCGCCTGCAAGGGCGCGTGAATTGAAACCGCACCCCCTGTGCATCCATCCTCCTGGACGCACGACCGCCCCGGAAGCTCGCGCTCCCGGGGCGGTCCCTTTGTCGGCCCTTCCGGCCGGCCCTTTCGGGCGGCTAGTTTCAGGCTGGGCTCTAGCGCGTCCAGACGGGGCGGTGCTCGCCCATTTCTCCGATGACGTAGAGCTCGGAGAGGTTGTCGCGGGCGATGTTCCACGAGCGGCAGAGGCGCGCTGCCTCGCGCTCGGAGACGAGGAAGCGCCCTCCCTCGAAGTATCCGCGGGCCTTTCCGAAGCCGCGGCGGCCGGAGAGGAAGCAGTCCTCCTCGTGCGGGCGGTTCTCGAATTCCAGCCGGATCCAGATGTTGCGGCCGACGCAGGAGCCGGAGCGGTCGTCCACGCCGATGAACGCCTCGCTGGTGTAGCTGGAACCGTCCGCGGCGTGCGAGTCCTCGCGCATGGTGCGGCAGTATCCGCGCCGTCCGAACTCACGGCGCGCGAAGATGTCCGCGGCGACGCGGCAGGGGTCGGCGCCGTCGGCGAGCCGTGCGTCGTCCTCGCGGAAGCGGTACGTGCGGCCATCGATTTCGACTTTGTAGATTTTCATCGTGTTTTCTCCTGGATGTTTTTGCCGCGTTTCGCGGCGGGGTTTGGATTCTAGGGGTTGGGGTGGGCGCGGTGGTTTTGGCCGGCCCTTTCGGGCGGCTAGGGGTTGGGGGTTCGGAAGCCCTCCTCGTAGGGGAGCTTCGAGACGTAGCGGATCGCGGCGAGGATCAGGCGCGTGATCGAGATTCCGCGCCGGCGCGCCTGTGCGCGCACTTCGGCGGCTTCGTCGTCGGTCAGGCGGATGTTGATCTGGGCTCCGCGGTTGCGATTCTGTTGTTCGGGCATGGCGTTTCTCTCCGTGTGTGCGGTTGCTTGCCGGATTCTAGCAAAGTGCTATACGCGAGTCAAGAGGGGCCCGGGCGGAACCGTCCGCCCGGGCCGGCCCTTTCGGGAGGCGCTAGACGGCGGCGGCGCCCTCCGTGGCGCCGGCGGCCTCGAGCAGCCAGTCGCGGTCGTCCAGGTAGAGCGCGATCGAGAGACGCGCGGAGACGGCGCTTTCGCGCAGGCGGTCGAGCGCGTCCACCAGGCGCCAGGCTTCGCGCGCGAGCTCGGCGAGCTCGTCGAGCTCGAGCGGGCGATCGGGTGACGCGGTCCCGGCGGCCGCGGTCGCGAGCCTCGCGAGGTCGTCGAGCTGGCAGCGGAGGCCGGCGGGATCGTCGCAGGCGCAGTCGAGCAGCGTGTCGAAGCGCTTGGCGACGTCGAAGGCGTGGAGCAGTTTCTTGCATTCTTGCATGGTGTCTTTCCTTTTCGTTTTGGGGGTTGTGCGGGTTGTATCGGATCGGGCCGGCCCTTTTGGCCGGCTAGCCGTTCCAGATGTCGGTCGAGGCGAGGACGCGCGGGCGCGGGTGGCGCCTGGTGGCGTTCTCGAGATCCGCGGAGAGGCGGACGAGGACGAGCGCGAAACGGTGCGCGCGGGCGCGGAGCGCGTCGCGGACGCGCCGGCGGAGCTTTCGGACGGTGTGCATGGTTTCTTTCCTCTTGGGTTGTGTTGTGCGTTGCGGGACGGGCCGGCCCTTTCGGGCGGCTAGGCGATGCCGGCGGCGACGGCGCGCAGGGCGGCGGCGGCGAGGGCGTAGAGGGAGAGCAGCAGGGCGCTTTTCATGGTGGCGTGGTCCTTTCCTGGGGGGTGGTCCGGGCCGGCCGTTTCGGGCCGGCCCTTTCGGGGTGTTAGTCGCGGGGGTCGTCGTGCTCCGGGTCGATCGGGAGCCCGCGGCCGTCCGCGCGCACGACTTTCGGAAAATCGGAATACCAGGCCAGGCGCGCGCCGAACGGCTCGAGCGCAGCGGCCGCGGCGCTCGAGAGCGCGACGAAGTACGCCCGGCGCGCGGCCAGGCTGGAACGCTCGCGGCCGTCGTCGTCGAAGAACTCCGGCGAATTTTCCGCGACGGTGACGCGATAGGCCGCGGCGCCGCACGCGCGGACCAGCTCGAGCGCGCGCAGCGCGCGCCGGTAGCTGCGGGGCGTGACGGGCGCGACGACGGCGCCGCCGGTCCACTGCGCAAGCTGCCAGGCCGCGCGCCGGCGCCGGCACGCCAGCCAATTTCGCGCGCTGTTGCGGAGGGGCGCGCGGGGGAATTCGACGACGACGGGCGCCACGATCGCGGCGCTGGTGGTTTCTGCGGTTTCGGTTTTCATGGTTTCGGTCCTTTCGGTTTTTGGGGTGTTGTGGTGGTGGCTACAGGTAGAGTCCGGCGCGGGCGGCGCGCTCGCGCTTCGCGTTCGCGCGGCGGATCGAGCGGAAGAGCGCCGCGGCGAATGCGGCGCGTTCTTTCGGGTCCCGGTCGAGCTTGTCCAGGTAGGCGGCAAGTTCTTTCGCGGTGTTCTTTTTCATGGTTTCGGATCCTTTCGGGTTTTCGGGGTTTCAGGAAAGCGGGGCGGAATCGGCCGGCGCGCCGGCGGCGTCGTCGTCGTCGAGGAGCTCGAGGAGCTCCGGGAACGTGGCGCGGAGCCAGGCGACGTCCGCGGGCGTGTAGTCGAAGCTGCTTCCGTAGTCGAGGATGGACCAGGCGAGTTCCTCCGATTCTTCCCACGTGGGCGACGTGTAGGAGGGGCGGAAGCGTGCGCGGGCGCGCTCGCAGTATTCTTGAAGGGTGGTTTTCATTTCGTGTTTTTCCTTTCGGTTTTTTGGTTGGGGTGGTTTAGTGTTCGTGGCAGTAGGTAGTTTCGCCGAACGGGCAACCGCGGCCGGCGGCCGTGCAAAGCTCGCAGTTGCCCGGGCAATAGTGGCCGCGGGGCGCCTTTTCGCCCTTGAAGACGACGCGGAATTCCGGAAAGCGGAAGGGGTTCAACATGGGCATTCCGCGCCATTCCGAAAACATAACGGAAAGATTCGCGGGAATCGCCCGGCGCCTGGTCCCGCCGTGCTCGCGGACGTACTGATTGACGACGGGATAATTTTTGGTATAGGTCCAAAAACGGAAATTCGGGTGACGGCGCGCGATTTCTACCATGCGCGCGAAATAGTCAATATCGACAATGTCGCCGGCGACGTGCCAGCGGAAGAGGCGCGGCCCGCGGCGCCGCTGGATCCGCGTTTCGATTTCGGCGAAGTAGCGCGCGCGGTCCCGGCGGAGAAGGACGGTATTACGCGCACGCGCCGCGAAAGCGGAGGGGTACGCGAGACAGGCCTTGATGTCGTAGCACAGGCGAGAGCAGCCGGCGCAATTGGCACAAGTCGCGATTGGCGCGAGCGAGACGTTGAGCGCGCGGCCGATTTTGCGGTTGCCGGTGGAAATGCACGCGTGGAGGCTTTCGAGCGGGGCGCGTTCGCAGCGCTCGCAGAGCGTGCGGAGCCTGGCGCCGTAGTGGACCATTGTTTCGCTGCTGTACATGGGTTTTTCCTTTCTATCCTTTGGCTAGCCTTGCGGGGTGGCGGAATTGCGCCCCGGTGGCGTCGCTGATGGGGCGTAGTATAGACTAAGGCTAGACGAAAAGCAAGAGAAATTTTCAAGAATTTTTCGGACCCCAAAAACGCGACGAAATGCCCGTCTTTATTGGCTTTCGTGCGTGTCGCCTAAATGTTAGAGACGGATAACATTTTAAATTTTTTCGCGGAATGCGCCCCGCGGCGCCCCGTCGCGCCTGGACTAGCGCGCCGGCGCCGGCGCCGGTGGCCTTCGCGCTGCCGCGGTTCCGATCCTGACGCCGTCCGCGAGCCCGTCCACGCGGCCGGCTTGGTACGCTTCGCGCGCCGGCCGTGTCGCGTCTAGCTTTCGTCGAAGGCGTGTATTCTCGCAATCCGTTGCGACGGCGTAGCAGAGCGCGCACGCGGCCGCGACGACGGCGACGGCAAAGGGTGTCCCGCTGGTGGTGGTGTCCATGCGCGCGATTATACCACTATCCAAGCGGCGAAACAAGAAAAAATGCACAATAGGCGAATTTTTCGCTTGACTCGCGGGCGTTAACGCCCTAGAATCCCGCCCCGTCATGCCCTCGCACTCTCACAGACCGGACAGGCGGCTAGTTGCCGCGTGGATCCCGCTGGCGCAATGGGCCGCCCTGAAGGCGGCAGCGGCGCTGCTAGGCGTCACGATGTCCGATCTTGTCGCCTGGTGTATCGAACGGCACGCCGGCGACGTGATCCGCGAGGAACAGGAACGACGGGACGCGCTCGCGCGTCGCCTGGTGGCAAGCAACGCCGGCGCCGCCGGCAAAGGAGACGGGACTAAATGCTAGTACGCACGCACGCGAGCGCCGAAACGCTCGAGGCCGCGCGGGCCGTGGGGCTGACGCCCGGCCGGCTCGCAGCGCGTTGCGTCGCGCGTGCCCTTCGGGGCGCCGCGCGTCGCGCCGCTTCTCTCTTTTTGCCGGGGGCGTTAACGCCCCGCGACGACGTCGAGCGCACGGGCGCCGCCGCTGGTCCGATCGCCGGCGCCGCTGGCGACGTCGTCGCCGGGCGCGTCGCGCGGGCCGGCGCCACGTCTCTTTTTTCGTCCGGGGCGTTAACGCCCCGCCTGGATACCGTCACGCGATGACGACGACGGCGCCAGCGTTGCGCCGCGGACGGCCGCGGCTGGATCGCGCCCCGCGTACTTTCTCGCGGGAGGAATGCGCGCGCCTGGCCGGCGTGGGCGTCGCGACGGTGTCGCATGGCCTCAACTTGTTCGAGGATAGCGCCGGCGCCCGCGGGCTCGCGTACGTGGTCCGCCGCGGGCCGCGTGTCCGCGTGACGGCCGGCGCGCTGCTGCGCTGGATCGACGACGGTTGCCCCGGCGGCCGCTGGCGTGGCGACGACGTCGCGCGGGGCCGCGGCTGATTCTTTTTTTTGTGCGGAGCCTTCAACGATGAAAAGCGCCTTGCCTTCACTCCTGGACCGCGCGCCGCCCTTGCCGGGCCTGGCGCTCGAGGACGTCACGCCGGACGAAGTCGCGCAAGGGACCGGCGCCGCGGTCCATCCATGCGGCGAGTTCTCCGCTGCACGCTTCGCTGCGCTCTACCCGGACCGCTACGCGACAATTGCGCGGGCGCTGCAGGAAGGTTTTTCCCTAGAAGCGGCCGCAAGGGTGTTCAAGATCCACGAACGGACCGCGGCCGCAATCCGCGAGCGCGAGGGGCGTTCAATGTCCGCGGAAGCGTATAGAGGGATACAGGCGCGGCACGCTCGCGCCGTCGTCCTGGCCGCGACGGACGAAGTGGCGCGCCGGCTGCGCGAGGATCCCGGCGCCGTCTCCGCGCGGGACCTGGTGGCCGTCGTCCGCGAGCTGCACAACGTCGAGCGCTCGCTAGAGGGAGCGCCGTCCACGATCGCCGGCGTGATTCGCGCGGACGGAGCAACCGCCGCGCTTGCGGATCTCCTGCAGCAGGCGGCCGCCGCCGGCACCCGTTCCGGTAATGGGTTTGAGCGGGGGAAAATTCCCCCGCGGGAGGAGCCCGGCGCCGTCGTCATCGAGGCCGTCGAAGTCTCCGCAGGTGTTCCCGAGTCACATAGCATTTCTAACGATTCGCCGCTTGCAGAGCTGGTTTCCGTTGGTAGTGATACGGCGGTGGATACGCCCGCGGCGCCGTCGGGCGTCGCGGTGGCGGCCGGCGCGAGCGGCCAGGAGGACGCCGCGACGGGGGCGGGGGGGGTGCCCGCGCAACAGGGGGGCCCTTTCCGAGTAGATCCATCGGCCCCGGAAAATTTCGGGTCTGTGAACGAGGCGTCCGCGGGAGATTCCGCGGGCGTGTGAAGTCTTCCAGGAGGAATGCAAGATGCCAAATCGTAAAAAAAGGATGGCCGCGCCCGCGCAGGGCTACCTGCGCCAGATCGACGCCGCGCGCTTCTGCGGCACGAGCATCGACACGGTGCAGCGTGCGACGAAGCTCTGGACCGCGAGCGGCGGGCGCTACGGCCTGCGCTGGCTTCCGCGCGGCCGGATGAAGTCCTACGCGGTGGCCGACCTCATCGCGTGGGTCGAGGTCGGGATGCCGACCGGCTACCACCGCGACGACGACGGCGTGATCCGCCAGGTCGCTTTCGCCTAACTTGCCAACAGAAGGATGAACACCATGTCAGCAAAACGAAAAAAAGAGGCCTCCGCGCCCGCGCGGGAGGCCGGCGCGGAGGCCGGCCATCAGGACTCCGTGCGGATCGCGCCGCACGACTCGGCGGAGCTTCCGGCCGGCCTCGTGTGGACGATGCCGGAGAATCCAGAAGGACCAGACTCCCACAGCGGACCGATTGGCGGAGCGCAGTTGCGAGGCCCATCCGGGCCGAGCGGTGTCCCGCTCGAAGAGCTTTGGGCGGATCCGTGGGCGGCGGCGAAGGCGGCCGGCCTGCTGGTCGAGCGCGTCGTGCAGAAGTGCCCCGGGAGGACGGAGCGCAGCGACGCCGGAATCTGGAAGGTGACGCCGGCCGTGCTCGAAGCGTGCGGGCTCGCGCCCGAGCGCGCCCGCGCGGTGGTCGAGGCGTCGGCGGAGCTGCGCCCGCGCGACCTGGAGGGCGCCGTCGTCTACGCGCTCTCGGGTCCGGGGCGCGTGGCGGTGATGTCGGCCGCGAAGAAGCCGAGGTCGTCGCGCGTGCTCGCGCAGGTGCGCGAGCCGTCGCGTCTCCGCTGCGGTGACGAGGTGGCGATCCGGTACTCGGAATCCGGCAGGGCGGAGGTGGTCCATGGGCGGTAAGAAGCAGACGCTCCGGTTCATCCCGGCGCAGACGATCGCGAGGCTCGTCCTCAACCTCCGGATGCCCGACGACGCGGTGCGGCGCATCCTCACGGTGGCGCTGCTGGGTGGCGACGATGCCACCGACCTGCCACCGGCGGAGGAGGTCATCGCGTCGGCTATCCTCGACGAGATCGCGTCCTACGATGCCCAGTACAGGCACCGCGTGGACCTGCACCGGAAGGCACAAAAGGCTTATCGGGAGCGGCTTTTCAACAAGGTGACGGATTCGGACGAACCGAACGAGTCAGCGACAATCGGTGACAATCACGGACAATCACCGATTGTCTGTGACGAAATCGGTCGGGGAACGGAACGGAACGGAACGGACGTTCCTAATATAAGAGGAACGGTATCCCCCCCTCCCCCCGAGGGGGGAAACCGCGTGACAATCACTTCGACGAGGTTCAAGGTTCCCTCGCAGCAGGAGGTTGCGGAGTTCTTCGAGAGCCGCGGCGGCTCGGCCGGCGACGCGGAGCGCTTCCACGACCACTACACGGCGAACGGCTGGCGCGTCGGCCGCGCCGCGATGAAGGACTGGCGCGCCGCGGCCCGCAACTGGATGCGGTCGGACTCGTTCGGTCCGGGCGGCGGAGCCGTTCCGGCAAAAAAAGAGGCCGCAGCCCCCGCGCAGGACGGCGCGTATCCCGTCGTGCTCTCGCCCGAGGAGCGGTGGGGCGCGAAGAAGGAGGGCTCGGACCATGCGTAGTGCCGTTCCGATTTGGAAGCCGTGTCCATTCTGCGGGCTCGCGCCCTACGTCAGGACGTCGATCATGTTCTGCGTCGGGCCCGGCATCGAGGACCCATCGCATTGCCTCGCACAGGCGGATGTCACTTGCCGCAAGTGCGGCGCCGTCGTGACGAAGTATGCCGACGGCGACGTGAACCGCATCAGCGAGCTGGCCGAGGAGGCGCAGAAGAAGGCCATCGACGTCTGGAACAACCGTCCGCGGAGAAGGGAGGTGGCGTCGTGAGCGAAGCCGCGATCCAAAAAAAGTACGCCGCGGCGGCCTCGCAGGCGGAGAAGGACGACCTGCCGCACGTCGAGAAGGCCGTGCTGGCGTGCGCGCTGCTCGACGAAAAGGTGGCGGCGCTCTTCTCCCGCGCCGGCGTGAAGCCGGACTGGTTCCACGACACGCGCTGCCGCGAGGTCTGCGCCCGCGTCCTCGACGACGCCGCGC
>Ga0326513_10002181_pt1 | contig 14556 bp, 20 predicted proteins | sample 2_2465_0518_D_FD_203654 | JGI IMG/M metagenome (GOLD analysis project Ga0326513, IMG submission 203654) | Bovine rumen microbial communities from UC Davis, California, United States - 2_2465_0518 | ecosystem: Host-associated > Mammals > Digestive system > Stomach > Rumen | place: USA...
TCAGCCTTACCTTGCGCCTCAATTCTATCCTTTTCCGCATTAATCTCAGCAATCTCTTTATCCTTTTGTGCTTCGACCTTATCTTTCTCAGCAACAACCTTTTCCTTTTCAAGAGCCTCTTGTGCCTGGATTCTTTCTGTAATAGATCTAGCGGTGTCTTCGTCAGGGCGAACGTCCGCAAGAGCAATGTTATCAATTATAATACCATATTCACCAAAACGCACTTTCAGTTTATCTGTAATAGTATTATTTACCACTCCTCTTTGAGTAGCAACAATTTGCATCATAGTAAACTCCGGAGTAATTTCCTTAATCCAAGCCTGCATCTTTGGCTTAATAAAACTCTTTAAGATTGATTTACCATCCTGACCCTTAAATCTTTTAAAGATTTCTGGCAGTCTATCGCGATCAAAAGAGTAAGAGAAAGCAACGTCTGCTTCAAGAGATGCTCCTTCTTTTGTGGGGATTTCAAAACTTTCATCATCTGCGGAATCACCCTTTTTATCTGCTGTCATAAATGACTGCTCAAGACCAATAGTATATGTAATAATTCTTTTAGTAGGCGGTACAATTTTCCAACCCTGATCCAGGACTGTATCTTCAACACCACCATTCAAATTATACACAATACCTGCATAACCTGCGGGAATCGTTTCTGAACACGCACAACCCCCTAACATAAGAAAACCAATAACTACTGCAGTAATAACTGCTCCAACAATACCTTTCATTCTTCTTCTTTCTCCTTTTGTGAAATATTAAATTTTGTTTCTTCGAAGATCCCGCCTATAATTTCTCCAATCTTTGGGAAAAGAGAATTAAGACAGAACCATAGAATCACGCCCGTTAAAATAACTAAAACGGGGAAAATCGGATTCATCATAATTAATCCCTCCTTTTAAAACCTGTGCGGCAAGTAATCTTAGCAGAATGATAAAATTTTTGGAAATAGTCACAATATACTTCATAATCTTCAGAATCTGTAGGGTGATAATGAATACAACTCTTACAAGAATCTTCATTTAATGTTTCATCATAATGTACAACTTGCGGGCTGCCGGTCTTTTTGACAGGTAGCTTTGGAGATTTTACATTCTTAGCTGGATTTTCTTCCTTTTCTATTTCAGGTCTTTCTGGACAGACCAAGGTTTCCGCATTTACATCCCCATTAACATTACCTTTAATTAAAACCACTTCTCCATGATTAAGTTTTATATCTCCATTAACGCTACCATCCCCCATTAGTAGAACAATAGTATTGTCTCCTAAAATATCACCATTTACATTCCCGAGTACTTTATAAACAATTTGTACTCCAGGTTTATCACTAGAAGTAACGCTTTCTAACGTTTTTACAGTATATCCGTCAGTTGCTTTCATATAATCTTACATCCTCTCTTGTTTTCCCATCAGAAATGTAAATGCGGAAGTCGCTAAAATCATCGAGAGACTCTAGAGCATTTTCATTCCAGTGAGTTAGCATAATAGATTTATTATAAGTTTTAGGATAAAATCCGGTTTGAGCAAAGTCCGCATTAATTCTATCTACTAGCTTTTGTGTATCTAAAAGTCCATAACGGAGAGTCCCTTGATTAACATTTGGAATATTAGTAAAATCATATATACAAGGATCAATGTACTTAGACGGGCATAGACTTTCTATAGGTCCGTCTCCATGTCTTGTTAAATATGTTCTAGATACATAACAAACTTCAATATTATCTACTAAGAAATGATTATTTTCAATAATTTTCATAGCAGTATAAATTCCAGTATTCGAAGGAGTACAAAAATCCCAATTTACAGTTGGCTGTTGTTCTCCAATTAAAAGCCCTTGCCCGTTCTCAAAAATAACAGTATCAAATCTATTTAAAATACCATCTTCAGCAAGGTAGACATCATCTCTCCATACCTTTTGAACGTCTTCGTAAAAATGAGTAATAAGACCTCTAATACTTATTCTATCTTCAGCTGCTAAACAAACAGAAGCGGCAACACTTCTTTTATAATAATTATAAATTTGATTCATAGAATATGTAAATTGAATACCAGACATTTTGACAAGTTCTCCAAAAGTAATGGGTTCAATGTCTCCATTGTATCTTTGAAGAGTTTCCCAAAAGCCCATTCCACAAGTATTATGTAGTCCTGTATAAGTTCGCACTTTTAAATTTTCAATCATATCTAGAGGTGTAACAACTTTGCACTCTGGATGAATATATACCTTTGGATGTAATCCTGCTAAATGAAAAGTGCGGAGTTCTTCAGCAAGAACAATAGGATTTACAACAAAATCTTTACAAATATAAGTAGCCGCACCTTGAAAAGTTGCAGAACTCAAATGATGAAAAACATGACTGCTACGATCACTCAAAGTAACAGTATGTGCTCGCTGAGCCGTTCCATTAGTGAGAACTCCTATTGTTTTTTCTTTATTATCTTTGGCAAGGCCACCGAAATAATCAGTGGCCAGCCCTTTTCCTTCGTCGCCATAGTTAGCGCCGATAATAATTTTAACGTCCATATTTTACCATCCAATATAATCGTCTGCTTTTGCGGGTTCTGCTTCTACTGGAGTTTCAAGCCAGCTATTGTCTACTGGAATCTCCGAATCTCTGCTTGCAGTAATGCAAGCTACAATAGCCTGCGGCAGTTCATTAAGAGTTACTGCCTTGTAATGATCCCCAAGGAGTTCTCCCCAAGAAGCTTTAATATCTTTTTTGTGATATTTATAGCTACTATCATAATCATCAATAGCAAGATGGTATACTTCAAACTTATCAAGAACTTCCTTATAAAGGTCTTCAGTGTTTACGTTCTGATCAGACTGGCATCCAAGAACCTTTTTAAGTGCTCCTCCTGGAAGATAAGGATTCAAAGGCTCATCTCCCATTGTAATAATAATACCTTTCTTACCTCTCTTCCAGCAGTCAAGGGCGGTATTGTGAAGTCCGAAATACCATGCTGCTGTATAAGATTCGTAAGAATTCCCGCCTCCACCATGCTCCATATAAACACGGTCAACTGCTTCAGCGATTCTTACATCAGCTTCAAACTGAGAAGCCTGAATGGGATATTTATCATAAGCTAAATCACCGATTCCCATAATCATAAATTCCACATCAGGAATCTCCTTATAGAGAGATGTCATAATTTCATTCAGCTTCTGAGCAGTTCTGATGCATGCGCTTCCCATACTACCTGTTACATCAAGAGCAAGAATAACAGGAATCGTAGCGGGATGGTCCTCACCATCACAGCACTCACGAATCTTCTTATAAGGTACTAAATCATCATGAATAGTACGCTGTTTGTAAAAGTCCTGCAGATTATTAGAAGTTACACTTCCAGTACTGGTGACTTTTTTCCCTGTGCTACGAGAATAATCTACAAAAGATGTAGTTGTCCAATTTCCGCTTCCCATTAGTTATCTCCTTCCGGTTTTACTTCAACAACTTCAACGTCTACAGGTTTGGCGGCAGTATCAGCGTCGTCGTTTTCAAAATCAAACATCTCATCAAAATTGAACATGTCTGTAAATCCATTCTCTTTACCACCGAACATAGACATCATGAACATCATATTCATCATATCATTTCCGCCAGTAGGCATAAATCCGTTGTTATTTCCGCCTTTGTTTCCGCCCATCATATCAGACATGAACTTAAATTTCATCATGTTCTTAATATTGAATTTTCCATCTGTTCCACCGAAGTTCATTACAGAAACAATCTTACCATAGAAAAATACATTTCCTGCAATAATATGTCTCTCAGGTAGAATCTGTTCTACAACCGCATCTTCATAATTGATAACGGTAATATAAGTCGGATTTACATCGATAACGCATTTTGGAGTTCTCTTCCCATTTTTCCCACTAGCAAGAATAATATCATTTTTAGCAACTTTGTTTGTAGGAATAATGAAGAAGAAATCTTCTCCCATAGGAAAAACAAAGTTATCACAATTAATCAAACGACCTGTTTTGGGAGAGTATGCCTTATAACCTGTCGAAGTCTGAATAGCAATATTACCATTCATATCAAATCTTACCAAGCCAGGCTGGACTCTTCCAAACATTCCATTAAAAAAGTTTTCAGTATTCATAAATTTTATCTCCTTGCGGCAGGTGGTTATATGCGATGTTACTCTAGAAAGAAACGAAGATTTAACCAGCCGCCGCCTGTTCTGTATTTTTTTCTCTTGTTTCTTTCTTTATCTTATGAATATATTATAAACAAATTTTTTAAAAAAATCAATTAAAGTGAGGTGAGGACAAGATTGACAAATGTAAAAATTTTTGATATGATAGACTCATAAGGATGAGAGAAAGGAGTCTTTTATAATGCAAGAAAATGAGAAAGACGTAAAATCTTCTGAATAGATTGTCGAGAGTACTGAATAGGATGTTGAGAATCCTTTAAAACTTGATTACACTCTTAAAACTCCAGAAGAACGTAATGAATTAGTAAAAAAGATTATAGAATCCTCACCTCCCGAAAAACTAACAAAACGATATTTAGAAATTTTGGCTGATTATATTATTTTCGCAATGACAAAAGAATAGAAACGAAGTAAACAAATAAACACAGACAATAGAATGATAACAATAAATAAGCGGGAGACTTCGTTTTAGGGGCTGGCAGATCAATTCGAAGCGGGCGAAGATGGTATATATAATTTAATTGCAAATGATAAAAATATTATTTTTACTCCTAAAATTTCAATTACATAGGAGGATTTAGCAACAATCCCTGCTTTAAGGGAATTAAGATCCGCCATTTAGCAAGTTTAGGAGGAAGAAAAAAAGGCACACGGTAAAAAGAAGTTTTTATTAAAGAAGCAAATTATTCAAATGCGGCAAGACCAGTATGTAATAAAGACTTCTTATAAACAACCTATCTTTTGTTTAAATGCAGTTAAAAATTTTCATTCTTTGACTTTTGATGATAAAATTACTGTATTACCAGACGGAACTATTAAAGATGAAAGTTTAATTTCTTTTATGAATCCTAAACACGTCTCTGCGCTTCTTAGAAATTATTCCAAATTAAAAGAAGATTGTTACGGAAAATTTTATACGGATGGCTATTATATGATGGAAGTTTTAGAAGATTTAGTGGACAAATCTTTAAAAGAAAAGCATCCATTATATTATAAAATATTAGTATATAAAATAGATGGAAAACCAAATCTTGAAATTCAAAATTTATTAGAAGAAGAGTTTGGAATAAGGCATTCTATTGAATATATTTCTTCTTTGTGGCGTAATAAAATACCTAAATTAATTGTTTAGCAAGCGGAGTTAGATTTTTTAGAATGGTATTTTAGCGAAAGAGAAAAAGGGCAATGGAAGAAATGTTCAAGATGTGGAGCTATAAAGTTAGCTCATAATAAATTTTTTTCAAAGAATAGTTCCAGTAAGGATGGTTTTTATTCAATTTGTAAAGAATGTAGAAATAAAGGTAAAAAACATATCAAACCAAAACCTCAAATTATCAAATATATGAAAGTTAAAGATGGGAAAGTTGTGGAGGTGAGATAAGTGTCAAAAAGAATGTGTCCAAAATGTGAAAGTACCATGGAAGACATTAAATTTTATACCTGCAAAAATGGTTAGAAGTTTGATTTATGTAAGAACTGTTTAACCTTACATGTAGATAATTTTGATGAAAGTACTTTTTTATGGATAATAGAAAAGGCCAACTTCCCTTGGGTACCTTCAAAATGGAATGAGATTAGAGAAAAATAGTACGCTAAAAAAGGACAGCGAATGAACGGAACGTCCGTATTAGGAAAGTATTTTTCTCAAATGAGATTAAGTCAATGGAAAGAGTTTGATTGGTCTACAAGCGATAAAGCTCAAAGAAAAGCGTAGCAAGATTTAAAACAAAAGAATATGATAGATTAGGCTACGCAAGAAAGATATAAAGAACAGTTTGAAAAAGGAGAAATAACTGAAGCTCAATATAGAACTTTAGTAAGTGCTACTTTTCAAAAGGAACATGAGTATATTATGGATGTTCCTACCGAAGATGCAATTGGTAAAGATAACGCATTTAGATAGGAAATGTTTATTTCCGCAGATGATTTACCAGACCCTGCGGCAGACCTTACAAAAGAAGATATGCAATATCTTGCCTTAAAATGGGGAAGAACATATCGTCCTGATCAATGGATTGTACTCGAAACTAAGTATACAGAAATGATGAATTCATTTGATATACAAGATGCGGACAGTAAGAATACTTTGATGTTTATATGTAAAACGTATTTAAAAATGATGGAAGCGATTGATATTGGAGATATTGAAAACTACCAGAAACTGTCCCGTGTGTATGATCAATTGCGGAAGTCTATGAAGGTAACGGCCGCACAAAAGAAAGAGGAGTCGGCTGACTTCATCGATTCAGTGGGTTAGTTAGTTGCCTTTTGTGAGAAAAACGGGCATAGAATTCCAGAATTTAAAGTAGAAGCCGCGAGAGATATTGTAGATAAAGTTATGGATGATATGAAGCTTTATACTAGGACTCTTGTTTATGAAGATAAAGCTTTGGCAAGACAAATTGAAGATTATATCAAAGAAGCGCGCGCGGCCGCACAACGTAAGAAGGATCGCGAGTAGGCAAAGAAAAAAGGTCTAGATCAGTATGAAATATCAGATCAAGATTTTTTAGATTATAAAGATTTCTTATTAGAAGAAACCAATCATACTCAAAAACTGGAAGGAGAGATGGCAGAAGATGAGTCTTAATAATATATTAGATGAATATATTTAGCATGATGCTAAAAAACAAGGTTTATCAGAATAGAGATTAACAGACCAAATGGATAATTTGAGATATTTAATTAGTTTTTTTCGTAAATATCCTGACCTTCTAGTAGATTATATGAAGGGTCCGGATAGCACATTTCATTTCTATTTCTATCAGAGAGTATTCCTTAGAACTGTTATGCGGCACCGTTATGTTTATGCTACGTTTCCGCGTGCTTATTCAAAGTCTTTCTTATCTATGATGGCATTGATGCTAAGATGTATTTTATATCCAGGCTCTCAATTATTTGTTACAACTGGTGGTAAATAGCAGGCCGCATCAATTACAATAGCTAAGATTGAATAGATTTGTAAGTTAATTCCTGCTCTTGGGAATGAAATAAACTGGAATAGAGGTGTTTCTAAAAAATCTAAGGATGATGTTAATTATGTATTTAAAAATGGCTCTGTTATAAATATTCTTGCGGCGAAGGAAAGTAGTAGAGGACAAAGACGTACTGGCGGATTAATGGAAGAATGTGTTCTTATTGACCAAACTGCTTTGAACGAAATTATTATTCCTACTACTAACGTTGATAGATTATTACCGGATGGAACAAGAGATAAAGATGAAGTGGTTAATAAATCGCAAATTTATATTACTACTGCTGGTTGGAAAAACTCATTTGCCTATGATAAGCTTATTGAACTTTTGATACAAAGTTTAATTGAGCCAGATGAGGTAATGGTAATAGGAGGAACGTATGAAACTCCTATTGTTGAAGGACTATTAAATGAAGACTTTGTGGATCAGTTAAAGTTATCTGGAACATTTAATGAAGATTCGTTTGATCGATAGTATAGAAGTATGTGGTCAGGAGATGCGGAAAACGCATTTTTCTCTGCTTAGAAATTTGATAAATATAGAGTCTTGCGGCAACCGGAATATGAATTTAGTGGGAGAGCTAGTAAGAATGCGTATTATGTTATTGGAGTTGACGTAGGACGTTTAGGCGATACTACTTAGGCTACGGTATTTAAAGTAACACCACAGCCGCAAGGAGTTGCTATTAAGTCTCTTGTTAATATATATACATATTAGGCATAGCATTTTGAACAACAAGCTATTAATATAAAACGATTGTTTTATAAATATAAAGCTAGAGTTCTGGCGATGGATACAAATGGTCTAGGTGTTGGTCTATTAGATTTCATGGTAAAAGCGCAGGAAACTCCAGAGGGATAGTATTTGCCGCCTTTTGGTGTTTAGAATGATGAAGAAGGAAAATATAAAAAATATTTTAAAGGTGTCTCAGATTATGAGAAAGATGCAATTTATCAAATAAAAGCAAATGCACCTATTAATACAGAAGCTTTTACTTATGCACAGACTCAAATGGCAAGTGGAAAAATTAAATTTTTGATTGATTAGGCTTAGGCTAAAGCAAAATTAATGGAAACTAAACTTGGACAAAATATGACTCCAGAAAAAAGAAATGAATATCTGAAGCCTTTTGTTTTAACAACAATTTTAAGAGAACAAATGTTAAATTTAGTTCAAGATAATGAAGGTGTTAATATTATTTTAAAACAAGAAAATAGAGGAATTAAAAAGGATAAATTCTCTTCTTTTGTTTATGGATTGTATTTTATTAAACAAGAAGAAGACAGAAGAAAGAAAAGACAAGGACGTGATATAAGTAAGCTTTTTTTATTTTCTTGAAGGACAGTTTTTAAAAAGAAGAAAATATATTTTTTTAAATATAAATGTATACAGAAAGGAGAAATATATTTTTATGAGAAGTTCACGGGCAGAAATAAAAATTGAAGAAATTTTACAACAAGCTGGATTAAACTTTCAAGAAGAGTATAGTTTTCCTGATCTGATAGGACAGGGAGGTCATGCCTTAAGATTTGACTTTGCTGTTTTTGATGATGATGATTAGTTGGAATTTTTGATAGAATATCAAGGGGTCCAACATTATAAAGCAAAAAGTATTTTCGGTGGAACATCTGGATTAAGTAAACAACAATACTATGACATGCAGAAAAGATAGTATTGTAAAAAGCATGGAATTAAGTTAGTTTTAATTCCATACTGGGATGAAAACTTAATTTCGTATGACTATATTATGAACCGAGCAAATATTTTTTAACGGAGGTGGCTTCTTTGATAAATAGAAGATAGGAAATAATGAGACAAAATTCAATGTTAGAAGGCACCCACGGAGGATATTCTTCATTAGATTTTTCCAAAATTAAAGTCGGTACTAAAACATTAGAAGATGCGGTTTTAACAATAGGAGAGTATAGAAGAACCAATCCTGTATTAGGAGATAAGAAGGAAGTATTACGAGCAATAAATATGAAAGATATAGAAAGAATGAGAGAGATTTCAGATTTCTTTTATAGAACAAGCGGTATCTATTCTCGTCTATGTCGTTATATGGCTTATCTTTATAAATATGATTGGTTTATAACTCCGTATATAGATAACTGTGAGGGGTTACTAGATTAGAATAGTAACGGTTTCGCAGACCTGGCCGCACCTGTAGATGAAGAAACTGGGGAACCTATTGTTTCTTAGCCTACTTAGGAAGATAAGAAAAGAGATAAAAATAGAAAGAAACAGTTTAACAATTTCTTTAAAGTTTTAAGATATTTTGAAGTTTTTTAGGTAAAACGTTTCTTTGGGGAAGTAGCTTTAAAAGTTATTCGTCATGGATGCTATTATGGTTATTTAATTTCAAAACCAGATAGAATGGTAGTTCAAGAGTTACCTATCAGATATTGTAGAACTCGCTATAAGATAAATAACCGTCCAGTTATAGAATTTAACATGCACTATTTTGATGATTATTTCCATGATGAAAAACAAAGAATGGCTATTTTGAACTTATTTCCTGCAGACTTTAAGAAGGGATATAATCTATATCGTAAAGGGAAGTTAATGCCAACTTTCCCTGGAGATTCTCCAGGGTGGTATTTATTAGACCCTAAATGCGCAATTAAATTTAATTTAAATGAAGAAGATTATCCTGCTTTTATTTCTGTTATTCCCGCTCTTATTGATTTGGATATGGCGCAAGATTTAGACCGTAGAAAGATGGCGCAGAAATTAATGAAGATTATTGTTCAAAAGATGCCAATTGATAAGAATGGTGATTTAGTATTTGATTTAGATGAAGTTGGAGAGTTACATAATAACGCCGTTAGAATGTTAACAAGAGCAATTGGTGTTGATGTATTAACTACTTTTGCGGACGTTGATGTGGCTGATATGTCAGACCGCGGTACTACTACAACTGTAGACTAGTTAGCAAAGGTTGAAAGAACTGTATTTAATGAAGCTGGTACTTCTCAACAACAATTTAATAGTGACAATAATACAGCTTTAAATAATTCTATTTTAAACGATGAAGCTTCTATGTATAATTTATTGGTTCAATTTGAATCTTTCTTAAATTTAATGCTAGAACCTTTTAATAAATCACCTAAAAAATGTTGGTATCAAGCACAACTTTTAACTACTACTATCTATAATTATAAAGATATGGCAAAGTTGTATAAAGAGCAAGCTCAGATGGGTTACAATAAAATGTTACCAGCTATCGCATTAGGACAAACTCAAAGTTCAGTATTAGCAAATGCATACTTTGAAAATGATATTCTAGATCTTGTACGTGTATTTGTTCCTCCGCTTACTTCTAACGTAATGAATGCGGAAGCTATTAGTTCGCGCGGTATGGTTAGTAAGAAGAAGTCTAGCTCATCAGGGAAGGCGCCAGGCTCTTCTTCAAATGAAGGGGCTGGCCGCCCATAGAAGGAAGACAATCAAAAGAGTGAGAAAACACTAAAGAATAAAGAAAGTATGTAAGGGGGATAAAACATTGGGATTAGCACATCGTAGTGTAGCAACAATAAGTGATCCGGAATTTATTAATCTTACTCCTCTTGACATCAATCCGGGACTATCTAAGTGTGAAATAAAAGTTTTTTACTTAGGAGAAAATCGAAATAAAAGTGATATTTCTAAACCGGTTGCCGCAGAAATGGCAAAGACTCTTAGAGGGGCGCCTATTGTTGGATATTATAAGTAGGAAAAAGAAGACTTTGTAGATCATGGGGAAGAGATCACTATTGATCATGACGGAGTTCACTTTAAAAATAAGACAAGACCTTATGGTTTTGTTGCACCGGATGCAAAAGTCTGGTTTAAGGATTTTGAAGATACTGATGACCTAGGTAATACAACAGTTAGAACTTATTTAATGACGACTGGTTATCTCTGGACTGGTCAATATGAATAGGTTAAAAAAGTTTTTGAAGATGAAGGGAAACCTCATTCAATGGAACTTGATAAAAATTTAAAAGGGCATTGGGCAACAAATCCAAAAAATAATATAGAATTTTTTATTATTAATGACGCAATATTTTCAAAACTTTGTATTTTAGGAGATGAAGTTGAACCTTGCTTTGAAGGATCTGGAGTTACCCCTCCGGATATAAGCGCAGCTTTTTCTCTAGATAATGATTTTAAGCATACTCTGTTCACTATGATGGAGGAATTAAAGTATGCTTTAGAAGGAGGCAATGCAATGACAAAACCTAATGAAACAGTAGATTTAACTCAGACAGAAGAAATTCCTGTTCAAGTTGAGTTTACTGAAAATAAAGCTGAAGTCAGTGGAATTGAGTCTTCATCTAGTGAGCAAGTCCCTTCAACAGATTTCAAGAAAGAAGAAGATGAGGACAAAAAGGAGAAAGAAGATTCTTCTAAAAATGATGATAAAAAGAATGAATCTGACGAGTCAAAAGGTGGAAATGAAGAGAAAAAGCCTTCTGCTGATGGAGAAGGCGGAGCCGCTGATGAGGAAGATGATGAAGATAAAAAGAAGAAGAAATTTACTGTCTCTGAAGAACAATATCAAGAATTGCAGTCTAAATATTCTGCTTTGGAAAAATAGGCAGAAGAATTAAGAGCATTTAAGAAGAAAATTGAAGACGAGCAGAAGGACGACCTTATAAAAGATTTCTATATGCTTTCTGATGAAGATAAGAAGGATGTTGTAGAACATAAGAGCGAATATTCATTAGAAGAGATTAAATCAAAATTAGCAGTAATTTGTTTTGAAAAGAAGGTCAATTTTAATTTAGATACTTCTTCTGAAAATGAAAATTCAAAGGTAGAAGAACAAGAAGAATCTATTGTAACTACTTTTGATGTTAAAACAACTGAAGATTCAACTGTACCTGAATGGGTAAGAGCAGTCGAATCCGTTATGAATCACAAATATTAATTAGGGAGGATACTTAATATGGCAAAGAGAAAAGGCTATGGACAAGTAGAACGTCAACATATGGCTGCTCCACACAATGGTCAAATCTATGCTCAACTTCCTGCTCTTGATGCGGAGGGTAAACCTATCGCACAACTTGAGAATGGACAGTTTTTGAAATATGATTATGCTAATGGTAAGGCTTGGAAGGGCACAGCTTCTGACGGTAAGGAATGGTTCCTTGTTTATAATGAAGAGAAGCTATATGATGAGAGATACCAAAATCATAAAGATTTTGCTATGCTAGCAAAAGACATGTCTGATGGAGTTATCTATCCTAGACTTTTAAGAACTTTTGTTGGTGATATTTTTACAACCAATACATTTAGAACAGCGGCAACTGGTTCTGGTGACAATGCAGTTCCAGCAGCAACTGTAACAGGTCGTGATGATGAAATCACTATTCCTGATCTTGCTATTGGTGATTATGTAACTATTGATGTAGACGGTTGGTTAAAGGGTGTTGGAAAAACTATGCCTGAGGATGATATTGTGTTCCAGGTTGTACCTCATTTTACACAAATGAATTTAGGTACTGGTGTAACAGTTCCTCCTTATACATTACCTGACAAACAGTTTGCAGTAAAGCTTCAAAGAATTAAATAATTAAGGAGGAAATAACGATGGCTTTAAATAGAGATCAACTTTTCGCATTAGCTAAAGCTACTGCTAGAGCTTCATTAAATCCTTCAACTTCTTTCTCATGGGGTGATAAGAATTTAACTTTTGAAGCTCTTAATGAAGTTTTCCAAAAGGAAATGAATGAACTTGCGGGTACATATGCATTATACCGCGAGAATAAGAATACTATTTTCAGACTGATTGAAGAAGGTCTGGATGAAATTTTACCTGCAAAGGTAATGCAAAATTATGGTCAGTTTGCTGACACTAAGACTTATGCACAAGGTGATAAGCCTGTATTCCGTGTAAGAGTAAGCGAGTACTCAAAGAAACGTGCAAAGAGTTTTGTAACAAGAGTTGGCTTAGCTGGTAGATATGAAACATTTAAACTTGATGGATATACAATGGAAGTCAACATGGCTGCATACGGCGGAGCTGCTGAAATCGGTTTCGAGGAGTTCCTTGATGGTCGTATTACAATGGCTGATGTTTATAACCTTGTTCTTGAAGGTTTAGATGAAGTAGTTTATAAGGAAATCGCTAAGGCTATGGAACAGTTAGCTAATAGTACAGATATTCCTAGAGCAAACAAGGTTAAAGGTAATGCTTGGAATGAGCAAGAGTTTGACCGTTTAATTGCTACTGCTGATGTCTACGGCAAGAGTACAATTTATTGTACTTATGAGTTTGCGGCTACATTACGTCCAGCTAATCCTGCTGATCTTTCTGATGGAATGAAGGAAGATTTATGGAATAACGGTTCTTTCAAGAACTATAAGAACCATACTATTATTATTCTTCCTCAAAGTTTTGAGGACGCTGATAATGAGATGAAGGTTATGGATCCTTCTTACGCATGGATTATCCCTACTGGAGCTGAGAAACCTGTTAAGGTTGCTTTCGAGGGTGCTTCTGCGGTAAGAGAGATTGAAAGTAACGACGATTGGTCAAGAGAAATCCAAACATATAAGAAGATGGGTGTTGCTGTTTATCATGTAAATCCTGGTATTTGCGTATATAAGAATAGTTCTTTAACAAAGAGTAACTTACCTACTTCTCAAGGTGCTTGGGAGGATACTACTAATAGTACAGGCTGGTATGAGTTGGGAAACTAATACCGGACGCTGATAGTAACGTCGTCGGCGTAGGTCGTGTTGGACAAATGACGTTAGTTAATGGATAAAATAAAGGGGCTTAAGCATTGGATTAAGCCCCTTTTCTTACTAGGAGATAAAAGGAGTTTAAAATGGATACAACAAGAATGGTTAAAATTCGTAATAGAGATAACGCGGCAGTATTTTATGATATTCCAGAATTGAATGGACTACATCGTGTTTTTCAACCTGGAGAAATTAAAGAGGTTTCTTTAGATGAGTTAATTAAATTATCTTATACTCCAGGCGGAATGAGTCTACTTAGAAATAATTTTGTTTTGGGAGACCCAGAAGCTGTAAAAATTATTTTAGGAAAAGTGGAACCTGAATACAATTATACTGCAACGGATATTAAAAATCTAATGGAAAATGGTTCATTAGATGAATTTCTAGATTGTTTGGATTTTGCACCGGAAGGTGTTATTGAAATAATCAAAACAATGGCTGTTAATTTGCCTCTAAATGATGTGGCTAAAAGAGAAGCTATTTTGAATAAAACAGGTTTCAATGTAACCAACGCTATTAATATAAAGAGGGAAACTGAAACTGAAACAGAGAAGCCTGCGGCAGCCCCTATCAGAAGACGCGTCCACAAGGAGGACGAAGCGGAGCCCGCAAAGAAAACACGCAGAGTGATTAAAAGCGAATAATATATAAGGAGGTGTGTGATGGAAGAATTAGGTTATAC
>Ga0326513_10002183_pt1 | contig 14553 bp, 17 predicted proteins | sample 2_2465_0518_D_FD_203654 | JGI IMG/M metagenome (GOLD analysis project Ga0326513, IMG submission 203654) | Bovine rumen microbial communities from UC Davis, California, United States - 2_2465_0518 | ecosystem: Host-associated > Mammals > Digestive system > Stomach > Rumen | place: USA...
CAGCCATCAGTACACTGAAGTGCATCTGGCACTTCCCGTCTGTCTCATCCACCCACAGGTCGCTGACCACCACGGGTTCCCAAGAGAACTTGCTGTGCCACTTGTTATCCCTCAATGAAAAGCACCGCTCCTTCGACTTGATGAAGAAGCCCTTTTCCGGTCTCGCCTCCTCTACGAGCAGCGAGCCTTGAAACACATCCGATATACAATTATTATCATTCATATTTACTTCCTTTTTAATAGGTGTGAGCCTGCGAACGCCTCCCCAATGGGAGCCCGCGAGCATTGCCAGTTCGGTTCGTCTGCCAAAAGAGCCTTAGCGATTTTGGTAGCACGAAACTCCAACTGGCATATCTTAGGGCAAGTTTCGGTTCTGACCGACGTTTCAGGTACACGGAGAGGTCTCCAGAGTGCCGGAATTGCCGTTAGCCCTCGCTCAAGGTTACAGTACTTCATCGACGCTCTTCTTACGGTTAGTGACTGCGCCATGCTTCTGCTCGTAACGGGCGATTCCGTCACGGAGAAACTTTTCTACGACCTCGCGAATAGAGAAGCCTTCGATGCGGGCGATGGCTTTAATCTTGACCACAATCTCCACGGCACAGATAATCGTAAAGTGCTGCCAGGCTTTCTTGATGACACTGGCCTCTTCTGGTGCCTGCTGCTTCTGTGGCTTCGGCTGCTCGGTTGGCTTCGCCTTTTGAGTAATATCCTTGACACTACTTTCAAGGTCTGTCAGACCATTGGGAAACGCTTGCTCACTCATACCTGTTTACACATTAATTTGTTCTACAATGGCATTGAAGGCATGTTCGACGGCAGCCTTCTGATACTTGTCAAGTGGGGAAACGGTCGAGTATCGCTTGATGACGACGCTCTGCTTGATTCTCGGCGTAACCTTTCCGATTCTGCCAAGAATTTTTACCGTCTCTTCGCGCTGCTTCATCTCGTCAGCACGGTTCTCCGTCGTGTTGATGCGGTTGGGCAGGAATACCAGCCGTATATCCTTGACCCGCTTGATGACCATGATGAAAATACCCGTAGCATCGATGGTGTCGAAGTCGTAGGAGACAGGAACCACAGCCAAATCCGCAGCCTGATACAGCAGATCGAGGTTCTTGCTATGGCAAGCGGCAAAGCCGAGCGGGAGGCATTGAGCGTTCCCGGCATGTCGGCTGATGGGCTTAAAAACGACCGCAACGACAGCCTATGAACTATAATAATGTGGAAAAAATCGTCGAAGTTTTGTTATTCTGCAAAATTATCACTAACTTTGCGCCATAATTCTAAAGTACATACGAATATGGCAAAGTATTTGAACCCGAAAGCCGACCTGACTTTCAAGAAGATATTCGGCGAGCATCCCAACCTCGTCATCAGTCTGCTAAATGCCCTGCTGCCGTTGAAGGACGACGAGCGCGTGGTAAGCATCGAGTATTGGCCGGCAGAGAAGATTCCCCGCCGCACGGAGGCCGAGAAGAATAGCATCGTCGATGTCTGTTGCCGCGACAACAAGAAGCGCGAGTTTATCGTAGAGATGCAGATGACTTGGACGGAATCGTTCAAGAAGCGTGTCCTGCTCAATGCATCTAAAGCTTACGTGGCACAGTCTGAGTCAGGACAGGAATACCGGCTGCTGCAGCCCGTCTATGCCCTCAACTTCGTCAATGCCCCCATGAACTTAGGAGTTGACGGCTACTATCATCACTACCAGCTGGTGCATCACGAAAAATCCGACGAGGTGATTGACGGTCTGCAACTCGTTTTCATCGAACTGCCGAAGTTCCAGCCGCAGACATTCTCCGAGAAAAAGATGCAAGTGCTATGGCTCCGCTTCCTCACCGAAATCAACGAGAAAACAGTGGAAGCCCCTGCCGAGATGCTGGAGAATCCCGAAGTAAGAGAAGCCCTGAAGATATTGGAGGTTGCCGCCTACACACCTGCCGAAATGCGAGCCTACGACAAGTTCTGGGATGGCATCAGTTCGGAAAAGACGATTATTGCAGACTATGAGTATAAGTTAGAGCAAGCCGAGGCAAAACTAAAGCAGAAAGATTTGGACACCGCCAGAAAGCTGAAGGCCATGAACGTGATGACTATCGAGCAGATTGCCGAGGCCACTGGCCTGACGGCTGAGGAAATCGAGGGGCTGTAAGAAATAATAATGTAGGAAACACAAGAGCGGGAAGCCGAGGCCGAGAATGTCGGCACGGATTCCCGCTCTGCAATGTGCTTTCAAAGAACTATAACGATTAAAATCCTTTATAATTCAACGATAATGCCAAAATACTTCCAAGGATACTCGTTTTTATAACTTTCAATTAAATTTGTAGGTACATGTAATGTGGCTTTTTCAATAGGGCAATTGCTAAAACCATAATTATTTACGTTTGGAACCATTTCAGCATGGCAATATACATCTTTCAAGCTGTTGCAATTTGAGAAAGCAACATATCCGATATTATTTAAGCTATTACCAATCGTGATTGAAGTCATTTTACTGCACTGAGAAAAAGTATACTGACTAATAGATGTAACACCGTTGCCGATAGTTGCCGAAGTTAGATTGCTGCAACCTTCAAAAGCTCGTTCACCGATAAAAGTAACATTGTCAGGAATAGAAATGGAGGCTAAACTAGTACAGAAACAGAATATAAATTGACGGTGATAAAAGTCTTCAAGTTATTTGAGCCAAGTTCCTTAATACGGTGCTGACATAGAGTCAATCTTGTTGAATCGTGTCTGAGCTTCGTTCATACAGTTTTATTGGTTAATATTTTGTTGTTTCGTTTTTTTGTCTACATTTGCAGCGGAATGATTAAATCAAATCAAAATGGCAACAGTAGCAACTAACAAACTTTGGGCTTACATAGAAAGTCTCTCGCTTTCGAGGCGCGACCGTAACTGGCTGGCAAGCAAACTGCTGGAGCCAACCCATGATGCCAACCCCTACGAGGTTAGTCCTTCGGGCGACACGTTCTTTGCCGACAGCCGCAACGTGAAAGCTGTGGAGGATGATATTCGCAATGAGCCTCAGGCCCAGTTTACACGAATGGAGAGCAAAGAGGACATCATGGCGATGATTGATGTTCTGTAGGCTATGGCATACGTCGTACTTCTTTCTGAGCAGTCAAAATTCTTGCTTTTCTCGCAGACCTCTCCCAACTTCTGATATTCCCAACCCTCTTTCATTTCACCATCTCCATTATTTCGTTATCATCACTTGGTAAGTCGTCGAAGTATGCTTTGGCAGCTTCGTAAAGCCGTTGCCCAGTTCGATAATGAACTGCTCTAAATGAGCTACCAAGCAGTCCTCCAAACTCTTCTCACTATACATGCCTTTAAGACCTGTGAACTCCAAGAAATAAGGACTCTTAAACACAAGATCAGGCGACATCACATCATCGTCACGCAAGGTGGAGAGCTCCTTCCTGATCAGTTCGTCGGGCTTCGTGGCTATCGCGGTGCGTTCATAAAGCATGCCGTCTATTTTTGCCTGCAAGGTTCTAACGCTCCATCGTTCTGTCGCAGCCATAGTCATATAAAACTCACGTTGGAGTTCGTCTTTTAAAGTCATAACTATCAGAAAATGAGACCATGACAATTTTGACAACAGTGTTGACACAATTTGATACACTTTTCATATAAAACAAACGAGAATTTTTGTATTTTAGTTCTACCTTCTACCAAATATTGACTAATCGTATGATAATAAGCATGTTACTAAAATTTCTCCTTCTACTTTAGTTCTACTTTAGTTCTACATTAGTTCTACTAAAGCTCTACCAGCCCTTTACTAAACGTCTATTCGCAATTTATGTGCATAGTTAGCAACAGACGAAGCAATGGGTAGCATTATATTCCCACGCTGGGAACAAAATATTCCCACGCTGGGTATAAAACATTCCCACGCTGGGAATAAATTTCGGAGTTAATCAAAAATGGGAGTTAAAATGGGAGTTAAAATGGGAGTGAAAGTGGGAGTTAAAGTGGGAGTTAAAGTGGGAGTTAAAGTGGGAGTTAAAGTGGGAGTTAAAGTGGGAGTTAAAGTGGGAGTGATACAAGGACAATACCAGGTTGGCGGGCAGCATCCATAGCTATTGTCCAGCCAGCGTCGCTGGCTTAACTTCCTGCGCGAAGCGCATAACTTCCTTTTATAACTTCCTTTTATAACTCCCGAAACTTAAAATAGAGCTTTGGTAGAACTAAAGTAGAACTTTTGTAGAACTAAAGTAGAACTAAAATAGAAGTAAAATCTTTGGAAATAGCAGCGTAAACCAATCATAATCAGGAACTTTGCAAATTATAAGCTGAAATTTAGTAGAAGTAGAACTAAAATTTGAAATTTTGTCTTGCAATTTTTTGTAGTTAAGGCAGTTCTTTACTTCCAAAACTTGAGTCAAATGATTTAGGAAGTTAATTCGTGAGAAATATCCCCTGCAATATTATTGCCTATTTTTACTTGCCAATCACATGTCCTGAGGTATGGTTTTTCTGGCTCGAGCCAAAAGTCGATTTGGCTCGAGCCATTTCGCGATTTGGCTCGAGCCAGAAATACCTATGGCTTAAGCCAAAAATTAAACCCTTCACCGTAACGTAAAGTTACTATGTGAAGGGTTTATTTTCAGAGGGCTTCGTCATCTGGGCGTTGAAGAGTGCGAGTTACCTTGGGCAAGTGCCTCTTCTTGCGTAGATAGGCCTCTTTGCGGGCCTCATATTCCTCTTGGTGCTTCTCTAAATATCCGTCGGCCATCGCGTACTATTCTTGGAACTTGGCAAATACCACGCTCATTTCGATGGGGGAGTTGGCATTGTTGGGACCACCTACAAGACGCGTACTGGTCAGCGACATGTCGTGTTCCACGCTAATCACACTACTTGTGGAACTCGAAACGGTTGTGGTGATAGGCACCAGCACCACACGGTTCCAGTTAGGATGCTTCGCAACCCACTGCGGATCGGCTTTTAAACCAGCTTGTTTCTGGTTCCAAAGTGCAGTAATAAGATTGGATACATTCGTAAACGTATAGGTGTTATAAGAGGACACGTAGGAGGTATAGAACGTAGTCTTGTTGTCGGGTACTTTGTTCTTCTCAAAGAACGTATTTAGGCTGTCCTTTTCCACCATAAGGATGTTGCTGGGAATGGCTAACATGCGATCATCACTCGACTGACTGTTGACACGCTGGAAGGTGAGTTTTGCGGCTAATAACGAGTCATTGTCATGTTTCTTGCCGTTGTTGTCCACATAGTTCTTGATTTCATCAACAGGGAGAACCACCTCGGTAAACAGGCCTGCAGGGCTTTTCAGGTAAGTATGCGTCGTCTCGCTGGCCAATTGGCTGATGGCAGCCTTGTCATTGGTGACACGAGTGGTCTGGAGGACCTCCTTGGTGCCGGCCAGCACAAGGCTCTTGTTGGAAAGAGTATCACGATTGACATGATAGAAGATGCGCAAGCCAATATCCGTCACGTTGGCATGGAATCCTAATCCATCGGTAATCTCGAAGAAGAAGCCTGGGCATACCTGATGGGCAAAGGTGTAGGAGTTGCGGAAATAGTTCCTATGGTTATAGTACTCCTGCATGATGTAAGTGCCGTAATTGTTATACACCGCACCATCTTTTGCCGTATATGGGCTGTTGAGGGGGATGCGGATATTGGCAATGTAGTTCTTGGAAGTGCGGGTGCTGTCGCTCTCAGTCATATTCTTGTAGGAGAACACCTTGCCCTGATTAATCCTGCCGTCTCCGACGCGAAGCAAATGGCGAGCGACGGGGTCGAAGTTGGAATAGTAGAGCTGTCCCTCTTCGATGGGTTTGTCAAGCTCATGCACACGCATCTTCATAGCCGTGAGGCTGTCTTGCGCCCTAAAGGGCGAGGATAGATAGAGGACGATGTCGCAGGAGTCGGCCTGTGCCTTGTTGTCTGCGCTACGCGACACCACACTATCTTCAGGTGAGATATAGGTGTCCTCTATCAAATGGAACTGAGAAGTGAACTCACTGGTGACATCTGCTCCCGTCTCTGGGTCTTTCACCTTTCCGAAATAGCACTTGTTACTGAGTGAAAGAACGGAGTCGGCCACCATCGTCTGTGTGTTGACTACGAAATTGGCCGTCACCATGTCAAGCATATCGGCCTTGTCGGTGAGCGACTGGCCGATGGTAAGTGTGTCTTCGTCACAAGAAGAAATGGCCATTGCCGCAATAGCGACCCCAGCCATGTACTTTAACTTAATCATTGATGCGTTAAATTGCAAATTCTTAGTGATTTATCCTATAAAACAGTATTCTTTTATTCTGGATCAGGGCATATCTTGTCGTAGAAGGCTTCGTAAGCATCGCCGAAATCTTCCTGATAGCCAAGGAGCGGAACTTTCTTTTCGTTGGCATATTTCAGGAGTGACGCTTCTACGCCGTTGTCTGCCTGGATCACGCCATCGCTATAGTCAATGGCTAATTTACTCAGCTCGTCGAAGTCGAAGCTATCCTTGTAAGGCTTCAGCAACTCAGCTTTGGCATCACGGAACTCTACGCATTCCTTGAAATTCTCGCCCAAGCCCTTCACAAGTGAATTGCTAAAAAGCGATGTGATGACTTTCGTATCGGCAAAAGAAGGCTCATCGTGATAGGCTGTCTTGATGTAGAAAGGCACGACTGCACTCATCCATCCCTGACAATGGATAATGTCGGGCACCCAGCGCAGTTTCTTGACTGTCTCCAGCACACCACGAGCGAAGAAGATGGCACGTTCACCATTGTCAGCATATTCGTCGCCTGTTTCATCGCAAGCCATCTGACGCTTGGTGAAATAATCATCGTTGTCGATGAAGTACACCTGTACGCGAATGGAGGGTATGCTGGCAACCTTGATAATCAGAGGGTGATCGGTGTCATTGATGATCAGATTCATGCCTGAGAGGCGGATTACTTCGTGTAACTGTCCTCTGCGCTCATTGATATTTCCCCATTTGGGCATGAAAGTACGTATCTCATGGTTCTTCTCCTGCATGACATGCGGGAGGGAACGACCCATGATAGATAAGTCGGAGTCAGGAACGTAAGGAGCAATCTCTTGATTGATGAATAAAATCTTCTTCTTTGCCATCTCTTATAAATTAAATACCTTGCAAAGGTACGAAAAAAACTCGTTAAAACCGCACAAAAACTTAGTTTTTAGGAAAAAGTTACATTCTATAGGCTTATTTTTAGTGTTTTTTTTCCATATTTGATAAAAATGTTGTTATTTTGCAGCGGCAAAACTTAATATGCCTTTTTTACATACGAAGATAGTAAACAAGAAATGAAAGTTTTTCGGAAGATTGTAGATTTGCAGAACGTTTTGTTCGATGCCCGCAAACAAGGAAAGAAGATTGGTTTGGTGCCCACCATGGGAGCACTACACGAAGGGCACGCATCTTTGGTTCGGCAAAGCGTGAAAGACAATGAGGTTACCGTAGTATCCGTATTTGTGAACCCAACTCAGTTCAATGACAAGAACGACTTGAAGAATTATCCCCGTAATCTTGATGCAGATTGTCAGTTATTGGAGGCTTGCAAGGCCGACTACGTATTTGCTCCTGAGGTAGAGGAAATGTATCCGCTCCCCGATACACGTCAGTTTGAGTATCCACCAGTATCAACGGTGATGGAAGGTGCACACCGCCCAGGTCACTTCAATGGGGTCTGCCAGGTGGTCAGTCGCCTGTTTTATATCACCCGTCCCGATCGTGCCTACTTCGGTGAGAAGGACTGGCAGCAGATAGCCGTGGTCAAGGCGATGGTGCGTCATCTGGGACTGGGTGTCCAGATTGTGGAGTGCCCCATCGTCCGTGACGAAGACGGCCTGGCTCGCAGCAGCCGTAACACCTTGTTGGCTCCTGACGAGCGTGCCATTGCACCACGCATCTACAAGGCGCTGAAAGAGAGTGTGGAGTACGGAAAGACCCACACTCTGGCCGAAACGCATGACTACGTTGTCAATGAGATCAACAGTGTGGATGGTCTGGACGTGGAGTATTTTGCCATCGTTGACGGCAACACCTTGCAAGACGTGGCACAATGGGAAGATTCCGACTATGTCGTGGGCTGCATCACGGTTTATTGCGGCAAGACTCCCATTCGCCTGATTGACCACATTAAGTACAAAGAAGCGCTAAAGAGTTAATAGGCTAAAAAAGAAATAAGAATGTTGATAGAAGTGCTGAAATCAAAGTTGCATTGCGTTCAGGTGACCGAAGCTAATCTGAACTACATGGGTAGTATCACGATTGACGAGGACTTGATGGATGCAGCCAACCTGATTGCAGGTGAGAAAGTACAAGTTGTAGACAATAACAACGGAGAACGTTTTGAAACTTATATCATCAAGGGCGAACGCGGTTCAGGTGCAATTTGCCTGAATGGTGCTGCGGCCCGCAAAGTGCAGGTAGGTGACACCGTTATCATCATCTCCTATGCACAGATGGACTTCGAAGAGGCTAAAACCTTCAAACCTTCGGTGGTCTTCCCACACAACAACAAGATTTAAAAAAAGAATGAGGTACGTCAATCGGCGTACCTCATTCTTTTTTTGTACTATTTCAATTGTTCTCCGATAAATGCTTCCAACTGTGGGCCTCGGAGACCTTTTTCAAGAATCACTCCTTTTTCATCGAGAATGATTATTTGAGGAATAGCCCTTACGTTGAACTGCACAGCGGCTGATGAATTCCATCCTTTTAAGTCACTGATTTGCGGCCAGGAAATATTCAGGTCCTTGATAGCCTTTAACCAGGCCTCGCGTTCCTCGTCAAGCGAGATACCGATAATCTCCAGGCCTTTAGCATGATATTGAGCGTAGAGGCTGACCATATTGGGCATTTCCTGGCGGCAGGGACCGCACCATGAAGCCCAGAAATCGAGGATGGTAACCTTGTTCTGCTTGACAATGTCCATCACACTCTGCTCCTTCCCATCGGGAGTCGCAAGGGAGAAATCCTCAATCTTGTTTCCTTTCTCAGTGGCAAGGGCTTTAACAAGATCTTCCTCAATAGCTTTGATGGCCGGACGATGGCGGAACTCAGCGGGCATACGATCAATGAGGGCACGACAGCGGGTAGGGGACAAGACGGTTTCATCATTGACATTGCACAAGAGATAGTAACCTACCTCATTATCAATGTTACTTTCCATCGCGTCGACAACCTTTTTCATCAACTCCTCCTGCAAGGCTTGCAATTGCTCCATAGCCTTCACCTGACTGATAGAATCACTGTTGGAGTCATAGAAGACAGTGGCAAGCTTCTGCATCTTTTCGTTGTATATGGCAAGCGTGTCGTTCAGTTGCTGCCATGCATCATTGTTGGTGGTACCTGAAACGGTGCTCTTGCCCATCTCCTTCGAAAGACTCACTTTGATATTGCCGGGTTCGAGGAAGAAATTAGCACTCAGGTCAGGTTCTTTGCTTGAGAATACGGCACACATCTGAACGGAGTCGACTTCTCCCGTAAACTCGAATTTGCCACCTTTCACCGTTACCTGCTGCAAAGGATTACCCGTCATCTGGTCGACAGTCAGCACCAACGTGTCGCCATCTGACAATCCTTCGGCAGTACCGGTGATCTTATACTGATTGGACTGACAGCCTATTGCAAGAAGAGCCAACAGGGTCAGGGGCAGTATTGATTTGAATAATCTCATCATGGTAGGGTCGTTGTTATACTAAATACTGGTCACTGATACTCTCGTTATTGATGACGCGGCGAATGGTCTCGGCAAACATGTCAGCCACAGAGATCTGCTTCACCTTGGCACAACGCTGGGTGTAGGGGATAGAATCGGTAAAGACGATCTCCTCCAACGAAGACTCCTGCACACGGTCACTGGCCGGGCCACTCATCACACAATGGGAAGCACAGGCGCGAACGCTCTTTGCACCACTGGCTATCATCAGGTCGGCTGCCTTGGTGATGGTCCCTGCCGTATCGACCATGTCGTCAATGATGACGACGTTCTTGCCCTCGACCTCACCGATGATTTGCATTGACTCTACCACATTGGCCCTTGCTCTGGTCTTGTTGCAGAGGACAAGCGGACAGCCTAAGTACTTGGCATAGGCATTGGCACGCTTTGAACCACCTACGTCAGGCGAAGCAATCACCAAATTATCAAGATTTAGGCTCTGCAAGTAGGGTAGGATGACGCCCGAAGCATACAGGTGGTCGACGGGCACATTGAAGAATCCCTGAATCTGATCGGCATGCAGGTCCATCGTGATGACACGGTTGACACCCGCCACACTCAGCAAGTCGGCCACTAACTTAGCGCCAATGGACACACGGGGCTTGTCCTTACGATCCTGTCGAGCCCATCCAAAATAGGGAATGACGGCATTGATAGTACGTGCTGATGCTCGCTTGGCAGCGTCAATCATCAACAGAAGCTCCATCAGGTTGTCACTGTTGGGGAAGGTGCTCTGTACAAGGAAAATGTCACGGCCACGGATAGATTCTTCATAGCTCACGGCAAATTCGCCGTCAGAGAACTTGGTGATTTGAAGTTTGCCCAGTGGGCATCCCAGACTTTGGCAGATTCTGTCTGCCAGGTATCTCGTTGCTGTTCCCGAGAATACCATGTAAGAGTTTTGTGTGCTCATTTTATATAATAACATAGATCCATGATCAGAATATTAGTCAACAGCCTTACGCAGCTTATGGAAATGCGTCAGCAGGCCTTTAAAGTCAATCTCGTGGTGAATATTGAACCTGTTCCATAAATCACCACATACAACGACACCACCAAAGCCCAGGTCCTGGGCAATATGAAGGTTGTCCATATTCATTCCACCCATAGCGTACACCTTCCGGTCAATCAATCCCTTGCGGGCGGCTTGTTCCATCTCTGGAATGGAAAGTGACTGGTGGTCATTGGGATTTGTCTGACTGTCGAAGAGCGATTTTAGGAAGACATAATCCGAACGTTTCTTTGCGTCCTTCAGCTCACCTATCTCACGGCAGGTACGACTCTGCATGCCACGATAGCCTGCAGGGGCGTCTTCGTCGGCATGATCCAAGTGTATGCCCCGCAAATGATACTCATCCTTCAGATAGAAATGATCGTGTACCATAATACGCTTATGATAATCATCGGGTATCAATGAGAGCAACCGCTCGGAGAGAATGGGTTCCGACTGCGGCTTATACAAATGCAACATGTCGAGACCTTCCTCAAAGAGGGAAGTTAATATCTTGTCCTCCTCCACGAAAAACGTGGTCTGTGTCATCACAATCAGTTTCATTCGCTTTAGCTTTGCTATTTAATTGAAGAAATTCCACGATACACCTAAGTGCAGTACAGAGTTGTTCATTGGATAATGGGGGGCCAGGAAACTCATGCGCTCGGCTGACTTACCCAGGACATTGGACATCATCACAAAGAAGCGAGCATGCTTGAGGTGCAGGTTGGCATAGACATCAACGAAGGGATGGTTGCCTAACTCCACACGGCTGGCTTCCGTTTGCTGGATAGCAAATTGATTGAGCATCGGGACATAGTCAGGTGCTTCATATTTCGTGAAATAGGTGGCTGCTGCTCCCAATTCCACGGAGAGGACACCTGCATAGCGGAATTTCAGATAGAGGTTGGAGAAAACATTGATGGTTGGCAAGGGCAACGCCTCCTTGCTTGAAGATGACTGATAGGTCACCGTGTTGTCCCAGTGTAAAGGACCCAAAGCGAGTGGCTGATCGAGTTGGGCAGTGAGGACGTTGATGTTGCTCGACTGCTGCATCACTTGGACAGAGAGAGCTGTGCGGGCAGTATTCGTATAGTCATAGCCCATGCCTAAATAGACATAGTTCTGCAACTCCTCAACGCCTATACGCAAACGAGTACCAGTCTTCGCATAGTTGAAGATACCCTCAATACGAGTGCGGGTTGTCTTTTCCAAGTCGTTGTCCCACCAGATATGTTTTGAGTGATAATGGCGGAAGAAGAAGTCGGGATGAAGACGATAGAAATAGGCATTGGCAGCCAGTCGCATCGTATCGCCAAAGAGGGGGAAGTTCAAGTCGGTAGAGAAGTCCACTTTGAGCTGACCTGCATCTTCACCTGCTGTCCAAAACTCACCCATGAGCTGATAGTGCAATGTACGACCCTGCGTCTTCGAGAGCTTTCCACCAAAGGAAACGTTGTTTTCTGTCGTCTTCTTCAGGATGGCACTGCTATCGGCTGCCAAAGACAGTTGCTCATAGCGTCGCAGCTGGTGGGTGGCAAAGACTTTAAGACCTGCCTGGGCCCATTTGTTGAAACCTTCAAGAAGGCCGATGGCCAAAGTATTCTTGAGGTTCGTATAGCGCATATTGTCAAATATGGAGTCGTTGCTATAGCCCTTACCATTATATATATTAAAATAGGTGTTGGCAAAGTATTTGTCGGGCGCCTGATACGCTAAGTAGTCGTGCTTGTAGTTACTGAACTCCACAGTATGTATAAAACTGGTCACAGGAACAAACTCCTTCTTCATCATGGCAGCTAAGGAGTCTTTGTGCGCCTCTTCAGCCAAGAGACTATCGGCCATTTCCTTCGATGTCACACTAATACGAGTAGTATCGGTGGCTAACGAGTCCTTGATGGATGGCGTTGGCTCGTCTCCCGCAATCTTTGCATCGGAAGGACGGCCAAGGGGAACGGAGGCACCATTATCGGGACGACCCTTGAAACTGTTTTCTTTGTCGGCACCTTCCTTGCTGTCATGTTCTTTTTTCGACTGCTGCGCAAACTCCCTTGCCTTCAACTCAGCCTCTGTCATCTTCACATCACGGTAGAAACCCACACAATAGCGGTGAGTCAAAAACAAATGGTTGTTGTGATTGCGATTCCAGTGGCTTGTCAAGACCGTAGGTATCTCGTTTTCGCTATACGACTGCTCCTGTTGCTCTGGATGCGTAATATAGTCGTCATTGGTGATACCTCCATTCTCGGCACCTTTCTGATGGTTGGTGGAAAAGATGAAATGTGCCTGATAGTGGTCACCAAGATAGGAGACATAGAAGTTGCTCATAAAATGAGAGGTACTCTGATTCTGGAAGTAACCACGAGCATAGGCATAGTTGACATCAAGGCCAAGGCCTATTCGCTTGCCTGCATTGGTGGCAAACTTCACGTTCAGGTGATCTTCACCATTCGTCTTGTCACCACAGTTGTCGTACCATAGGTTGGTGATGGGAGAAAGGGTATTGGTGAAATGTACTTCATCAGGGTTGCGACGGACGTAGCTCCATGAATCAGTCAAAGGGAACTCATTTCCTGTGGGACGATTGATAAAGATGCGACTCAAACGAGGCGTATAATTGTTGCCTGTCGTATTGTATTCGCCCGTCAGTCCCGTATTCATCGTTGCCTGAGGAAAAAGATGTGAGAGGGTATCTACCTCGGCGGGCCTGATGTCACCAAACTTACGGTCTACCGTCCAGACATAAATTCCCTTAGGAATCTCCTTCGCCTTCTTCGTGGTATCATTGTTATGCGGATTGAAATTCCCGTTTTGCCTATTCATGCCATTCATGCTACTAAGATCGTTGCCCGATTCATCGAAGACCTGGGCATCAATCTTTGTGCAGATGGCTAACAATAGTAATGCAATCAGGAATTTTTGCATTTCGTTATTATTTTGATTATATGAAGGTTGAAGGACTCACTTTCATAGCTTCATGATTCTCAGCGTGACCTCAATGAACTTAGGAACCATCGCTCCGATAAGAAGATAACTGGCAAACTCCCGATAATCGGTGAACCATATTATCATTCCCGCAGCGGCAGCCACCATGAAGATAACGTTGAGCCAGAATCGCAATGTACGGAAACGACCCTCATCACGGAAAGGCTCTGTCTGACCGTGCCGACGATGATGCCTTATCAACGGCTCATCAGCCACGTTGTTTATCTCCTCCTGTGTCATTACTTCGTGAGCAGAACTTCAAATTTCTTAAAGAGATAGTCCTTACGGTCAATCGTCTTGCGGCGGAACTTTCCACTGACACGAGCCAACTTGGTCTGCTTCTTGTTGAGTCCGTAACGGTCTGTAATCCACTCTTCTGCCTTGAAGTTTTGGGCATCACGCTCTTCGTCGTAAAGATAGTAAATACGAGTCATCTTGATGTTTGCCTCGCCATCCTTGCAATCGGCAATGATGTGATAGAACAAACGGGTGCGATCAAGATTCAGCGGCTTGTTCTTAAACACAAGCCACTCCTGATAGCTGGCCACGACCTGGTCATCATCTTCAGCTCGTACAATGCGACTCTGCTCAAACTGTCCTGGCTCCTTGGTCATCTTGGTAAGGAAGTCCAAGAGAATGTCATGGATTTGCTTTTGGGATTTCCCTGGAGCCTTGATATTTGTCTCGAAAACGACCTTACCATCCACCTCGGGGACGGCTCCGGCCAGATATTTGGCTTCGGGATTGTCGTTGTTAATCGTCACTTGTTCCCATGTGTTGTCCTGAGCTGTCATCGTAAGAGGCAACAGGGCGAAGAGTGCAATCAGAATTTTCTTCATTTTTTTTTGCTTT
>Ga0326513_10002184_pt1 | contig 14551 bp, 20 predicted proteins | sample 2_2465_0518_D_FD_203654 | JGI IMG/M metagenome (GOLD analysis project Ga0326513, IMG submission 203654) | Bovine rumen microbial communities from UC Davis, California, United States - 2_2465_0518 | ecosystem: Host-associated > Mammals > Digestive system > Stomach > Rumen | place: USA...
TTCATATCACGCCACCGTGGCCAGCGGAAAACAGGCCACGCCGACACCCGCTAGGGCGGGGGAAGGAGGCCAGACATGGCCGAAGAGAACACTCAGGCGACTGAGGGCACCGAAGAACAGACTGCAGCAGCTGCGCAGTCTGGCGAGCGCACGTTCACGCAGGCGGACGTCGACCAGATCGTCAAGGAGCGCCTGCGCCGCGAGCGCGAGAAGCACGCCGACTATGACCAGCTCAAGGCCAAGGCGGCGAAGTACGACGAAGCCGAGGAAGCCGCCAAGAGCGACCTCCAGAAGGCTACGGAGCGGGCCGACAAGCTCCAGAAGGAGCTGGACGGCATGAGGGCGGCGCAGCAGCGGCAGACCCTCGTGGCGCAGGTGGCGAAGGACATGGGCGTTGACGCCGAGATACTCGCGTCCATGAGCGGCGCCACCGAGGACGAGGTCAAGGCCAACGCAGAGCTGCTCAAGGCCAAGTTCGCGGCACTTCCCGGCTACAAGTCCGACCCGCACGACAACGGCGGCCACCACGACGAGCCGCCCAAGAGGGACATTCCCATCGTCTTCTAAGAGAAAGGAGCCATCATGGCTCGCATCCAATCTCTCAACGTACTGCTCACCACCACCGGCAACGACTACCTCGCCGAGAAGTACGGCGCGGTCATCGAGAACGTGCAGAAGGCCTGCATCTCTCAGGCACTCAAGAACACCGACCTCTCCGGCACCCCCGGCGCCGGCACCTACGAGGCCAAGCGCTTCGTGAACAAGACCTCCAACAACTACGGCACCGCCCGCGCGGCTGGCGCAGGTCAGGCAGTCAAGGCCAAGCCCGTCACCGTCCCCGTGAACGTCGACAAGGAGATCGTGGTCGAGGCCGAGACCAAGGACGTCACCCTCTACGGCGTCGACAACCTTGTCGAGCGCGAAGCCGCATCCGCCCAGCGCGCCATGACCCGCGAGCTGGAGCGTGCCTTCTTCGCCGAGGCCAATACCGCCGGCACCGCCTTCACGCCTTCTGCTGGAGCAACCGACGCAGTCAGCATTGCCGAGGAACTCATCCAGTCCGTCGAGACCGTTCAGAACGACTTCGTTGATGGCGTACCGCGCGACATGATTCACGTGGTGTGCTCGTCTGCCTTCTACGGCCAGCTCCGCACCTACTTCGACAAGGTCGAGCAGGGTGGCGCGAGCGCCGAGTCGTTCGGCACATTCCACGGAGTCAAGTTCTACAGCTCCGTCTACCTGCCGCAGGGCGTCGACGCCATCGCAATGGTCGAGGGCGCGATCGCGCAGCCGGTGCTGCCCACCATCGCCCCCGCCGAGCGCATCCAGCTCTCCAACGCCATCGGCTTCGGCATCTTCTACAGCTACGGCACCAAGGCCGTCGCCGAGGACCTCATCTTCACCTACAGCTCCGGCGGAACCACGACCACCACGACCGGCGAGTAGGCCATGAGGTTCCGCGACACGAGGACCGGCGCGACCTACGAGCCGAGTTCGGCTTTCGTGGCCGAGATGATGGCCAAGAACCCCGCACTCGTGCCGCTGGACGCAGCCGAGACCGAACCGACGCAAGACCTGTCTGCGCTCACCGCCGCCCAGCTCCGCGAGCTGTGCGGCGAGCGCGGCATCGAGGCACCCAAGCGTGCCACCAAGGCGCAGCTAATCGCACTGCTTGAGGGATAGGAGGCACGCCATGGCCTTTGCCACCGTCGAGGACTACCTGCTCCGCTACCCCGACTGCACCTATCCCACGGCCACCGTCTCCGCGCTGCTGGACGATGCCAGCGACGCCATCGAGGGCGAGCTCACCCCGCGCGGCATCGACTGGACCGACCCCAGCGCGGAGTTCGCGGCCAAGCTCAGGCGCGTCTGCTGCTCGGTGGCGCATCGCGCGATGCCCGCGAACGACGCCGCGATAGGCGCCTCACAGACCACCCAGACGGCAGGCAGCTACAGCTTCTCCGCCTCCTACAGCAACGGCTACGGCGAGGTGTACCTGAACAAGTCCGACCGCATCAAGCTCGGAATCGCGCAAGGCACCTACGTCTATGCCGAGCCCTACGGGGGCGATGAGGATGCCTAGCTTCCCCGCCGAGTCCGTGACCATCCTGCGGCCATCCATCGCCTACGACGAGCGCATGGACCCCGTGACCACGTGGACGCCCGAGCACGTCGACGGCATGCTGTTCGACAGCCCGAGCACCGAGGACGTGGACGGAGCCATGCGCGCCTACGGCGTGCAGGTGACCTACCGCATGCACGTGCCAAGCGACTACGCGGCGAGCCTGCGCTGCTGCAAGGTCACGCGCGACCGCGACGCAGGCATGGACGATCCGCCCGTGTACGACGTGGTGGGCGACCCGCAGCCGCTGCCGTGGTCACCGCAGCCGTGGGACCGCGCGGCGCTGCTCGGGAGGACCGATGGCTAGCGGGGTACGCGTGAAGCTGCACCTCTCCGGCGTCCGCGAGGTGCTCAACGACAACCGCGTGATAGCCGACTGCATGCGCAGGGCCGAGGCCATCGCGCGGGCGGCGGACGCCATGATGCCCGAGAACGGGATGAGAACGGACGAGCACCACGCGGCGCGCGAGGGAACCACCAGCCGGGGCAACCGCGAGGCGCTCGTGATCACCACGACTGACGTGTCCAAGGCCATGCAGGCGAAGCACAACACGCTCACCAACGCGCTCGACGCGGGAAGGGGATGACATGGACGTGGCTGCAGAGGTGGTCACCTATCTCAACGACGTGACCGGCATCCCGTGGTACCACGACCTGCCCAAGCACGCCCCCGCAGAGTGCGGCACGGCGACCCGCAGCGGCGGGCCGTCAGAGCTGGTGCGCGACATGCCCACGCTCACGCTCATGGTCCATGCGGCCACGCGCGGGCGTGCGGCAGACCTCGCGCACGTGGCGAAGAGCTGCCTCCTTGCGATGCCGTGGGACAGGCCGAACGTCTTTCGCGCCGAGATACTCGGCGACTACTACGACCCGCTGGACGGGCGCCACAGGCACCGCATCACGGCGAGTCTGCTCGTAAACGACTGACCCTCTGGAAGGGGGACACATGCCTAGCAACAACACCGCCGACGTCTCCAACGTCAAGGGCGTGCAGGGCGGCTACGGATTCTCCGCGCCCGTCACGGCCACGCTGCCCGGCGACACCGACCCGTTCGCCGCGCTCGGCACGGGCTTCGACAACATGGGCTTCATCTCCAGTGACGGCATCGAGGAGGAAATCGACGCCGACACCGACAACGTCACCGACATGAACGGCGACGTGGTCTACGTCATCAAGTCCACCGAGACCGAGACGCTCGTGCTCACGCTCATCAGCGTGACCGAGGCCGCGCTCAAGGAGATGCACGGCCACGGCAACGTGACCAGCGCAAGCAGCTACTGGAAGGTGGAGCACACCATCAAGGACCACGACCAGCGCGCCTACGTCTTCGACCTGCTACTCAAGGACGGACGCAAGCTGCGCAAGGTGGTGCCCAACGGCATCGTCTCCGAGGTCGGTTCCATCACCTACGTGAGCTCCGAGGTCTACGGACGCGAGATCACCATCACCTGCATGCCCGACGCCGACGGCAACCGCGTCATCGACTACATCCAGAAGACCGCGACCACGACCACTACCGGCAACTAGGAGGTACCAGCATGGCCGACGCCATCACCATCGAGAGCCACGGCATCAGCTTCGACTTCGACCCCGCACGGCTCGCCGACCCGCGCTTCACCTACTGCCTCTCCCGCGTGGCCGACGACACCGTCGCCGGCGACCGCAAGCTGGTCTTCTACGGGCGGATGCTGTCCGTGATGCTCGGCGAGGACGGCGCGTATGCGGCCATGTGCGACCTCGCGGGCAGCGGCAGCACTGACGCGGAGACCTTCAACGAGTTCTTCATGGACGTGCTCACCAAGGCCAGAGCAAAAAACTCCTAGTGCTCGCGGCCCTCGTGGGCAACCACGAGGGGGAGCTGCGGGCCGACTTCCAGCGCTTCTACGGGCTGAACCTCGACGGCATGGGCACCGACTACTCGACGGCCCATGCCGCCGCGCTCGCCGCGAACCTCCCGGGCGAGTCCGCCACCGTGCGGGCCGTCGTGCCCGAGGCGGCGTGGAGCGACGAGACCTACCTGCTCTCCGCCATCGAGTACGACCTGCGGGTGCTGGCGTGGCAGAACTCCAAGGACGGCGCGAAGGGCAGGAACCGCCCCAAGCGCCCCCAGACGCCGGCCGACGTGGAGCGCGTGAGGGGCAAGGTGCAGCAGACCGACTTCGCGGCCATCGTGGCCGCTTTCTCATCTGGGGAGGAGGTAGCGGATGGCTGACCTCGCAACCGCGTACATCCAGCTCGTGCCGTCGCTCAAGGGCGCGCAGAAGACCATCGAGGGCGAGCTCGCGGGCATATCCGGCAAGAGGGCCGGGGGCGCGATAGGCGACTCCATGGGCGAGGGCCTCATGGGCAAGCTCGGCGGCATCGCGTCCAAGGCCGCGAAGGTGCTTGCTGGTGCGTTCTCCGCAAAGAAGATTTTCGACTTCGGCAAGGCCGCGTTTGACGCATACTCCGAGTTCGAGCAGCTTGCAGGCGGTGCCGAGAAAATCTTCGACAAGATAGACCAGTCCAAGATACTTGAGGATGCCAACGGGGCTTGGAAGAACCTCAACATGTCGGCCAACGAGTATCTGGCCTCAATCAACCAGACGGGTGCCATGTTCGCCCAGACCATGGGTGACGAGAAGGGGTACGAGACGGCCAAGGCGGGCATGCAGGCCATCTCTGACTACGCCACGGGAACGGGCCGCGACATCAACGAGCTGAACGACAAGTTCTCGGCAATCACCCGCTCCACTGGCTCCTACCAGTCCATCGCGGACCAGTTCGCAGGCATCCTGCCGGCGACCTCAAAGGACTTCCTTGAGCAGGCCAAGGCGGCAGGCTTCCTCTCCGACAGCTACGAGCAGCTCACGGACGTTCCCGTGGCCGAGTACCAAGAGGCCGTCACGAAGATGCTTGAGAAGGGCGTCAAGGACTTAGGCCTTGAAGGGAACACCGCACGCGAAGCCTTGAATACGTTGTCGGGCTCCATGCTTGCAACGCAGTCCGCATGGCAGAACCTCGTCACGGAGTTCGGCAAGCCCGACGCCGACATAGGCGCCCGAATTGGCGACATGATGACCGCCGTGCTCGGCGAGAACGGGCAGGGCGGCCTGCTGCGCAACGTGACCAAGGAGGTCGGCGTAATCGCGCGGAACATGATTGGCGCGGTGGCGGACGGCATCGGCGCGGGCTTCGACTGGCTTCTGGCCAACGGGCCGAAGCTGGCCAGGGACGCGCTCAACCGACTCGCCATGTCGCTCGCGCAGGCTGGCAGCGCGCTCGGCAACTTCGACATTGGGTCCATGCTCGGTGAGGGCGGCGACCTCGCGGCAAGGATTCAGGACTTCTTCAACGGCATGGGCGCGAGCATCGCCGCCGCATGGCCGAACGTGGTCAACGCCATCCGCCCGCTCATCGCTGGCATCGGCACATTCATCACGACCAACGGGCCGCAGATTCTGCAGGCTCTCGGCACGGTGCTCGGCAACATCGGCAACTGGCTGCTGGAGAACGGCCCCACCATCATCGGCAAGGTGGCCGAGGCGTGGTACTCGCTCGTGGAGTGGGTGACGGCCCACGGCCCCGAGATCGTGGACAAGGTCGCCGAGATTGTGGGCAACGTGGTCAACACCGCTTGGCAGTGGCTAGTCACCAACGGGCCGAAGATTCTGCTGGCCGTCGGCCAGATACTCATGAACATCGCCACCGCCATCCTCGACCACGGCCCCGAGATTCTCGGCAACATCGCCGAGACCATCGGCACAGTCTTGGGCTACGTGGGCGACGCCGCGACCGACATGCTCCCCAAGGCCGTCGAGTTCATGGGCGGCCTGCTCACCGGCACCTCGCAGGAGGGCGAGAAGCTCCGCGAGTGGTTCGCGGGACTCCCGCAGACGCTGCTTGAAGCGATGGGCGACCTCGGCTCGTTCCTCGTAGACGCTGGCAAGCAGATACTGCAGGGCTTCTGGGACGGCCTGACCTCCAAGTGGGACGAGGTCACAGGCTGGGTCAGCGGCATCGGCGACTGGATCGCCGAGAACAAGGGCCCGAAGGCCTACGACCTCGCGCTGCTCGTGCCCAACGGCGAGTGGATCATGGAGGGCCTGCAGGCTGGCATCGAGGCTGGCGTGCCGCAGCTCCAGCGCACGCTTGAGGGCGTCACGGGCTCCATGCAGGCTGCGGTCAGCGCGACCTACAGCGCACCTGCCACGCAGCAGGCACGGCCCGCGGCCCCCGTCGCTGGCGGCTGGTCGGAGGTCACCGAGGCCATAGGCGGACTGCGCGGCGACATGGGGCACCTCGGGATATACCTAGACGGCAACGCGCTCGTGGGCGGCATCTCCGCCCGCATGGACAGGGCATTGGCGGTGTGACATGCAGACAGCAGACTACGCCCTCGTCGCGGGCGGCACGAACATCTGCTCCGAGTACGGGGCGATAATCTCGACCTTCGCCGAGACGCTCCCCGAGCCAAAAGTCATCAAGGTGGACATACCCGCAGGCGCGGACCTCGACATAACCGAGGCGCTCGGCGCGATGGGCTACCACAACGGCACCCACACGCTGGGCGTGCTCGTCAAGGCAGACAGCGAGCAGGCGAGACGTGACGCGGTCCGCGCCATCGTCGCGCTGCTGCACGGCAAGCGCATGGACTACCAGCTCACGTGGGACGCTGGCTACACCTTCACAGGACGGTTCGCCGTGGCCGTGGAGAGACGCTCTCCGCTCGCGTCGTGGCTCACCATCACGAGCGACCGCGCGCCGTGGAAGAAGCACAGCCGCGAGTCGGTGGTCATCGACTGCCACCCGAGCGGCTCCCACACGCTTGAGGGCAGCGAGCGCTACCACACCGTGCAGGCCATCCTCAAGCAGGCAGGCACGACGAAGGTGGGGGACGAGGCTGCTGTGACCCGCGACGCCGCGGGCACCTACACGCTCGCGGCAGACGTGTACGGTGACACGGAAGTCACCGCCACCGTGGCCGACTGGCTGATGTACGTGGACGAGCCCGACCTCAAGGTCAAGAGCGGCAAGATTTCGTACAGCGGCACCAACGCCGTCATCGACGCAAGCTACACCGTCACGAGCGGCAACATGGTGTTCCCGGGCGCAGCCGACCAGCAGGTGACGATACGCTACTACAGATGGGACCTCTGATGGCAGGATATCGGGTCACCTACGGCACCTACGACCTCTACGTGCCGGGCAGCGACACTTACGCCCTCTTCGGGATGAAGCTGGGCATGCGCGTGGACCAGGTTAGCACGCTGCAGTTCACCATGCCGCCCACGCACCCACGCAGGTCGACCATACGCCTGCATGACGCGGCACGCCCCGTGTGCGTCTACTACGACGAAACGCTCCTCTTCCGTGGCTACATCACCCGTCTGGTCACCCAGATTGACATGCGCGTCGTGGTGAGCTGCGAGAGCGACCTCGGCATGCTCGACATGGTGCACGTCAGGTTCACGGACGATAGCGTGTTCACCAGTGATGAGCCGTTCTCGCCGACCGCTGGGCAGGTCTTCGAGTGGGCCATCACGTGCTACAACAACAAGGTCGGCTCCGCCCGCCAGTTCGCGATAGGCCACAACGTGGGCTCGTCGGTGGGCTACCTCCCCTCGTGGGGCGGGCACAGGATGGTCGACGCGAGCACGACCACGCCCGACACGGCGCTGGGCCTCATCGTCGGCTCAATCGTCCAGCCCTACGGCTGCGTCCTCAAGGTCTGGTACGAGGACGATACCAGATACATCGGCCTGTACACAGCGGCCCCCGACACCAGCTCGCAGCGCATCGAGTTCGGCGAGAACATGACCTCGTTCGAGTACAACCTCAACGACGAGGACTTCCACACCGCCTGCTACCCGATTGGCGCGACCTACACCGACTACGTAGACTGCATCAACGTTGCCGTGTGGCGCACGACGAGCGCGGCAGACTTGAGGGACAATAGCGTCTTCATCGACTGCTCGGACGACTGGATTTGGGGCTACGGCGACCCCGACCACGACAAGGTGGACGCGGGAGACATCGTGGTTATAGGCGGCGTCAGCTACGAGGTCTGGCAGGTCATATCTCCGACCAAGGAGCTGGCCATCAACCCCGTCTGGTCCAAGTACATGACGGGCGCTCCGAAGGAGATACCGTCTGGCACGACCGTCTACTACAAGGGGCACAGCCCAGACGGCGGCATAAAGCACACCTGCACGCTGTACGACGTGGGCAACGGCACCAAGGAGACCGACTTCTACAAGACGGGCCCCATCGTGCGCCACACCTCAAACGCGAGCACATACGGCCTTGACACGTTCACGTTCTCGGACTCGGGCATCGGCTACGGCCCCGACCTGCTGGCCAAGGCCATCGAGCAGCTTCGCAAGTGCTGCGAGCCGACGCTCACCATCAGCGTCGACGCCGTGGACATGGCCTACTACCGCGACGGGTACGCGCACCTGCAGGCGGGCCAGCGCGTGCGCGTGGTCAACTCGCTCATGGGCATAGACACCACCATGCAGGTCACGCAGGCTGACATTGACCTCGACAACCCCGCGGCCACCAAGTACACGCTCGGGGCATACCAGCAGTCGGTGAGTCGCAAGGTGAGGGGCAACGCGCGCGACATAGGCGCGACCAACGAGAGGATCGAGCAGATGCGAAACGACACGGTACCGGTTTCGAGCATTAAGGCGCTCCGATAATGGCGCACGTCGACATGGAGCAGATAAAGGCCCTCTGGGAGCGCACGAGCGAGGAGTTCGCGCGTCAGGCCAAGGCGCTGGGCGGCATCATCCTCAGCGGCACCACGCTCTCGTGGTCGAGCGCATCTGGCGACTACGTGGGCGGCGTCGACCTCGCGGGCACGTTCGCCACGAACGACTACGTGCTCGACAACTGCATCATGAGCGCCGACGTCTCTTTCGATGGGTCAACTGGGCTCGTGACCATCCACTTCTACAACGGCAGGGCTGTCGAGCTCGACTCCGTATCCTTCACGATCAGCTAAGGAGACTATAAGTGGCGAACATAAGCAGCATCAACGGCAACCCCATCGTGGTGGGTGCCAGCGGCATCGGCGACGGGGCTGTGAGCACGGCGAAGCTTGCGAGCGGGGCCGTCACGCCTGAGAAGGTCGCGGAGGGATACAGCCTGTTCTCCGACGAGGAGCGCGCGCAGATGGCGGGGCTGTCCGTGCTGGACGACCTCGTGGAGCACGTCTACAAGGTCGTGACCGCCAACATGTACGACCAGCTTGTGAACAAAAGGGTCAAGGCGGACGGGCTTATACAAGGAGATTCTCGATACACGACAAAGAGGTACCAAGTGCACGAGGGCGACCTGATGCACCTTGACCTGCCCTACGACAACGGATATTGCGTGTACCAGTGGCAGACCTCTCTTACCATCCCGAGCACGGGCACCAACACCTACCTCGTAGGCGACGTCGTGACCGAGGCCACCGATGCCATCGTGAGGGTGCCAGAGGGCGCAATCGCGCTCATCACCTGCTCGCCGTCCGAGGAGGCATCCAGTCAGGTCGTGGAGCTGCTCATCGAGAACGTGGGCGAGGTCACCGTGGGCAAGAATCTCGTCGGCAACAACGTCGGCGAGCTGTACCCGATACCAGCGCTGCATGTCAACCAGCAGCTAACGTTTTCTTCCAGTAACGGCGAGGCACCACCGACCGCCATCCGAGTTTACTTCTATGACGAAAACAAGACGGAGCTAAGTTACCTCCAACTGAGGCCGTCTGATGGTGCTTCAAGGACCGTAGTCATAACCGAAACATACGCACCTGCTAGGTATCTCGCAATTACACCACTGCCGATAGTGCCGATTCAGGTTGAGTTTGGACCAGAGGCCACGGATTACGAGCCGTACATGGGCAACGCCGCATTCGACTACGAGGCAGTGGTCAACGACGGCGCAAAGGGCATCGTAGCGCTGAATGCTGACGTGTTTCCAAAGTTGCAGCAGGCCAACAGAAGGCTCAATCTATCCGCCAACGCCTTCCAGGGCCTTCCAGAGATTTTTACGCTGCTGCACTTTAGCGACATACATGGTCACACGAACCTGAGCCGCATCATGGACTTCAAGCGGCACGTCGGCGCTCAGGTCAAGGACACGCTGTGCTCGGGCGACATGGTGGCCGCCTACATCGGCTCTGGCATGGCGTTCTGGAACCAGCGAAGCGACGGCTCGATACTCACGTGCGTGGGCAACCACGACGCGCTGGACAACGCGCAGTACGACTGGACCCACATGGCCGACCAGCAGACGCTATACGACACCTACATCGCGCCGTACAAGGACAGCTGGGGCGCAAACGCCGTGACGGTCGAGGGCCATACCTATTACTACAAGGACTACCCCGAGTGCAAGATGCGGCTCGTCGTGCTCGACACCACGATGCTCGACGCGACGGACAGGCAGGGACAGCTTGCGTGGTTCGCCAGCACGCTAGAGGCGGCAAGGCAAAACGGGTACGCGGTAACCTGCGTCGAGCACTTCCCCGTGGTTGGCGGGGAGAAGCTGGCGTGCAACTTCTGCTCCGTGACGCGCGACGTGCCAACCGACCTCGCGCAGTACGCATGGAACACCTACTACGCAGACGTGCTCGGTGCCGTCGAGGACTTCATGGACGCAGGCGGCGAGTTCACCTGCTGGCTATGCGGTCACGCGCACTACGACCTCGTGACGTACAACCCCGACTATCCGAGGCAGACGTTCATAACCGTCACCACAGCACAGGTCGAGTTGCGCTATCAGGATTGCAACCGCATCGTGGGAGACAGGTCACAGGATGCGTTTAACATCGTCAGCTTTGATACCACAAGTCATTACGTGAAGGTGGTCAGGGTCGGACAGGACCGCGACCTCTACCTTCGGCACATAGGTACGCTCGTCCTCGACTACAGCACCAGCCCTGCAACTGTGATTTACAGCGACTAAGGGGTGGAGATGGACACCGTATACACCGCGCTCGTGTTCCCGCTCCTACTGCTGATAGGCCAGGCGCTCGTGGCCTTGGGCCAGCGCAAGCTGAACCAGCGCATGGACGAGGGTCAGGCAAAGACGGACGCAAAGCGCAAGGCGGAGGCGGAGTGGCGCGAGAGTGTGACTAAGCGGCTCGATGAAATCGAGGGCAAGGTTGACCGCTCAATCGCGCAGCAGGCCATGTGGACGCGCTCGGATATCGTGCACAAGTGCCACAGGTACCTCGATGACCTAGGCAAGGCCAGCACCGAGGAAAAGCAGGCGCTGCACGACGAGCACGTGCAGTACTCGCAGTTCTGCGAGGACTTGGGCATTGACAACAACTTCATTGACAACCTAGTGGCAAGGGTAATGGAGCTGCCGGAGCGCGAGGTGTGAGACCGATCCGGTTCCCAAGGACAGAGAGTGACCTTTGGTTGCGCGGCCCCTGAGGGCCGCGCCTATCGTTAGGAGCCCCTATGACATACCTTCTGCCAGACAAAGCCTACGACCTGATCAAGTGGCTCGTGACGGTGGTGCTGCCCGCCCTGTCTGTCGCCTACGCGGGCCTCGCCGGCATATGGGGCTGGCCCTATGCCGACGAGGTGAGCCGCACCATCGCCGTTGTCTACACGCTGCTGTGCGCCCTCATGGGCATCAGCGGAGCGACGGCGAAACAGGTGGAAGACCCAGACGCGACGGCAGACCTTGGGCGGCACATTGCGAGGTGATGGGCATGGCTAGCATTGCAACCTTCTGCGAGACCATGCGCAGGGCCTGCGATGATTGGAGCCTTGGGTACGACCAAAGCAACCGTTGGGATATCCGCGACGGCGGGGAGTGCGACTGCTCAAGTCTCGTGATTTGGGCACTGCGTCAGGCGGGCTTCGACACCGGATCGGCCAGCTACACGGGGGACATGAGCGACGAGCTCACCGCGCGTGGCTGGCAGCGTCTGCCATTCTCGCTTTCAAGCGTGCGTGCCGGTGACATTCTGCTCAACGACATTCACCATGTGTGCGCCGTGATATCGGGGGCTGGCAGCACGGCAACCGTTGCCCAGGCCAGCATTGACGAGAGCGGCCACGCCACGGGTGGCGCATCTGGTGACCAGTCGGGCCGCGAGACCAACACGAGGCAGGTCTACGAGTATTGGGCTGGCTGGGATTGCATCTTGCGCTACTGTGGAAGCGACTCTGGAAACCCCGGAAGCGGCGAGGGTGCGAGTAGCCTAGACGTTGACGGCTACGTGGGGCCTAGGACCGTGACCGAGTGGCAGCGCCAGTGCGGCACCACCACTGACGGCACCGTGAGCGGCCAGATGGCCGACTGCGCAGGCTGGTACCCGCGCATGAGCGCCGTCACGTTCGAGGCCACTGGATCGGAGCTGATGCGAGTGGTGCAAGAGCGCGTGGGCGTGCCCAATCCCACTGGCATAATCTCGCGTGGCACCATCTGCCACCTGCAAGGCTGGCTGGTGCTCAGCGGCTACGACGTGGGCGGTGACTCCGCTGGCATGCTTGAGGGCGGTACGGCAAAGGCATTGCAGCGCTCGCTCAACGACGGGAGGTGGGCCGATGGGACGCATTAGCTACACTGGCAGGCCCACGCCACGCAAGCCGCCAGTCAGGCCCAGCAACGCTTCTGTTGCGCTCTTCTGCGGCTTCATGGCGCTGGTGCTTCTGGCATCGCTGGTTTTCGGACTGACGCGAGACCTGCCATCCAAGCAGGCGCAGGCCGAACCCAAGGTCACCCACGACAGCCTTGGGCCGACATACACCCATGACGGCGAGATCATCCGATGGTACGTGTTCACCGACCCCGACAAGGGCATCCAGTACCTTGTCAACGACCGTGGCGGATGCTGCCCGCGTCTCGATGAGTACGGCAGCGTCATGGGAGTCAGACCACAAGAGGATTACGAGTAGCATTTAGGCCTGTCACCCCGCGTGGGTGGCAGGCCTTTTTTGTTGCTCGTAAGTTTCCTAGCTAGTATTCTTATCTAGCATATCCGCAGGTAAACGGCTTGTTGTACTGTTACCGTAACTTTCACCTAGTTATCACCGTGAAACACGCCATCATCGTCAATAAACCAATGTGACGGATATTGACCTTTTACGAACCGCTCCATAAACGGACCGTTTGAATTGAACTCGCAAATGACGTTCTCCCTCACGCGATTGCCGAGATCCTTACAAGCACCAGTTTCAACAGCATCGTTGAGACGGTTGGAGCAGGTGTGAGAGCAGCAGTTGACGTGCAATTTGTTGTCGAGTTCAAGTACAGACACATTACGCCTCTTGTAAAAGACTTTGCCGCACCAAGGACACTTCATTTTGACGAATGGCGTTATCCCGCTAAAGGTAATCTGGCGCTTTGCTTTCGAGCGTTTAACAACATTGCCATTTCGATGAAAACTGCCATGTTCAGATGGGCTTACAACAACAAGATTGTCTGGTGAGTTGTTGGACCTATCAAGGTCAAAATGATGAACCATTTCCCCGTCTTCAAGGTTTCTACCTAAGAGCAAGGCGGCAATCAGTCGATGCTCAGCGACGCGAGCACCCTTCTCACCAAGAATACCGAACCAATCAGTTGCCCAAACATATCCGTCCTTTGTGATTTGCCGTATGTCCGCAAGTCTTTCCATGAAGAACCACCAACTTTCTAGTAAGCATGTTAGCAGCATTAGTTTAGCATGACAACAAACAAATAAATATGATTAACAGGGTTAATATAGAAATGATACAAGATTAATTAAGACAAGTTAGCAATCAAAACGACTAATTACCCATAGGTTTTGGACTAACTTACGACTAGATACGACTAACGAAGACGAATGCAACTTCTCGACCCTGAAAACTTACACTCATAGGCCATTTGTACACACTGGACACCCGTTTGTACACGCGAGAGTAAGTTTTGTACACGTATGAAACTTTTCGTAACCGAAATTAGCCGTGGTGATTGATAGCTAAGCTGCTTTCAAATTTCGTAAGGAATTGCTGCTGTACTTTCACCGCATAGTGATGTAAGCGTGCATGGAATTCCATTAGTTCTGAGCCACGTTCCATTAGTCGTTGCACGACTGACGTGTTGGCATCGCTCGAAGGATTATGCAAAATAGTTCGTTGCATGCAGGCTCTTACGCTAGGGCAAATTGGGGCAAATTGGGGCAGACAGAAGATGAATAGAGCCAGATAGGGCCATATATCAGGCGCAACACACTGGCCTCTTAATCCCAAGGTCCAGGGTTCGAACCCCTGCCGGTCCACCATTACAAAGCAGCAGGTCAGGATAGAAATCCTGACCTGTTTTTCGTTCTGTAGGCCCCTGCATATCGCGTGTATCGTCACGTATCGTCCCGTAGCCTGTTTTTGCCTATTCACCAGCGGTGCGATTCTATGCGTCAAGCACCTGCCTGCCACCCTCGACCAGCAGAAACGCGCTTGCCTGCTGGGCTGCCGCCA
>Ga0326513_10002185_pt1 | contig 14550 bp, 16 predicted proteins | sample 2_2465_0518_D_FD_203654 | JGI IMG/M metagenome (GOLD analysis project Ga0326513, IMG submission 203654) | Bovine rumen microbial communities from UC Davis, California, United States - 2_2465_0518 | ecosystem: Host-associated > Mammals > Digestive system > Stomach > Rumen | place: USA...
ACCTATATATTTGCATCTAATTTTGCATTACCACAAGGATCTTCTTTGCAGTATCCACCTTCAAGTATTACAAAATCTTTGAAAGTGACAGGAACTTTTGTAACAGCTTACCCGATTAGTCAATCCCAGTTAATCGGATATGTAACTAAGACAACTACATTTACCGCATTTACAAATCCATATTCCACAAATAGTGGTGATAACTATGTATCTGGAACGATTTCATTCTTGACAAAGGTTGAAAATGTTCGTAATGTAAATGGTGATATACCTGCTAATCAGGTTATCGATGGTTGGGCTACTGGACAATACCACATATTTAATGGTGGTGCAGTTGATTGAGGTGGAAATCATGAGTTTAAATACTGATATAGTAAAAATTAAAATGATAAAGGAAGGTTATCTTCCGAACTATCCACCACATATGATTTCTGATAATGAAATGTGTGAAGCATTTCTTCCTATGGACTATCCCATTACCGATTCGGAGTGGGATAGATTTATGGGGGATGACAATCTTTCTATGTTTAAAGATTATTATGCATTACCAGATAAATCATTGGAACCGCAATATCGAGAGTTAGTTTCCGGAATTGCAAAAGAATTAAAAGCATTTTGTGATTCTACATCTGATGACCGAGCAATCCCGGATTGGATATTATCCTATATGAATCATTCCACTATTTCAAATAGTAGTGATTATTTGGATATTGATGGATTGGCGATTTTATTTGGAATAGATTCACTTGAACCGGAATTTAATGGTCAACTTAGTACGTATTGTTATCAAGTAAGTTCTTCTTGGTTGAAACGTACAAATCAGACAGATAGACCAGCTACAATTTTCGGTGAACCACATGTAATAAAATATCTTAGATTGTTGAAATCAAATGGATAAGGGGTGATTGTGTGCAATATCTTAAAATAAGTCCCACCACAACTTTAAAAGAATTAACTGATCTTGTAGGTGCTGATCATATAGAAGATGTTTTGCACTTAAATGAACTTCCTAGAACACCGAGGGTTGGACAGGTTTTCTACGAAAGATGTCGTAATATCATGGGAAATGGTGCAATTACCGTTTCCACGGAAAGAAAAATAAATCTTCTCGGAAAACTTTCTGCCGATGCTGATGTTTTTGAATATTGTTGCCTTATGGGTGATTCTGGCTGGAAAGTTTTGGATACGATTAACACACTTCCAGGATATTTGAAACTTCCAGATAATATGAAACTGCCACCAAGCGATATTGTTTTAGGTGGATCTGGAAATGCTTCTGAAATTATATTCAAAAAAGCAATGGATCAGATGCGGATAAAGGAAAAAGTAGATTCTTCTATATTCAATGATCTAAATACTTCCAATATGCCTACTATATTAGATCAGTCAAGTTCTGTATATAACAATAGTGGAATCTTCGGAGATTTTAAAATACCATGGGGTAAGATAACACTTTATTCATCATTGTCCGATTCAAGTATGGATATTCCATGTTACCCGGAAGAGTTAAATGATTCCAGAAAGGCAAACTATACAGAACTAGGTGACTTGTTATACCAATACGAACCTTGGAAGTTGTATCAAGATTCTGGACCTAGGCAAGTTAGTTATAAATTTCATTTTCACAGGGATATGTGGAATGGGAATCATCTGTTAGGTGGTGCAAACAAACTTATAAGATTCTGTCAGGCTAATTGTTATCCTAGGTACAGTGGTTCAAGTGTAATAACATCAACAGTCACACTTTATATCAATGGATCCGTAGCGATCAATGGAATCCTCACCGATGTTTCTGTTGATTGGGATGGTCCACTTGGCCAAGATGGCTGGTATCTTGAATGTACTATGACACTTTCAATTACTGAAATTGCAAAGAAACCGCTTAATTATGACACTGTTATGAATTTACCAATCATTGGATAATTGTGCAATTTGACAGTTAAGTGTTTATTTTGCCCTAGGGGAAACAAAACAGAACTATACAAATTGCACAAAAATTGGAGGTTTTATGAAGATTTTAAACACTTTGACACCGTACCGAGAAGTTGATTCTAATGGTGGTATCCAATATGGTGTATGCCGTGATTTTAATCATATTTCAAGGTATCGTGGTTTAAGACAGTTAGTTCATAACCCGGAATTTGAGTCTGAAAGATTTGTTGCTTTAGAAACAGTAAATCCATTTACAACCAATCTGAAAATAAGATACTATGATGTACCTGCCATTTATGAAAATCGACTTGACATCATTGCTGATATGTTTTTAGGAGATTCTACTTACAGTTGGGTCATTGCATATTTCAATGGGATTGAGGATGGTTTTACAATCCGTGAAGGTGACCGGTTAATGATTCCAAATGCAATTACAGATTTGTTTAATCGTGGTGAAATGCTTGAACCTATTCCACCTAATAAATTAAATCTTGGATCGGAGTGATTTAAATGAAGCTGCAACATTGGTGTTCTGTAACATTAGCAGGTGTATCTTTGACAGATTTCGGACTTGCAATACCGTCACCATTTACATCACTTTCTCTAAACAATTCGGAGATAACATCTATGACAAGTTTTACATTAGTTGTAACTGTCGGAAGTGATGCAAGTAAAAAAGTAAATGTTTCTGCATTTGAAGCGTTATTATATAGTGCAGCACAAGCAGCAAGTTCCTATCCAAATGCAAGTGGTATTCCAGTATCATTTGCATTTGGCTGGTTGGATCAACTTGGAAGAGTAAATTCATATATAAGTTACCAGGGATTTACATTAAAATTTAATGTAAGTACATCTGGTATGTATATGAAATATGAAATTATGGGATATGCCCAACTTGCAATTCAATCTCATATGCCTGTTTTACATATTCCGGAATTTTGTGGATATGCACAACCATCTGCTGTTTTGGAAGCACTTCTGTATGCCACAAAAGCAGATGTTTATTATGATTTCGACATTGATCATTGTGATTCTCCGACCATAGTACAGTTCTCTGCTCAGGATATGAGTTTGATACAAATAATTAAAGGAAATCTGGATGGTACAGATTCCTATGATCGTTGGGCTGGGTTTGAAAGAATTGCTAAAACTTATAATGGAACAAGAACCGCATCTGGACTTGATCGGTATAAAGCAAAATGTTTGAGTCAGATTTTGAACAATGCAAGTTTAACACCGATTGAAACTTTCCTAAAAGAGTTTACAACAGATACTGCTCCACAGTGTTCTTCCTTTTCGGCATGGATTGATGAACCTACGGCAACTTCCAGAGGTGCTATTCACTTCAAATCAGATGCAGGATTGCTTACATCACATTCAGAAGAAACTTTGCAATATGGAACATCAAATACGAACATACTTAGTTTAAGTGGTTCCTATAATGGTGTTGCATATAATATGACCGATATGAACTTTAAGTCCGTTGGTTTTACTTTGGATGCAAGTGGTAATTCTATCATAAATGATGAACATGTTGTAAACAGTTGGAGTGCGACATTACCGGATGTATTTCAAACTGCAAATATTATCAATGATGTTAATGCAATCGCCAGCCAATTTTCCGGTGATTTTAATGTTACAATACCTGGAAATTTAACCAAATATGAAATTGCACAACCGATCTCATTGCTTATTATGAGCGGAAATACTTTATCACCTGCGACCGGTGTTTATAGTATTATGTCTGTGTCACACAATATTGGTGATCGGTTCACTACAAGTTTGAAGCTCCAAAGACTTACTCTTGGAACGGCAAATCAAGTTGCATCCGCACGAAATATTTATGTAAATGGTGCATCTGGATATGATATGAATTCATTTAATACTACTAAGAATATCCGTAGTGTTTCTGATATTCATTTTGATTACACATATCCTAATATGACTAACATATTCTAGCGGAAACCTTTTATATGGATAGAATAAAATACTTGCTGATTATCATAATATTAGCATGAATTTGAGGGACGAACTATGGATTTTATAAAGATTTTACAGGTGTTGTCAATCTTATTCGGTAGTGGACTGCTTGTTTCGATTTATGGGTTTCTAATTAAAATTTGGAAACGTATAAAGGCGAATGAGTTGGGAACACAAGCACTTTTACGTGATAGGCTATATGAAATTTATTTTCGAGCAGATAGACGAAAGTGTAGAACACAAGAAGAAAGTGATAATTTTGAAAATTTATGGACTCAGTATGAACTGCTCGGAAAGAATGGTGTGATGAAGCAGACACATGAAGATTTCTTAGCACTTCCTATGAGACAAGTGAATTTCGATGAGATCACGAGTCACACTCAGGGACTCACAGATAACTAACGAATCTAAATGGTCTAGGTGATAGCAGACCAGGAAAGGGGATTTTCCTTAAATGGAATTTCCCCTTTTCTAAGATAGGGGAATATTTATGCCGAATATTGATGTTTCAAAATTAACACCATATGTGATAACACTTGATCGGAACTCACCAAAAGTTGATATTGGTGTTATGAAAAATCACGGTGTAGTAGGTGCATTGATTGAAGCTGGATATTTATTTACTGCTACGCATACAAGACTTTCTACGAATACTGACTGGTACAGAAACCCACATCTCACCGATCAGATAAAAGCTGTAGAAGAACAAGATCTTGATTATGGATTATATTTTTATGCAAGGGCTAGAAATTCTTCTGAAGTAAATGAAGAAATAAATGGAATTTCTGTAATAATCCGAAATCATTATTTAAAGTTGGGTGTGTGGATTGTACCAAACCTTACAAATAATATCAGTACAAATGATGCATTATTGGATTTGTATTATAAGAAATTATCTGAGTTTGGTGTGTCTGGAAGAATTGGGTTATACTGCAATCGAGATTTCTTGAAAAACAAAATTACATGGTCAAGACATTACTTGAAATGGTATTTATGGTTAGTGGATCATGTAGATGATGTATCAACGTTAGATAAGCTGCTTACACCGGAAGTGTTTGATGTGGAGATTTAACTATGGCAAATCCTATTCAAATGTTCATAGATATTGCATTATCACATAAAGGTGAAAACGGTACTTGGGCTAGATCCTTATCTGGACTAGGTGGATCGGATGCATTCTGTGCAGGGTTTATTGTTGCTTGCGGAAGAACTCTTGAACAACAAACTGGGTTGCAGATAATAGGAAATGTAATTTTCTATTCAGTTGGTGCATTAAATATTACAACTTACACAAGCAATAAAAATGGAGTTTATATTTCAAATCCTGGCACATGGATCAATGGTCCGATGCTTGGTAATGTTGGAGTTCCATGTCCCGGTGATATTATATGTTACAGGTATCCATCTAACTACCATGTAGGAATTGTTCGTGGTGTATATAATGGAACTGTTTACACCATGGAAGGGAATGTAACATATATTGCAACTGGTCAAGCCCATATGTGTGATACAAGAGAACGTAGTTTATCTGACTCTACGATTTATGCATACTGTAGACCAAACTGGGGTGCGGTAGGTGGTTCATACACAGGTATAAAATCTGTTGCAATGAATAGCAGTAATCAAAGTAATGTGGCATATTCTGTAAACATTACACCTACACAACCAAAAATAGAACAGAGTGAAAATGCCACTATAGTATCACCACAAACTATCAAACATAAACAGGTTATAAAGACATTGACCCCTGAAACTGTTGAAATTCCGGAATTACCGGAACCTGCGGAACTTATATCAAAGAGTCTGTATGAAACAACAAATACCGCAGAAGATGCAATTTTAAGGGAAGTTTGTTATATAGATAAAAATGGGAATAAAACTTTATCTAATAATGGTGTAAGACTTTCTGTAATAAACTACACTTCTGGGTTATCTTCTTTGATAAGATCGATGGATAGTGCTTATTATTACTTTGATAATAAACGAATGAATACAGATCTTCTAGAAGATTCTAGGAGCAAAGTTGTAATGAGGTATCTTTTAGATAAAGGATTTAATGCAACACAAGCGATAGGGTTGTTTTCAGTGATCTGGAAACTATCCAATTTTCAAGCAGATTTAATGGATTCTGCGGAAAATAAATATGGTTTAATGGCATGGAATAAAAATGACATTGTAAAGGTTGTTAAATCATGCGGAACAAACTGGTATAATAACTTAACTGGACAATTAAATTATATATGGGAAGATATGACACTTAACCGAAAAGACTTCATAGAAAGTATGGAAAATGAAGTTTTGACAAATGATAAGAAGTATATTGATAAAAGTGTTGAACTTTCTGTAAAAGAATATATTGGTGGATTTAGACTCTTGTTAGGACCAACTATTGAATCTTGTACCGTTTATGGTAAAATGATATATGAAAAGATCATTGTAGAGGATGATGCTAAATGATTGTTTATGGATATGCAAAAAATTACAAGTATAATAATGATGGTGCTTTGACCATTCAAGTAAGGATTCCATCGATTCATGGACCATTCAAGCAGTCAGAATATCGTGGAAAATCTGTCAGAAATTATACTCTTGATAGAGATTTGCCATATTATAATTCAATTTTACTGCCGCATCTTCCTGTTGATGGTGAAGTAGTTGTTCTTCAATCTTTGAATGAACATAATTACGAATTCATTGTAATAGGAATGACCGGTGGTTCATATAAGAATGGTACAAAACTCTGAAACTTTCAGAAAGGTAAGGAACAGTGTACATAAACTTGTAAAATAGTAAATTTTTATAAGATTATCTTATAAATAAAAATATAAATTTGCTATTGACATATAGTTCATTAGACTATATAATATAATTCAATGAGGTATATAACTTATGAATCTTAAAGAACTAAGAAGTTTTACTGGGTTATCTCAGGCTAAGTTTGCGTCTAAATTTAGTATTCCATTGTCCACATATTGTCATTGGGAACAGGGCATGAGAACACCTCCTAAGTATGTTATAGATATGGTGCAGACTATACTTGAGTTAGAAGGGGTTTTGTCTAATGAAATACAAGAGCATCAGAGTAATGTTACTTCCGAACAATTGGCAAAGAACTAGGCTTTTTCAATACGCAGGAGTTGCAAGGTTTTCCTATAATTGGGCTTTGCAAAGAGAAATGGAAAGTCTTGCATCAGGAAAAGGATTTATTTCTGACCGTGATTTAAGAAAAGAATTTACTATTCTACGAAATTCAGAAGACTACAAATGGTTACAGTCTGTATCCAATGATGTTCCAAAGCAGGCTATTAAAGATTTGGTTTCTGCTTATATAAAATATTTTAAATATAAGAAGAAAACTGGATATAGATCCTATTCTAAAAAACAATTAGAACACGCTGAACGGGTTGGTAAACTTTTAACTGAATATGATAAACAACACCACCCGAAATTTAAGTCAAAAAAGAATTTCAATGATTATTCATTTTTTAATGATAGTTATAAGCTGGTTGTTACCAATACGCATATCAGATTGTCTGCATTGACAAAAACAGGTAGTCGATGTAGACAAGACATTAAGAATAGTATAAAACTTGCAGAAGTTGGAAGGATTCCTATAAATTGTAAATTGTTTAACCCTAGAATATCATTTGATGGATTAAATTGGTGGATTTCGGTTAGTTATGAAAATGATGATTCTGTTATTGATCCAACGTCTACCGGGATAGGTATTGACATCGGAATAAAAGAAACGTCAATTCTATCTGACGGTTCAAAGTTTGAAAATATCAATAAAAGCAGGAAAATACAAAGACTTGAAAAAAGAAAAACGAGATTGCAGAAACGTATATCTAGAAAATACTTAATAAATAAGAAAGGTGAAAGTTATCAAAAAACAAAGAATATAAGAAAGTCAGAATTACGACTTTTGAAACTTAATCGAAGACTAACGAATATTCGTCATAACCATATACATCAGATGACTTCCAGTATTGTGAAACGAGAACCAAGTTTCATAGTTATTGAAGATTTGAATGTATCTGGTATGATGAAAAACAAACATCTTTCAAAGGCTGTTCAGCAACAGTGTTTTTACGAAATTCGTAGACAGTTGACATATAAAACTGTCGCTAACGGAATAAAGTTAATTGTTGTTGACAGATGGTATCCATCATCAAAACTATGTAATTGTTGTGGTAAAATCAAAAAAGATTTGAAACTATCAGACAGGATTTACAGGTGTGGATGTGGATATGCTTCGGACAGAGATGTTAATGCGGCAAAGAATTTATATACTTATGGATTAAAATATATCTAACTGTATATATTTCTACCGATACGTTAGTCGGGAAGTTAAGCCTGCGGAGAGTTATATCAAACGAAAGTAGCCTAGGCAAAATCGAACTCTATGAAACAGGAACAAAACAGTAATCTTATATTTATAAGTTTATATAAGTTTTTGGTAACGGTAGGGAAACAGAATGAGTAATACATCTTCATGGGCATTTCCAAATATGCTTGATCCTGTAAGAAACCATGTTGCGGTTCTGGAAGATGATGCATCTGTAGTAAATCGAGTAAGATTATTGATGCTTACAGATCCTACAGAACTTTACAATGAACCGAGGTTTGGTGTAGGTCTGAAACGATATTTATGGCAGTATAACAATGAGAATACAAAAGCTCAAATAAAAACAAGGATCAATGATCAACTGGATATGTTTGAACCAAGTGTTTATGCGGAACAAACACAATACACAGATGGATTGATGTTTACCGGTAGTATTGCTGATCAAGATACCGTAGATGATAATCACTTAAAAATGACAGTTGGACTTCATACCATTTATGGTGATGAATTGATTGTAAAATTAAATGATGAATGGTATGGATTGATTTCAAGAACAGATAGAACCTACACTTTGGATTCTAATGGAGGGAAGCATTATGAGTGATGATGTGAGCAGAGGCGTAGTTAAATATACATCTAGAGATTATCAATCAATTCTTGCGGATTTTTGGTCGGTCGTTCCTACTATGACTGAATTGTGGAAACCTGAAGCTGATTCTGATCCTGGTGTTGTACTTGGAAAATTTTTAGCATCTGTTGCAGATATGCTTGGGGTAAATGTAGATTTACTTGCTAATGAATTGTTTGCCCCATCTGTTTCACAGAGGAAAAATGCTGAAAAGTTATTTGGTTTAATCGGATATGAACTCGGTTGGTTCAAGGCAGCTAGAACTGAAATAACTTTTACAAATGTTGCAGAAACTGCGATAAACCTTGATTTTGGGTTCAGTGGATCAAACTTTTCTACAGTAAATGCATATACTGATATTACCAACAGTGCAAGAGTTATTACCTATAATATTCTTCCTAGAACGAATAGTTATGGTAGCACTGATTCCAGGAGTAGAAGAATTACTGTAACTGAAAATCTGAATATATTTGATACTTCGGATCCGGTTGTATTAAACCCTGGTGAAAGTGTAACTCGTGTCGGTATTGAAGGTGAACTTAGAAGTTACAGTATTTCTGTAGAACAAGTTAAGAAAAATAACTACATTATAAGTATCCCTTCTCAACATATTGATACAACTGCCATTTGGATTAAGGCAAAGGCATCTGCTTCTGCAAGTAATTTTTTAACTACACAATGGGTTCAATGTGCAAATGCAGCGGAATTTGTTGTACCGGAACCTAGGTTTGCGGTAACCTATGATTCTTACTCAAACGCACAAATACAAGTAAGTAATTACCTTGATCAACTTGAAAATTACAGTAACAATTATCTTACTGTTTATTGGATTGATTGTTCCGGTGTAATTGGTTGTGTCGGTGAAAATGTACTTAGCAACTACCTTCAGGCAAAACAAACCGGAGATGTTGTAAATGAAGAATCTGGAAATCTTATGATTTCAAACCTTTCAAATACTATTGAACTTCCACATACCTATACTGTAACTGGTAGAAGTCCTGAAACTGCAAAGGAAGCCTATTACAATAGTAGAAACTATATCAATACTTGGGATAGCTTGATTACACTTCCGGACTTCAACCGATTTTTAAATCGTGAACCTGGCGTTGATTGTGGAGTTGTAATTGATTGCCAAAAGGCACTTGAAATCAATATGGCAATCTATGAAGATGAAAACCTTACTGATGCACAAAAATCGAAGATGTATATCACAAATAGTGATTTTCCTGTTGGTGATACAAATCCTAACTGGACTTCCGTTTTAAATGAAAGTCTGAGTAGCAGAGCTTTAATGCATTTAGTTGCTTATGGTGAAACCGCTGAAAGTATAGCAACAGCATATGACATTACGGTAGATACACTTCTTCATTTTAATGATCTTGATTCATCAGATGATCTGAAGGTCGGTGAAAGGATTAAAATTCCCGGTGGATTTTCTGCGGATAAGGCAAAGGGTATGGTTTCAAATTTCAAAACCTATACCGCTATGTGCTTTGCAATTCACAATGACTTTAAGAGTAGTGCATGGGGTCAAGGTAAAACATCTAGTGCTACGAGTCATAATTATAAGATATTTACACGGTATAAACCACCCGCACAGTTCATTGATAACGTGATCCGTGACTACAGACCATTACAGGCAATGTCAGTAGAATTACAGTTTGGATATGTTCGAGTATTTCCATTTTATGTAGTTGGACAAATATATCCGAAAAGACCTGTAAGCCAGGATGTCGCAAACAATATTATTGCATCTGTTAAGGAAGCACTTGCATTATATTTTTCACCTGCAAATCGTGCCATCGGTCAAAAGCCTACTGTGATGGAAATCATAAATGTTATACGAAAAGCAGATAGTAGAATTGATTACTTTGATGCAGGTAGTCTAAATACTGATGTTATTAAATATTTTGATTGTGATCCTGAGTGGTTTAATTATATTAGTTTTGCAAGATTCAGTGATCCTGGAGAATCCGCACAAAACATTAGAGTTAATCCAGAGTATATTGTTAAGTAAGGGAGTGAGTTTGTGGACATTTCAAAAGTTTCTGTTCCTGAAATTTATAAAAGCAGTGATGATTTTCGTTTCTTTTTGAAATGGTTCGAAAATTCACTGTCAAAAATTCAGTATGATACTGAAAATCTTTCGGACATCTATGATCCTCTTAGGTGTCCGGAGGAACTTCTGTGGATGCTTGCAGATACCATAGGATTTAAATATGATGATAGACTTCCGACTGCATTTAACAGACTGATCCTTCTTTATTTTATGTCTATGATTAGAAATCGTGGTAGTAAAGATGGTGTTACATTGGCAGCGGAAACAAATCTTGCACAGTTTAACATTTTGGATTATGGAAAAGAAAATGATATTTTGTATAATCGGTTGGAAGATACTTCAATTCCAGTAAATTCTGCATATGTAACACCTCATACTGCGGAAGGGTACATTGATGTAGTTTATTTCTCCAATAAAATACCTATTGATTCTTGTATTGAATATGTACGGCCACTTGGAATGTATTTATTCCAATTTGCAGGTGTTCGGTGTGATTCCCGTACAAAAATTTCCATTGATGCAAGACTTACAAATACAAATGACCTTACGGTTTCCATCGGACCGACTCATGTAGGACATTATAGCAGAAATGATTATGCAAGAATGCAGGAAATGTACAATGAGGAAGATCAAGTAGTAAATCCGAATGATACAAGAAGACCTGTTTGGTATCGAAATTCTGAATATGAAGGAACACCGGATCCAGAGATAAATCCTGGTTATCGTGCTTTGTATTCTTTGCAGCTTTGCAATAACGAACACATTGTAAGATCCTTGTTACCTGAACAAATTTTCGGTTTAGGATATGGACCTACCATCAATGAACAAATGGATATTGAAATCATTGACGAGATGGATGCACCTAAGACTTGGAATCTCCGTTATGATAACACAACTGATACAACAGTTGTTGAACCTGTTCTCGGAGCTGGTGTATATACTCTTGATGAAAATAGACAGATGGAGATTACCTACACAAATCCTTTGCCGAAGGTAAACGAAATAAAGAAACAACCTGAAGATTAAGATAGTGGTGATAATGAAGTGGCGACAAACCCATAGGCTTGCCTATGGGTAAGAGTCGCCAAGCAAAATTAGAAAATCGGGGAATTGAAAATGAGCGGAGAAAAGAAAAGTAAATTATCACAAGAACAGATAGATTTACGCAAATTCCATAGTCTTTCAGACCGGCATATTCTTATTGTTGAGTCTAACCTTACGGACATAAATAAGATAAGACCCATCTTAAACGAAGCGGACAGAGTTCGAAAAGCTGGTAATGAGTTAGTAGGTGAAATGAGGAAATGCTATCATCAGCTAATGCGCACAAAGAAATATCGTGGTCTGCTAAAGGCTTATGGTAAGACTAAAGATAAGAAAAAGCGTAAAGAACTCGCAAATGAGTTAAATCAAATGCAAGAAAATTACAATGTAACTTGGGAGCATTGTAGAAAGTCTATGCTTCGTATTGCTGATAAATATAACATCCACGCAGTTTTTAAGACTACAAAAGCCGAAGACGTATGGAGAGCTGTAGAGAAATGCTTATATTCGGACGGAAAAGATATACATTTTTCTAAATATGAGGATATGCCTTGTTTAAGGGCTAAAGAAATAGGCAGGTGTATTCCAATACACATCAAAGACAGAAAATTATATTTTGAGTTTAAAAAACAAAAAATAGGATTAAAAATAAAAGACAGATTTCAGCAAGATGAAATAAATGCAATCATAAACTATATGTCACAACCAGAGGTCATAGACAAACAAGCAATAGAAACCTTAAAAGAAGAAGCCTATTGTATTGATACTTTCAGACCTTGTTATGCCACCCTTGTGCCACAGTATATAAGAGGCAGATGGAGAATATTTGTACATATAACAATCGAAGGTAAAGCCAAAAGGAAATACAGAAAAGACGGTAATCCACGGCATACATTTGGCAAAGGTATAATTGGTAACGACATAGGAACACAGACAGTAGCCTACACATCCCAAAATGAGGTTGGTCTAGTAAACCTTGCAGAGAGAGGACAGTTTTCCTTAAAACAGGAACGAAATGAAAGAATAATTAAACGCAAGATGGACAGGTCAAGGAGGGCTACTAATCCTGATAACTACAACGAGGACGGCACTATCAAGAAAGGCAAAAAGACTTGGAAATGTTCAAAGCATTATAAGAAACTAAAGGCTAAATACAGAGAAAGTTGTAGGAAAACCGCACTAAATCGTAAGTATTCCAACAATGAACTTGCTAATAAAATGAGAACATTAGGTGACGAACTTATTACAGAGCCTAAAAATGCAAGTAAACTGATGAAACGAGCTAAAAACACTACAAAAAACAAAAAAGGCAAGTTTAACAGGAAAAAGAGGTTTGGCAAATCAATACAAAAGCGTTGTCCTGGCTGGTATCAAGCAACATTAAAGCAAAAGTTTACTAATACAGGCGGCATATACAGGGAAGTAGATAATAGTTACAGAGCAAGCCGGTATGACCATACGATAGATGATTATATCAAAAAGAAATTGTCAGAGCGTATGTTCAAACTTAAAGGCACTAATGATGAGGTACAAAGGGACTGGTATTCATCATTCTTATTATACTGTTACGATTACAAGACAGGCAATATTGACAAAGATAAAGCAAACAGAGAATTTGAGAAACTATATAAACAAGAACAAAAATACATAGACTATATCATAGCAAATAAGATTAAGATTCTAAATAGTGGCATTAAAACAGCAGCATAACAATTAAAAATCAAGGGAGTTTGATACACTTCCTTTAAGACTACCGCTAATGATGTCAACGGATGTCTTGGTAGTTAAAGGTTTCTACATATAGATAGAATTATACTTAATACCCAAAGTCTAATCCGAAAAGATTATGATGCACGGTATTGAGCAACACTTGAAAGCAGGAACCCCACGGGCTTGCCAGTGGGTTAGTCAGTAACTTATTATGTGAGGTGTTTTATGAAGTTTCAGATGTTTGATAAGAGGGATATTTATGAGATTTGTACGCAGTTGGCACTGACAGACATTCCGGTTTTTGTGTGTATATTTGCAAGTGCTACCGTGTTCCATGTTGAATTTTGTAAGCAACTTACAATCATATTCGCACTTATAAATATAATAATCGGGATCACACTGATATGTATGAAAATATCTCATGAAAGAAGTGAACAGAATGAAAGACATAGATGAAGTCACAGTGTTGTTTCTTCCTGTGTGTATTTTAATTGTAGCCGTGACAAACCTATTTATTCCATGTAATAACGTGGTACTCGTATTCCTCATTGTTCATATTTTGCTTGTATCTTATTCAGCAGTTGCGAAAAATATGAAGCAAAGAGAAGAAGATGACATTGAGGACTTAACCTTTTATTAGGATAGAACCAAATACAAGAAAGGTAGGTGTTTAGTATGTCAAACTCAGTATATGATGTTTTGAAATGGATCGGCTTAATCGCTGTTCCAGTGATTACATTCTTAACTGCACTTGTGAACATTTGGAACATTCCGTATGGAGACCAAATCATAGCAACATTAGCTGCTATTGATGTTTTAATCGGTGCGATTGTTACGATTGCAAAGGTA
>Ga0326513_10002186_pt1 | contig 14549 bp, 12 predicted proteins | sample 2_2465_0518_D_FD_203654 | JGI IMG/M metagenome (GOLD analysis project Ga0326513, IMG submission 203654) | Bovine rumen microbial communities from UC Davis, California, United States - 2_2465_0518 | ecosystem: Host-associated > Mammals > Digestive system > Stomach > Rumen | place: USA...
CCTGCATGTGTGTGAAGGATCGCCTTGGGGAATCCTGTTGTTCCGGAAGAGAAGTAGATCGCGCCGTAATCGTCGTCGTTTACCTGCACGTCCGGAGCAATACTGGAATAGTTTGCTGTCTGGGAGACGAAATCTTCAGCGAAGGAGGGGCATCCGGGTCCATCGTACAGAAGAAGTCTTCTGCGGGAGATGTTCTCGGCGATCTCCTCGACACGGCCGATGAATTCGGGTCCGAAGATCAGGACGTCTGCTTCCGCAAGCTTGACGCAGTATTCGATCTCGTCAGCACTGTAACGGAAGTTCAGCGGTACTGCGATCGCGCCTGTCTTGAGGATGCCAAAATAGATCGGCAGCCAGTCCAGGCAGTTCATGAGCAGGATCGCGACCTTGTCGCCCTTGACGATGCCGCGGGCGATCAGCATGTTGGCCACACGGTTTGCCTTCTCATTAAAAACAGCCCAGGTGATTTCCTGACGGCTGGCAACTTCGTGAAGGGGCTGGATCAGTTCATACTCTTTCCAGGTCGTGAGTCTCGGAACCTTGATATCCGGGTTTAATTCTACAAGGGCCACGTCGTTGGGCCACATTTCCGCATTATGTTCCAAAAATTGTGTTATAGGCATTGATAAGTCCTCCTTGTACTTTGGCAAGTTAAAGTGTAACGCTTTTATGTATGAAAGTCAACCTAAGCAGGACCGTTAATTCGGCCTGTTCAGCCGGATTTACGATTTTACAGATATAACTTGTCAGAAATTTCGAAGGGACGCAGATTCGGCATCCTCAGAATCCTCAACCTTGCGGATGACGGCCTGATAGGAATAGTCCGCGCTCACCCTTACAGTGACGGTGTCACCCACTTTGTGACGGAGCAATGCTTTGCCAAGCGGAGACTCCACACTGATCAGTCCCTTGAGGCTGTCCTGTCTCATAGTGCTGACGATGGTGTAGACCTCTTCCTCATCATCTTCCGGGATATAGAGAGTGATCTTCTTGTTGATCCCTGCCTCATTCTCTGCGGAATTGTCTTCAATGACCTGCGCTGTCTTGATCATTCTCTCGAGAAAGCGGATGCGGCTCTCATTCTGATTCTTGGCCCTCTTTGCCACATGATATTCAAAATTCTCGCTCAGATCGCCCTGGGCCCTGGTCTCCTTGACCTCCTCAAGGAGTTTGGGACGCTCCACCAGTTTGCGGTGATCGATCTCCGCCTGCATTTCCTCGATATCTTTGCGTGTCAATTTGTTATTCATATCGCCTGTTTTCCTCCATATCCGGCAAAATACAGAAGCCATGCCGGATACAAGCAATCATACTACAGTCCGTCGCAATCTTGCAAAGAGTTTTATTACGCTTTATAATTTACTTTAATCATCATCCGGGATCAAAACGGATCCGGAGAATGATGAGTAGACCAAAGCAGAAGCTTGCAAGGAGATAATGAATGAATTTTAGAAGTACAAAAGCTAAGAGGATCGCGGCATGTATCATTGCCGGCATTCTGGTATTAGCTATGATCGCGCCGCTGCTTGCAGCAATGTCCTGACGGAAAGCACTCTTCCGGAGGGACGGTAAACAATTGATCATAAATGAGACTTAGAGACGGAAAGGCCGGGGAGAATACGATCGACCGGTCGATTATCAAGAGAATATCCGGTGCGGGGCTAAAGCGCGGCAGGACTACGATGAGTGCTGATCCTGTGACACTCAATGTCTCGAATATCGGAGAACTGGCAGTCTATGCGGCAGTCAACGCGCTGAGCGCGGAGATGATCCTGCCGGAGAGCTTCCGGCTGGTGATCCTTCTTCCTGCAGGAACGCAGGAGGAGAGGCTCCGGGAGATCATGGATCAGATCTGCAGAGTGTGCAGAGAAGAGGATCTTGTGATCGAGGGAGGCCACACGGAAGTGACGGCGGCGGTGACAAGGCCCGTGGTGATCGGAGCCTGTACCGGAGTTCCCATGAAAAGGAACGATGCGAAGCACTCTTTTGACGGATCAGGAGAGAGCGGCAGTGCGAAGATCAGTTCCGGCCAGATCGTCATGACGAAATGGGCCGGAATGGAAGGCAGCTGTATTTTGGCACAGGAGAAGGAGGAACTTCGGGAAGTGTTTCCTGAGACGATCCTGATGCGCATGCGCAGGCTCGGGGATTACCTGAGCGTTCGCAGGGAAGCGCAGATCTGTGCGCAGGAAGGGGCTCAGCACCTCACAGACCTGTCGGAGGGCGGCATTCACGCGGCGCTCTGGAGGCTCTCAGTGAAGGCCCGTTGCGGATTCCGCGTCGATACGCCTGCGATTCCTTTGCTGCAGGAGACGATCGAATTTGCCAATCACTATGACATTGATCCCTATAAGATGAGGTCTGCGGGCAGCCTTCTGGCTGTGACCCGGGATGCGGACGCGCTGATCGAAAAGCTCGAAGGCAGCGGGATCCCTGCTGTTAAGATCGGGGAGCTCACAGAGGATCATGACAAAATATTGAGAAACGATGATGAGATCCGCTATCTGGATCTTCCGCAGCCGGATGAGCTGCTGAAAATCCTGAAATAGGGGTCAGACAGGCGTCAGATAACAAAGTTCGGAGGAAATATCCATGAATATGCTTGAAGAGAAGGTGTTAGGAATCATAGAGAAAAACAGCCGTGTATCCACCAGAGAGATGGCGGTCGTACTTGGAACGGAAGAGATCGACGTGATCAACGCGCTCCAGAACATGGAGGAGGCAGGCGTCATCTGCGGCTATCACACAATGATCGACTGGGACAAGACGGATATCGATAAGGTGACAGCCCTCATCGAGGTTCGCGTCACACCGCAGAGAGGCAAGGGATTTGACGATATCGCAGAGAGGATCTACAAGTATCCCGAAGTCAACTCTGTATACCTGATCTCCGGCGGCTATGATCTGATGGTCACTCTGGAAGGAAAGTCCCTTAAGGAAGTCTCCAGATTCGTGTCCAGCAAGCTCTCCACGCTTGATACTGTGATCAGTACCGCCACACACTTCATTCTCAAGAAGTACAAGGATCACGGAACGATCATGACCAGGAAATATGAGGATCAGAGAGAAATCATTACCCCTTAAGAAATGTCATGGATCAGAAACTGACTATTTTCAGAAAGGGGAAGATGAATGAGTAAACAGGAGAAACTGCTGGCGGAGAAGACGGTTGGTCTTAAGCCGTCCGGCATTCGTCGATTTTTTGACCTTGTAAGCGAGATGAAGGATGCGATCTCGCTGGGCGTGGGCGAACCGGATTTTGACACGCCCTGGCACATCAGGGATGAGGGCATCTATTCGCTGGAGAAGGGGCGCACCTTCTACACCTCCAACTCCGGCCTGAAAGAGCTGCGCGAAGAGATCGCAGCCTATATGAAGAGAACCCAGGGGATCACTTACGACCCCATTGGCGAAATATTGATCACTGTCGGCGGTTCAGAAGCTATCGACTTGATGTTCCGCGCGATGATCAACGAGGGAGATGAAGTGCTGATCCCTCAGCCTTCTTACGTTTCCTACGAGCCCTGCACTATTCTGGCAGACGGTAAGCCGGTGATCATTCCGCTCAAAAACGAGAATGAATTCAGGCTCAAACCTGAGGAGCTCAGAGCTGCGATCACACCTAAGTCCAAGATCCTGGTGCTTCCCTATCCCAACAACCCCACAGGCGCTGTCATGGGCAAGGAAGATCTCGAGGCGATCGCAGACATCATCATCGAAAATGATCTGTACGTGCTCTCCGATGAGATCTACGGCGAGCTTACCTATGCAGGCAAGCACGTCTCCATCGCCTCCCTTCCGGGGATGAAGGAGAGAACGGTTCTGGTAAACGGCTTCTCCAAGGCCTATGCGATGACCGGCTGGAGAATGGGATATGCCTGCGGACCCAAGGAGATCCTGGCGCAGATGACCAAGATCCACCAGTACGCGATCATGTGCGCGCCGACTACCAGCCAGTATGCGGCCATCGAAGCGCTGCGCAACGGTGATGAGGATGTGGCGCAGATGAGGGAGTCCTACAACCAGAGACGCCGCTTTGTCATGCACAAGCTCGAGGGAATGGGTCTTCCCTGCTTTGAGCCCATGGGTGCTTTCTACGTATTCCCCTGCATCAAGGAATTCGGTATGAGCAGCGAGGAATTCGCCGAAGAGCTCCTCAAGGAGGAGAAGGTAGCGATCGTTCCCGGAACAGCCTTCGGCGACAGCGGAGAGGGCTATTTGAGAATATCCTACGCCTATTCGATCGAGAACCTGAGAGAAGCGCTGGGAAGACTTTCCAAGTTTGTCAAAAAATTGAGAGAGCAGAAGAAATAACCAGCAGCTTGCTTATCGATTTCCCAGGAAATTTACAGAAAGAAGTAGACATAACGATGCACATCGTATTGCATGAGCCGGAAATACCCGGCAATACCGGAAATATCGGGCGTTCCTGTGTGGTCACAGGAACGTCCCTTCATCTGATCGAACCCCTTGGCTTTGAGATCACAGAGAAACAGATCCGTCGCTCAGGGCTGGATTACTGGAAAGATCTGGATGTCCACACTTATTCAGACTATTCAGATTTCCTGTCCAAAAACCCCGGAGCCAAGATCTGGTATGCCACCACAAAAGCCCACCAGACCTACACAGACGTCTCCTTCGGCCTGGACGATTACATCATGTTCGGCAAAGAGAGTGCCGGCATTCCTGAGGAGATCCTTGTGAATAATGAGGCGACCTGCATCCGCATTCCGATGCTGGAGGGCTACAGAAGCCTGAACCTTTCCAACTCAGTGGCGATCGTGCTCTATGAGGCGCTGCGGCAGCAGGATTTCGCGTCGCTGCAGAAGGATGGGGAGCTGCATAGGCTTCATTGGAAGAGTGAAGGGGAGGAATAACCTGCGCTCGGGACATGTACCCCTTCTGCAAAGTCCGTTTTATAAGCGGGGAAGAACTTGCAAGTGAAAAAAACGAGGTCGACACGATAGTGTCGCCTCGTTTTTTACTTGCTGAGCCATCCTGTGCGCTGCACAGGGGGCAAGGACCAAACTCGGCATCCGCTCTGATGACCGGATGCCTCAGACAGAAGGACCACTCAGGCCCGAAGGAGCTTCGGGCCTTCGACCCCCTGCTCCGCTCCCATACTGGCTCGTTCTTCCACCGCTTATAAAAAGGCCTTTCAGAAGGGGTACATGCTCCCTCGCTCACGTTTTTCCTGCCACCACCGGTGATGTTGCTCTTATCGAGTGCAGGATTTGGTCTCGGTCATTGTGGTTTAGCCAAAAGCCCTCAGTGCTATGACAACCCACCTCCATAAAATCATTTCATTTCGTGGATCCATTCAAAATCCTTGACTCAGGAAGATCTCTACCTACAGCCTTCGAAAACGTTAGTAAGGGATGGCATATCCCGGAAAATAAAGTCTTTCTCAGAGTGAATCCCCATGAAGAGAATGACTTTTTTGTAGTGGATATGCCTCCCGCACGAAGGTTTTTAAAGGCTTTCGATCACATTAAAGATCATCGTCATCGAGCTCGTCGTTGATCTCCGACCTCTTAAGTGTGAAGGTGAATTTGCTGCCGACGCCCTGCGTGCTGACGAGGCTGATGTTTTCTCCGTGTGCGCGGATGATCTCGCGGACGATGGAGAGGCCGAGGCCGGTTCCTTTTTTGTCCTTGCCGCGGGAGAGGTCTGTCTTGTAGAAGCGCTCCCAGATCTGGTTCTGGTCTTCCTTGGGAATGCCGATGCCGTTGTCCTTGACGCTGACGAAGACTTTACCGCCCTTTTCAGTGGTCTCGATCTCAATCTCAGAGTTGCTGTTGCTGAATTTGAGGGCATTGTCAACGAGGTTGTAGAGGACCTGTTGGATCTTGTCCATGTCGGCGTGGACATAGAGGACATCTCCGGAGAGGATCAGGCGGATCCGGACGTTTTTGCTGCGGCAGATCTGTTCGAAGGAGGCGCTGACCTTGCGGATGACATCGTTGATGTTCCAGTCCGTCATATGCAGGAGCATACCTTTAGTGTTGAGGTTATTGAGGGTCAGCAGGCTGTTGGTGAGCTTGGTGAGGCGCTCGGTTTCGTTGAGTACGACGCCTATATAGTGCTCATGCATTTCGGGAGGGATCGTTCCATCCAGCATGGCTTCGAGGAATCCTCTGATGGAAGTCAGGGGAGAGCGGAAGTCATGGGATACGTTGGCGATAAACTTTTTCTGGTCATCTTCGGAATTCGCTACGGTCTGCGCCATATATCTCAGAGAGGCGGCGAGATAGCCCATCTCGTCTTCGCCTTCCACGTTCAGCTCGTAATGCATGTTGCCGGATGCGTATTGTTCTGTCGCCGCTATGATCTTTCGCAGGGGGCGGTAGACCACTTCTGTGAAGAAGATCAGGATAATGATAGACAGGAACAGGATCACAATGAGCATGAGGTAGGAGATATTCAGCATGCTGTTGGCTTCTTCGTCGATCTCAGAAGCAGACTTGTGGATGATCACGTAGCCTCTGGTCTTGTAATTGTTGATGATCGGCGCGATCACACTGAGCTTTTCCTCGTCGAAGGAGTCGAAGAAGGTACCCCTTGTGTAGTAATTCTTCTGCGTGATCGTGGGGTCAAAGCCCTCCACCATGATCTCCTGCTCGGGATCGGGAGCATCGGCGGAATTGACGACCATACGCCCCGAAGGATTGATGATCCAGATCTCTGTGTCCATGAAGTAGGAGAGAGATTCCATCTGAGTCTGCACCGTTTCGAGGGAGATCTCAGAATTGTACAGATCCACCGCATAAGTGTCTGCGATCCTGGTGGCCTCCTGATACATGTCCCGGGAGGTCTGCCTCTGGCAGTACTCGTAGGTGAGCCTGGAGACAAAGGTCGCCACTGTGACAAAGCCGAAGAAAGCGAACAGGATGTAGGCCAATATGAACTTAAGATAGAGTGTTTTTCTCATATTCTGCCTGCCGGGACCCGCAAGGGAGTCGTGAATTCAATACTATTTTGCCCTGGGATTCGTCTCAAATTTATAACCGATCCCCCAGATCGTGGAGATCTTCCAGCCTTCGTGATCGTGGATCTTCTCGCGGATCCTCTTGATATGTACGTCCACCGTTCTTGTGTCGCCCACATACTCATAGCCCCAGATCTGGTCCAGAAGCTGCTCTCTTGTGAAGACGCGGTTGGGACTCGCAGCGAGGCAGTACAGGAGTTCCAGCTCCTTGGGCGGCATATCGATCTGCTCGCCCATGTAGGTGACGGAATAATTGGTGAGGTTGATCGTCAGATCGGGGTAGCTCACTGTTTTGTCACCGGAGCCGACGGGCTCTGCGGCCGCTTTCTTGTTGTATCTGCGAAGGACCGCCTTTACTCTCGCCACGAGCTCCTTGGAATCGAAGGGCTTCTGCATGTAGTCGTCGGCGCCCATCTCGAGTCCGAGAACCTTGTCGAAGATCTCGCCTTTGGCGGAGAGCATGATGATCGGTGTGTCTTTGGTAGAGCGGACTTCCCTGCAGACCTGGTAGCCGTCCATGCCCGGAAGCATGAGGTCGAGCAGGATCAGGTCGGGCTCGAAGGATCCGACCGCCGATATGGCCTCCTCCCCGTCTCCTACGATCTTGGTCTCGTAGCATTCTTTCATCAGATAGAGACTGATGAGCTCCGCAATATTGGAATCGTCATCGACGATAAGGATTTTCTGTCTGGCAGCAGCCATATGTAATGCCTCCCTGTTTCAAAATATAGATAGCCGGAACTTTCCGGTTTTACTGCAGTTTAACGATCGTGACGCCTGCGTCTCCCTCGCCGAAGTCGCCGAGCCGGTAGCTCTTTACCCATTTCTGCTTGCGCAGATAATTGTGAACAGCCTTGCGAAGGGCCCCTGTTCCCTTGCCGTGTACAATACGGACACTGGAGAGATGGGACATTCTGGCGTCGTCGAGATATTTGTCCAGTTCATGGAGAGCCTCGTCTGTGGTCATACCCAGAAGATTGAGCTCCGGAGAAATGGACTGGTTTCTGGAGAAATCGAGGTCTCTCTGCTTGTTGCCCGCGCCGCCCGCGTTCTCAAAGGCCTTCTTCATGCTGCTTCTGGAGCCGCCGCGAACAGGATTGCCGTAAGCGTCCTCTTCGATGATCGACAGGTCTGAGACGGGGACCTTGGAATTCATGATGCCGCAGCGGACAGAGACTTTACCCTTGGGATCGGGAAGCGCTGTTACAACACCTGTGAGGCCCATGGAGGTCACGCGCACCTTGTCTCCCACGTGAAGATCCGATGCCTTGATCTTATTTTGGGGCTTTTCCTCCTGTTTGCGGCTGAGCGTTTCGTTCTTTTTGGAGACCTGCTCGCGCAGGGCGCTTCTGGTCCTCTCCATGGAAGCCATGTCGCCGCCCCGGCCGGTCTTGCGAAGCTCAGAGATCGCCTGGTCGGCTTTTTTCTTGGCGTCAGCCAGTATATCTCTCGCCTCCTCGTTCGCCTTCTCGAGGATCTTGTCCCGGCGCTCGTCGAGGAGTTTTTCTTTATTTCGTATCTGCTTCTGTTCCTTGGCGATGGATTCTCTCATCGCCGCGATCTCTTCCTGATCTCTCTGTATTTTGACCCGCTTTTCTTCCAGATCCGCCAGGATATCTTCCATGTTCTGGGTCTCCTGGCTCAGCTCCTCGCGGGCCGCATCGATGATCTCGTCAGGAAGCCCCAATTTCTTGGAAATAGCAAAAGCATTGGATTTTCCGGGAACACCGATCAGCAGGCGGTAGGTGGGCTGCAGCGTTTCCACGTCGAATTCACAGCTGGCATTGGTGACGCCGGGCGTATTCATCGCGTATACCTTGAGCTCGCTGTAGTGCGTTGTAGCCACAGCGCGGATGCCCTGCTCATGCAGATAGTTCAAAATAGAGATGGCCAGCGCCGCTCCCTCTGTGGGATCGGTTCCCGCGCCGAGCTCGTCAAACAGGCACAGGCTGTTCTCATCCACGTCCTTGAGAATGTCCACAATGGTGGTCATGTGGGAGGAGAAGGTGGACAGGCTCTGCTCGATGCTCTGCTCGTCGCCGATATCGGCGAAAACATCGCTGAAAAGCGCGATCTCACTGCGGTCGCCGGCGGGAATGTGAAGTCCCGCCATGCCCATCAGTTCGAAGAGCCCCACAGTCTTGAGAGTGACGGTCTTTCCGCCCGTGTTGGGTCCAGTGATCACGATCAGGTCGTAATCCTCGCCCAGCTCCAGGTCAATGGGAACGACCTTTTTCTTGTCTATGAGGGGATGGCGCCCCTTGTTGATCTTAATATATCTGCGGTTGTTCAGAAGAGGCATAGTGGCGTTCTGGGAGAGCGCCAGTTTGGCCTTGGCGAAGATAAAATCGAGCTTCGTCATGTTGGCCGAATTGTCCTTCAGGGCCATGAGATTGTCAGCGGCCTCGGAGGACAGGGCCGCCAGCACCTTCTCGATCTCTTCCTTCTCCTGCAGAACAAGTTCGCGGATCTGGTTATTGAGATTGACGATGGCAGCGGGTTCTATGAACAAGGTGGAGCCGCTGGCGCTCTGGTCGTGTACGATGCCCTGCACCTGGTTCTTATACTCGGATTTAATGGGAATACAGTAGCGGTTTCCGCGCATTGTGATGACACTGTCCTGCAGATAGGGAGCCAGTGTCACGTTTACCATTTTATTGAGCTGCTGATGGATCCTTCCGCTCGCCTGGCTGATCTCTCTGCGCACTCTGCGAAGACCGGGGCTCGCCTCATCGGCGATGTCCTCCTCGGAGAGGATGCAACGGTTTATCTCTCTGGACAGACTCTTCAGGGGATACAGGCAGTCGAAGAGGTCAAACAGAATATTGTCCTCCGGCTTTATAGATTCGCCGCTCTTATTCAGGGCAGAAACGCCTCGTCCCCCGTCTTCGGTTGTCCCATATTCCTGCACGCGGGCCACATTGTCCAGAAATGAGGCGAGATGGAGCAGCTCGGCTGCCGTCAGCGTGCTTCCTATGGAGAGAGCGCCGAAGGTATAGCCGAAGTCTCTGTTGGAGCCAAAATTCACATTTCCCTTCCGGATAAGGAGCTGCAGCGCGGCATCCGTCTCCTCCTGGGCAAGACGGATATCAGGCAGATTGTCCATGGGCCTCAGATCCCTGCAAAGAGCCTTGGCCGGAGCTGAATTGGCATTCTCCGTCAGCTGGTCGATGATCTTATTAAATTCAACAATACGTAATACTTTTTCGTTCATGGGAAAAGTGCTCTCCTGAATTAGGTTTGATCCATGGGGATAGTATAGCACATTCCCGGCAGTTCTTTTCAATTTCCTGTCCTCGGGGTATACTTAGAAAAAATTATCTTTTTTGCAGCAGAAAGGCTTTCTTATGGGTAGTGATAATTCCGATTGGAGAGAGAACATGCAGGACCGACTGCAGGAAATAAAGGATAAAAAGCAGAACGCGCAGGCGGGCGGCTTTTCTAATCCCGAGGGGCAGGACCCCAAGATCGAATTCGTCCAGGAAGAGATCAAAAAGCGGCCGCTCAACAGGAAGAAAATGATGCGCCGCATGATGATGATCGCCATTATGGCTGCTGTTTTTGGCGCTGTGGCCTGCCTGTTTTTCCTGCTTCTGGAGCCGATCTTTACACGGATGCTGTATCCGGAGGAGGCGGTTATCGGTGTCACTTATCCTGAGGAGACAGAGACCGAGGAACTGACGCCGGAAGAGATGATCGTCAACGAAGAGGAGAAGGAAGCGACCGAGGAGCAGGAGAGGATCCGCGCAGAAGTAGAGCGTATTCTGCAGGAAAAGACATCCGGCCAGGAGGCCGTCCGGTCTCTTATGAATACACTGCGTTCGGAAGCGCTGGGTTCACGCTATTTTTTGGTAGATGTATCAGAGATCACTTCGGACACAGACTGGTTCAACGATCCCTATGAGACCAGAGGTACGGTTTCGGGAATGATCATTGCGAAAACGGATTCAGAGGTGCAGGTACTGGTCTATTCCCCTGAGATCGAGAGTGCGCAGACGATCCAGATCACCTTTTTTGACGGGACATCTGTAGAAGCGTCGATCCATGGACAGGACAGGGTCTCCGGCCTGGCGGTCCTGAGTGCCGATATCGAAGATATGAACTCCGGCAGTAAAGACCAGATCCAGGTTGCGGAGCTGGGATCCTCTGCCCAGTCCACGCTGACCGGCCAGATCGTGATCGCAGTGGGAAGGCCGACCGGGACCAGCGGCAGCATCGCCTATGGGGCCGTAACCTCTGCATCTGCTAACCTTGGGATACTGGATTCCGGACTTATGCAGATCACAACGGATATTGTCGGGAGCAAGCAGGGTTCGGGAGTGCTTCTCAACCCGGAGGGACTTGTTGTGGGGATCCTCGATACCAGGCACGGAAGGAGCGATCTCCCCAATCTTCTCTGCGCCATTGGCATCACTGAGGCCAAACAAGTGATAGAAAAGCTATCTGCAGGGGGCAAAAAAGCGTATCTTGGTGTACAATGTACAGATGTGCCGGAGGATGTGCGAAGGAGAATGGATATTCCGGAGGGCGTTTATGTGAGCAAGGTGGCGGACGGTTCACCCGCAATGAACGCAGGCCTTCAGAAAGGAGATGTTATCATCTCCATGAACGGAGAGGAAGTCCGCTACAGCGCGACCCTTTCCAGGATCCTTCTGAAAGAAGACGCCGGGACAGAGATCGGGATCACGCTGATGAGGCCCAGCGGAGAGGAATTTACGGAGATGGAACTTACAGTTATGCTCGAATAATAAGGCATACTGCTGTAGCAGGCCGGGATCCTGACCTGATCAGACCGGCATCTCAACATAATGAAAATATTTATTTAGAAACGAGGAATTATACAGAATGCGATTCATTCAGGAACTTCACGAGGGAAGCAGCGTCAAGGACATTTATCTGTGCAAGAAGAGAATGTCTCTGGTCACCAAAAACGGGAAAAACTATGAAAGCCTGACTCTCCAGGATAAGACAGGCGTCATTGACGCCAAGATCTGGGATCCCAACAGCATGGGGATCGGAGAGTTCGAAGAGCTTGACTACGTAGACATTGCCGGAGATGTGGTCTCTTTTCAGGGACATCTGCAGCTCAATATCAAGAGGGCGCGCAAGTGCCGCGAGGGAGAATACAACCCGGCGGATTATGTGCCGGTCTCTGACAAAAACATCGATGATATGATGGGTGCCATCGGAAGGTACATTGAAAGCGTCAAAAACGAACATCTTCAGGTGCTTCTCAAGGCATTTTTCGTGGAGGACGAGAAGTTTATTCAGGATTTCCGCATGTCCTCCGCGGCAAAGAGTGTACATCACAGTTTTGTCGGTGGTCTGGCGGAGCACACCCTCGGCGTGACAAACCTTTGCCACTTCTTCTGCAGAAATTATCCCTATCTTAACAGGGACTTGCTGATCAGCGTGGCTCTTCTTCACGACATCGGGAAGACCAGGGAGCTCTCCCAGTTCCCCCGCAACGATTATACAGAGGAGGGTCAGTTCATCGGACATATCATCATCGGAGTCCAGATGATCGATGAGAAGATAAAGGATATTCCGGGCTTCCCGGAGCTTCTGGCTAACGAAGTGCGTCACTGTATTTTGGCCCACCACGGGGAGCTGGAATACGGTTCTCCCAAAAAGCCCGCCATTGCAGAGGCGCTGGCGCTGAATTTCGCCGACAACACAGATGCCAAACTCGAGATCTTCAAGGAAGCGCTGGCAGCGGGCCAGAGCGACGCGGGCTGGATCGGATACCAGAATCTTCTGGAGTCCAACATCAGAAGAACAGAGATTTAAATATAGAGAGATGAGGATCCCGTCATATGGCAGGAAAGAAGAGCGCTGACAAGAGAGACAGGAAAGACAACCGAGCTGCGAAGAAGGCAGCGGCCGCTTCGTCCTACAGAAAAGGACAGGAGATCAAGGTCCATATTATCGATATCGGAATGCGCGGAGAGGGTATTGGCAAACTGGAAGGCGGCTACACCGTCTTTATCAAGGACGCCGTGATCGGAGATTATGTCCGGGCGAGCATCATGAAAGCCAACAAATCTTATGCCTACGCGCATCTTGAACAGATCTTACAGGCTTCACCCCACAGGGTGGAGCCTCTTTGCCCTGTTGCCAGACAGTGCGGCGGATGCCAGCTGCAGGCGCTGTCCTACGAGCAGGAGCTTGTATATAAGCAGAATAAAGTGCGCGCAGATCTGGTTCGGATCGGCGGCTTCTCCGAAGAGGAGATCGACAGCGTGATGGACCCGATCGTCGGTATGCAGGACAGTCCTAACGGTCCCTGGCGTTACCGCAATAAGGCGCAGGTGCCGGTGGGCTACAGTAATAGCGGGAAGAATATTTCCGGAAAGAAAAAAGGAAATCCCGGACGGGTTGTTGCCGGTTTTTATGCCGGACACACACATTCCATCATTCCTATGGCGGATTGCCTGCTCGGCGAGAAGATCAACAAGGATATTATCAACCGTGTGCTTACCTATATGGAGATCCACAAAGTGCCGCCCTACGACGAAGAGACCGGTAAAGGCATGGTCCGCCACATCCTGATCCGCAATGGAAAGTTCAGTGGCCAGATCATGGTATGTCTCGTAGTAAACGGGGACAGCCTGCCTTATGAGGCAGATCTGGTGGATCATCTGACAACTGTGCCCGGCATGACGTCCATTGTGTTGAATGTAAATAGAGAACGCACCAATGTGATCTTGGGACGGGAGCTTCACACACTGTGGGGCAGCGACGAGATCGAGGACACTTTGCATGCGTATGATGTGACGACTGAAGGTAAATTTGTGCCTGCAGCAGAGGCGGTAACCTTCCGCATCTCCCCGCTTTCCTTCTATCAGGTCAATCCGGAGCAGACGCAGAAACTGTACAGCCTTGCGATGAATTACGCGCATCTGACAGGAACAGAAACCGTATGGGACCTGTATTGCGGCGTAGGCACGATCTCCCTGTTCATGGCGCGCCGTGCCAAAAAAGTGTGTGGCGTGGAGATCATTCCCGAGGCGATTGAAAATGCCAAGGCCAATGCGGACAGGAATGATATTGAAAATGCGGAATTCTTTGTTGGAAAGGCGGAGGAAGTACTGCCGGCTTATGTTGAGGCGCGCAGGGCGGCAGGTGAGAGCCCGGACATCGATGTGATCTGTGTGGATCCGCCTCGAAAGGGATGTGACGCGAAATGTCTGGAGACTATTCTGGAGATCCGGCCGGAGCGAGTGGTGTATGTGAGCTGCGATCCGGCTACGCTTGCGCGGGATCTCAGGATTTTGGCAGACGGAGGGTATCAGCTGAGGAAGGTGAGGCCGGTTGATCAGTTTGGGCACACGGTGCACGTCGAGACCGTCTGTCTACTAACACATAATATAGTATAAGAGAAATAATACGACCACAAGATGTGGGAAATAAGCCGTTTTTCGAGCTTTAAAGAGAGTTTCCATCACCTGGAGGAGAGTCCTCCCCGGGTGATGGAAACTCTTTTTTATTGTCCGCGCAAACATATCCACCGCTTGAGAGAAACAGGGTTGTGGCTACGATTTTACTATTTGGGCAAACG
>Ga0326513_10002187_pt1 | contig 14549 bp, 14 predicted proteins | sample 2_2465_0518_D_FD_203654 | JGI IMG/M metagenome (GOLD analysis project Ga0326513, IMG submission 203654) | Bovine rumen microbial communities from UC Davis, California, United States - 2_2465_0518 | ecosystem: Host-associated > Mammals > Digestive system > Stomach > Rumen | place: USA...
ACAGGACGGATAATGGGAGCCTGTCTTCTGAAAGGCACGCCATTTTTATAATTATTGCCCTGGAAGGGCTCTTTCCCCGTTGCTCTGAGGATTTCATCGGGAATTTCCCGACCGACTGCATTTTTCATATCACAAATCCCCCTTATAAACGCCGGATGCTTTGGCAAGCGCGATAGTGCGCTTAGCGCCGTCATAGAAAGCGATGTCGATCATCTTGCCGTCAACGGTGAACACACCGATGCCCATTGCCTTCTTAGTGTCGATTTCGCGGACGACCTTCTCAGCGAAGATGATCTCCTTCGGCTTGGGAGTGTAAATGTCGTGCACGATCGGAATCTGTCTGGGATTGATGATACTCTTGCCGTCAAATCCCATGGTGTGAATGGTCTCGACATCCTTGCGGAAGCCGTCCATATCGTTCAGATTCGTGTATACAGTGTCAAAGCACTGTTTGCCTGCAGCTCTTGCCGCAATGATCATGTGCTGGCGTGCGCCCATGAGCTCGACGCCGGTACCGGAGATCGAGGTCTGCAGATCCTTGGTGTAGTCACCGCCGGAAAGTGCGATACCGAACAGACGAGGGGAAGCCTCGCAGATCGGAAGAGCGTTCAGAACGCCCTTAGCGGACTCAAGAGCAGCCATGATCAGTGTGCGTCCCTCTTCGATGCCGAATTCCTTCTCAGCTGCGACGACGGCAGCTTCGACTCTCAGGACATCTTCAGCAGTCTCGGTCTTGGGAATACGGATCGCATCGCAGCCGCCTGCTACGGAGCAGCGTACATCTTCTTCCCAGAGATCACTGTCAAGACCGTTGATACGGACAACACGTTCTACGCCGCGGTAGTCAATTTCCTGCAGCGCATGATAAAGGGAGTAGCGGGCGGCGTCTTTCTCGCGCTCTGCTACTGCGTCTTCGAGGTCCAGCATGATCGAATCGGGTCCGTAAACATAGGGATCCTTGATCAGGCCGGGTTTCTGGCAATTGAGGAACATCATGCTCCTGCGAAGTCTCTTCAGGTTTGGATTCATTTGATGGCACCTCCCCAAGGTAAATTGCCCGTGATGTCGTTGCTGCGGTAGACCGCGCACTCAACTCTTGCCTTGATCGTGCAGTCGAGAGCACCTTTGTCCACAACTGTCAGCTTGACATCATTGACGTCCAGACGTTTCAGGGTATCATAGATCACTTTACGGATCTGTTTGCCGTACTGACGGATGACGACACTGTCAAGATCGAGATCGACCTGTCCCCTACCAGGCTCAACTGTCACCATGCAGTCACTGGATTCCAGAGTGCCGGCAACCGCTGACTTTTTGATATCCATTTGACATATCTCCTTTCCCCTAGATTTATGTTACTAGTGATTTGTTACAAGCATATTTTGACATACATTCTTATAATCTTCAAATACTGATTTGTCAATGATGATATAATAAAAATGTTATATCTTTAAAGTTGGTCGAAATATGATACAATAGGCTTAAAAAATTCGAGAATCACAACGTTTTTGCGGATGTTTTTTAACTAAATTTCGACAAAAAGAGGTGGGATCCATGAATATAAAACAGGCGCAATATATACAGACGATCGTACAGGAAGGAAGTATCACGGCGGCTGCAAAAAAGCTGTATGTCAGCCAGCCGTCGCTGAGCCAGATGGTGCATCAGATCGAGAAGGAGCTGGGGGTATCGCTCTTTGACAGGACGTCTCTGCCCCTGCGTCTGACGTATGCCGGCGAGAAATATCTGGAGTGCGCGCACACGATGATCGTGGCCAACGACCGTCTGGAAAACCAGCTTCAGGATATCCGCCAGGAGAACAGCGGACATCTCCGCCTGGGGATCAGCGTGCAGAGGGGCATGAGGATCCTGCCCATGGCAATGCCCATATTCATTTCCCGCTATCCGAATGTGTCGCTGGAACTGCGGGAGACGGGAAGTGCAAGGATGGAAGACCTGCTCCGGTACGGGGAGATCGACCTCGCCTTTGCGGCGATCGAGTCCACCAGCGCCAGGTTTGATTACAAGCTGATCGAGCGGGAGACGATGGGGATCCTCGTGGGAAACAGCTCGCCCCTGTCCCGGCAATACTCATCCGGTGTGCCGATCCCTCTGGAAAAGGCAAAAAATGAGCCGTTTGTGTGCCTCAAGCAGGGCCACAGCGTCAGGGTCGTACAGGATCAGCTCTTCCGTATGCTTGACATTGATCCCAAGATCCTGATGGAAGTGGATTCCCTTGAGATGGCTAAGCGTGTCACAGTGTCCTGCGGGGGCTGCATGCTGTGCCCGGATATCTATTTTGACGAGACAGTGACGAGGATGGGGGCCTTCTATCCGCTCAAAGGGTTTAAGAACAACCGGCATTTCTACGCCTGCTGGAGAAAGGGCGAGACGCTGCCCAGATACGCGGAGGACCTGATCGAAATTGTTTCCGACGTGCTCGAGGGCAAAAAAGCGTGGGAAGCATGACCGGTCCCCGGCCCGCTGTAAGGTGACAAGGCCCCGGCCTGCTGTCACCACAAAACGGTGTCAGGTCCCCGGCCTGGTGTCACCGCCGAGTGTACTCAAAGGCGTGCAGTCATTGACAATATTTTGACTTAGTAACATAATAAAGCAAAAGGGGAGCTTGCAGGAGCAGGCTGAGAGGGCGATGAGACCGTGCCGACCCACAACCTGATTTGGATAATGCCAACGTAGGGAAGCGGAAATAAGATGATTATCAGGCGGACATACTTGGCGGTATGTCCGCTTACTTTGTTTCGGGCATAGCCATGCGCGGACTGACAAGGAGGAGACGAAAATGCTTGGAAAGTATCTGGATGAAGTGAGAAAGAAAACGCCGCTGGTGCACAACATCACGAATTACGTGACAGTAAACGATGTGGCCAACGTGCTGCTGGCCTGCGGGGGGAGTCCCATCATGTCCGACGAGCCCAGGGACGTGGAGGACATCACCGCGATCTGCGGCGGACTGGGCATCAACATCGGAACACTGAACAAGAGGAGTATCAAGGGGATGAAGCTGGCAGTGCGCAGTGCGCAGGAGCTGGGTCATGTGACGCTTCTTGATCCCGTGGGAGCCGGCGCGAGCGGACTTCGCACGAAGACAGCGGCAGAGCTCATGGAGATCAACCGCTTTACGGTCATCCGGGGCAATATTTCCGAGATCAAGGCGCTGGCGCTGGGAAGCGGCACGACCAAAGGCGTGGATGCGGATATCGCGGACGCCGTATCTGAGGACAATCTCGACGACGCAGTCCGGTTTGTCAAGGACTTTGCGGCGAAAACAGGATCTGTCGTCGCTGTGACAGGCGCGATCGACCTTGTGGCGGATGCGCAGAGATGCTTTGTGATCCGCAACGGAAGGCCCGAGATGGGCAGGATCACCGGAACCGGCTGCCAGCTGTCCGGCATGATGACGGCTTTTATCGTGGCAAGTCCGGAGAACGCCCTTGAGGCGGCGGCAGCTTCCGTCTGCGCGATGGGCCTTGCCGGAGAGATCGGATATTCCCATCTCGCCGAATACGAGGGCAATTCCACTTACAGAAACCGGATCATTGACGCGATCTACAATATGGACGGCAAATGCCTGGACGAGGGCGCAAAGTACGAAGTGCGCTGACAGGTATCAGATTTGGCAGACGCATGCCCGGCAAGAGAGGCATCTTCGGATATGACATCTTATGGCTTCGGCCGGGCGTGTCCTGTTTACGATCAGGAGGGACAGAAAGATCATGAATGTGTCAAAAGAGAGCCTGCTGCTCTATGCGATCACCGACAGATACTGGCTGAACGGCCGTACGCTGTACAGCGTAGTTGAGGAGGCGCTGGAAGGCGGCGCGACATTCCTGCAGCTGAGGGAGAAGAACCTCGACAGTGAGCATTTTCTCGAGGAAGCAAAGGAGCTGCAGGGTTTATGCCGCAAATACGGCGTTCCCTTTATCATCAACGACAACGTGGATATAGCGCTGGCCATAGGCGCGGACGGGATCCACGTGGGGCAGCACGACATGGAGGCGGGCGATGTCCGCAGGCTCCTGGGCCCTGACAAAATATTGGGCGTCTCCGCGCAGACCGTGGAACAGGCGGTCCTGGCCGAAAAGAGGGGCGCGGATTACCTGGGAGTGGGCGCTGTTTTCCCCACAGGCTCCAAAGACGACGCGGAAGAGGTGAGCCACGATACGGTCAGAGCGATCTGCGAGGCAGTGAGCATCCCGGTGGTGGCCATCGGCGGCATTTCGCAGAAGAACGTGATGCAGCTCTCCGGAACCGGGATCTGCGGGATCGCCGTGATCAGCGCGATCTTCGCGCAGAAGGATATCAGGGAGGCGACAGCGCTTCTGAAGAAGTCCGCAGTGGAGATGATCAATGGGTAAGGGAGCGATCTTTGACGTAGACGGGACTCTGCTCGATTCCATGCCGATCTGGGAGAACTCCTCCGCAAGATTTCTTGCCGGACTAGGCATACAGGCGGAAGAGGGGCTGAATGACGTTATGTTCCGGCTCAGCCTCGATGAGGGCGCAGCGTATCTGAAATCTGCGTATAAGCTCGACATGACAGAGCAGGAGGTCAAAGAGGGCGTCCTGGGAGTGATCAGCGATTTTTATGTCAACAAGGCGCAGCCCAAGGAGGGCGCGCGGGAATTCCTCGAACAGCTCAAAAAGCGGGATTTTTCCATGTATATCGCCACTTCCAGCAACAGGGAGCACATCCGGGCGGCCTTTGAGAGACTTGGGATGTATGACTATTTTGACGGGCTGATCACCTGCGAGGAGGCGGGCGCGAGCAAACGGGACCCCAGGATCTTCCTGATCAGCGCGGAGCGCATGGGACTTGCGCCGGAGGACGTGTTCGTTTTCGAGGATGTGATCCACGCGATCCGGTCTGCGGGCAGCGCGGGATTTGTGACAGTCGGCGTATACGACGAGGCGAGCGACGCGGACAATGAAGCGATGCGGGCGGAGAGCAGTATTTACCTGCACTCTCTGAAGAACTGGGATCAGTTCCGCGAGGCGGCGGGACTGAAAAGGTGACAGAAGGCCGGGGCCCTGACACCATTTGGCGGTGACAGAAGGCCGGGGCCCTGACACCATTTGACAACGGTCATAATGCGGCGGACCGGGGGCACCACTCTCCGTCGCGATATAAAACGAAATGCTGAACACATAGGGACGCTGCGGTGAGCATGCGCTCCGGAAAGGGAGGACAAAATGAGAACAGCATTGACGATCGCCGGAAGTGATTCCAGCGGAGGCGCCGGGATTCAGGCAGACATCAAGACGATGACGGCGAACGGCGTCTATGCCATGAGCGTCGTGACAGCCCTGACTGCACAGAATACGACCGGCGTTACGGGGATCATGGAGGTGACTCCCGCCTTTTTGGGGGAACAGATGGACAGAGTGTTCGAGGATATTTTCCCGGACGCTGTCAAAATAGGAATGGTCTCTTCTTCGGATCTGATCCGCATGATCGCATCCAAGCTTGAGGAGTATGACGCCGTGAATATCGTGCTGGACCCCGTCATGGTGGCGACCAGCGGCGCGCGGCTGATCAATGAGGACGCAGTCCAGTGCCTGGAACAGGAGCTGATCCCGCTGGCGGACATCATCACGCCCAACATCCCTGAGGCGGAAGTGCTCTCGGGCATGAAGATCACAGACGAGAAGGAAATGGAAGAGGCGGGCCGCTTCATCTATGAGAAATATCACTGCGCAGTGCTGCTCAAGGGCGGCCACAAGATCAACGACGCGGATGATTTCCTGTACAGCGATGCGGGAGAGAGATGGTTCAGAGGCAGAAGGATCGACAATCCGAATACCCACGGGACCGGCTGCACCCTCTCCAGCGCCATAGCTTCCAATCTGGCCAAAGGGTTCAGCATTGAGGAGTCCGTGGAACGCGCCAAAAAATACATCTCCGGAGCGCTGGCGGCTATGCTCGACCTGGGTAAGGGGAGCGGTCCGATGGATCACGCTTTTGCCATCAATAACGAATTCACCGCTGAAAAGGAGGATGCCTGAACATGAGTAATGATATGAGTACTTCCGGCCTGAAGGTCTCTGAGAGACTTTACCGCGTGGCGCTGCCCATCTGGGAGAGCTATTATGATCATCCCTTTGTAAAGGGGATCGCTGACGGCACGCTGCCGGTGTCCAAGTTCCAGTTTTATATGATCCAGGACCACAAATATCTGATGCAGTACGCGAAGGTGTTCGCCCTCGGCGTCATCCGCTCTGTGAAGGAATCTGATATGCGCGTGTTCAGCAGCCTGATCACAGCCACACTTGATACGGAGAACGCAGTTCATCAGAGTTATCTGGGAAAGCTCGGCATCAGCCGTGAGATGATCGACAGCACGCCCATGTGCATGAACAACGAGTCCTACACGAACTACATGATCTCGATCGGGTTCAAGGGCGGTCTGGCGGAGATCGCGGCGGCGGTCCTGGCCTGCTCCTGGAGTTATACGCTGATCGGCGAGTTTATCGAGAAGAACTACCCGAAGGGGATCGAGCATCCTTTCTACGGCAACTGGATCGGCACTTATACTTCAAAGGGCTTTCGCGACTGCAATGACGATATGATCGCGATGTGCGACAGATTTGCGGAAGGGTATTCCGAGGAGCAGATCCAAAATCTCGAGAGGATCGTGGAGCTGTGCAGCTATTATGAGTATCAGTTCTGGGATATGGCCTGGAACGAGGGCTATGAATTTAAGGCTGAACTGAAGTAAAGCGCAGTGTCTCTTTTGCCGGAAAAACAGTCAAAAAAGGGAACGCATTTTGGGCGTTCCCTTTTATGATGCGATATTCTGGTCAGAATCCGATGTCCTTGCGGGACTTGCGGTTGTTGCGGCGCAGGAGCGCGCCGTCCCAGCGGGCCTGTTCGGCGACAGTCTTCACTTCAAGGCCGTACGGGATCTTCATGGGCCTTCCTTTCTCGTCAATGGCCACATAGGTGAGGAAGGCGCGGTTTATGATGTGGCGGAAGCCCTCCTTGTCCTCGATGAAGGAATCGACCCTGATCTCGCAGGACGTCTTGCCCACATAGGTCATGCGCCCGAGCAGCACAAGGCGGTCGGCGAGATAGGCGCCCCGCTTAAAGGTGAGGTTATCGATGGAGGCAGTAGTCACGGGAAGGCCGGTATGGCGGCTCGCGCAGGCGCCGGCCACTTCGTCGATCCAGGAGACGAGCTGCCCGCCGAACAGCCTTCCTGTGGGATTGATATTCTCATATCTGATCACATATACATTTTCCACCTGGGAGAATTCGACGCTTCTCTTGGGGCGGGGATCGCTGGCCCCGTAATCAGTACCTGTTTTGCCAAGTCCGGTCGTTAAATCGCTCATTATTTATCTCCTGCATTGAACTTATATAATGATGGATCGTGCATTTTTACAGCTTCTATTATAAATGAATTTCAGGGCAGATGAAAGTGGGAGGTGACAGAAGGCCGGGGACCTGACACCATCTGGCGGTGTCAGGTCCCCGGCCTCTGACACCATCTGGCGGTGTCAGGTCCCCGGCCTCTGACACCATCTTGCGCATTGTCCGCTTTTATGATACTCTCTTGAACATGAAATAATTTACATTTTAACGTTCGAAATCAACGTATCTTAGAAGGAGTGTGATCGAGTCTTATGGACGATGGCAGTCAAATGACATGGCTGATCGTAATTTTGTTGCTATTCGCCGCAATGTTTTTTGCAATAACAGAAACAGCTTTTGCTTCAGTTTCCCGCGTGCGCCTGAAAACCGACGCTGAGAGGGGAGATAAACGCGCAGAGAAGGCTCTTTATATTACAGACCACTTTGACCGGGCGATCACAACTCTCCTGATCTGCACGAATATCGTGCATATCGCCACTGCTTCCATTGTGACGGTCTATGTCACAAAACGATGGGGTGTTTCCGCAGTTTCCATTTCTACATTGATCACGACGCTGGTAGTGTTTTTCTTCGGAGAGATGCTGCCTAAAAGTATTGCCCGAAAATACAGCGAGCAGCTCAGTCTTGCCACGGCAGGGATCCTGGGCGCGCTCATGACGGTCCTTAAGCCGGCCGCAGCACTGCTGACGCTGATCGGCAACGCAGTGGCAAAGCTGATCAAGGGCGACGATGAAGCGTCCGTCACAGAGAGCGATATCTACGACATCATCGAGGATATGGCGGAAGTGGGCACGATCAACGAGGAGCAGAGCGAACTGATCTCATCGGCGCTGCAGTTCGGCGATGTGACAGTGGAGAGCATACTGACAAGCCGCATGGATGTGGCCGCGATCGACATCAATATGCCGCAGGAGGAGATCCTGCAGTTTATCAAGGAGCAGAACCACAGCAGACTCCCCGTGTATGAGGGAACGATCGACAATATCATCGGTATTTTGCATATACGAAGGTATATCCGGTATTACATCCGCAAGGGAGAGGCGCTGGATATCAAGCCGCTTCTTTACGAGCCCTTTTTCATTCACCAGTCGACGAAGATCGACGACCTTCTGACGATCATGTCGAGAAAGAAGATCAATATCGCGGTGGTAACCGACAACTACGGCGGAACGCTCGGGATCGTGACGGACGAGGATATCCTGGAGGAGCTGGTCGGCGAGATCTGGGACGAGGATGACCGCGCAGTGCGCAATGTCGTGCCGATGACGGACGGCTCCTACAGCGTTAATCCCGAGGAGGATATTCTGGACGTGCTCGACGAACTGGGCATGGAGTATTCGGAGGACGACGAGCAGAGGATCGGGCACAAGCTCATGAACGAGCTCGCCTATGAGGCCTTCCCTTCCATTCCTGTGGCGGGGGACAGCTTCCACTTCCTGGGGACCAAGATCTCCGTTCTGGTCATGCGCCACAACCGCATCATGCGGCTCAAGGTGCGAAAGCTCACGAAGGAGGAACTCAAAGAGGACCGCAGGACTGCGGAGAACGATGAGAATCCCGAAAATGTGAAAGAGAATTACGAAGGATTTGCCAAAGGAGAGCCCTATGCAGTGCATCAGTCCAAAGGCAAGCATTACGCCCGTGCTATGAGCGCGCCTGCAAAGGATAGGGGGTGACGCATAGATGGGTAGTGTTTACATTTATATAGTAGGAATAATCGTGTGCGTCATGTGCTCCGCATTTTTCTCGGCGTCGGAGATGTCTTTCTCCGCCTGCAACAAGGTACGCCTGGAGCATGAGAGCGACAACGGCAACAAGAAGGCGACTGTCGCCTTCAGGATCGCCGAAAAGTTTGACGACGCCATTTCAACGATCCTGGTGGGCAACAACCTGGTCAATATCGCCGCTTCCTCTATGGGCTCCATCGCCGTGATGCTGCTCCTGAGCGAGCAGTACGCATGGGTGTCTACCGCTGTGATCACGGTCCTGGTCATCATATTCGGCGAGACGATCCCCAAGATCAGCGCCAAGAAGAACGCGACGAGCTTCGCGATGAAATTTGCGTATCCGATCAGAGCCCTGATGATCATCTTAAAGCCGGTCACGGCGATCGTTGTCACACTGGTAAACCTGATCACGAACATGCTTCCGGATGTAGAGGAAGAGGACAGCGATGCGGCTCTGGAAGAGCTGCACACCATGATCGATATCGCCGAGGATGAGGATGTTCTCGATGAGGACGCCTCAGAGCTGGTCAGCGCGGCTATAGACTTCGCGGACATTTCGGCCTCAGAGGTCATGACGGCGCGTGTAGACATCATCGCCATCGACATCGACGATCCCTGGGAGGAGATCCTGCGCACCATCGACGCGTCCCCCTATTCGAGGATCCCTGTCTATGAGGACAGCGTGGACCATGTGATCGGTATTTTGTCACTGAACCGGTTCCTGAAAGCGATGATCGACCAGGAAAAGGTGGAGATCCGTTCCCTGCTTCTTCCCACCTGTTACGTTTACAAGACAATGAGGCTGCCCGCAGTCCTCTCGTCCCTGCGGAACGCGCAGCAGCACATCGCCGTGGTCACGGACGAGTACGGCGGAACGCTGGGCGTGGTCTCCATGGAAGACGTCCTGGAGGAGCTGGTCGGCGACCTCTGGGATGAAACGGACACTGTGGAAAAGGAGATCGTGAAGAAGGGCGACGGCCGGTACGAACTGGACGGCGACACGCCGATCTACGAGTTCATCGAGCTGATGCGCTGGAAGGAGGACGATTTCGATTACGACTCCGAGACGGTCGGCGGCTGGTGCATCGAGTACAACAACGGTTTCCCCAATGTCAACAGCAAATTCACGTTCCGCGACATCGAGGTGACGATCCTGGAGGTCTCCAAGCGCAGAGTGAGGCGCGTGCAGGTCCAGGTCAAAAAATAGAAAAATTAAGTTTATTAATAAATAACGCCTGCGCGCAGTGCCGGATCTACGGCATCGCGCGCAGGCGCTTTTTTGTGAACGGAGACCTCTGGGGTCACTGATACCTCTGGGGTGGTGTGAACTTGAGCGGGTCGCCGAGACCTTTGGGGTCACTGAGACCTCTGGGGTGGTGTCGCGACCGGGTCACAGCACGGTCGGCTTGCGCGCCCGCCTCGATGTCAGGAATCCGAAGGGGCTGCGCTTCTCATTGAGGAGTTTCGCGGAAACGGAGGCGTTTCCGGTGCCCGCCACAGGGGACACGCTGAAGACAACCTCCCGGTTTATGATCTCCAGGAGCTCTGAGGCGCTCTGGGGCCGCTCCGCGGGATCGAGGGAGAGCCCGCTCATGATCATATCGCTGACAAAGGGCGGCAGATCGCTGACGTGGACAGACATGGGGACGAGGGGCTCGCCGCGAAGGCGCTCTACACACTGCCTGGGCGGATCGCCGCAGATGGCCTCATAGATCGTCGCGCACAGGCAGTAGAGGTCGGTGGCGGGCGTGAGCGTGCGGCCGCTGATCTGCTGCTCGGGCGCCGAGTAGCGCACATTGACGGCCTGCCGGACCACATGGTCCTCCATGCTTCCGTGAAGGTCCGCCGCATTGCCCCAGTCGATGAGATAGACGCCGCCGTCCCTGCACAGGAAACTGTTGATGGGACTGACGTCGCAATGAATGTAGCCGCGCTCGTGGGTCTTCTGCAGGATCTCCAGCGTGCCCTTCATGATGTAGAGGGCGAGGGTGAAGGGGAGCCTGCCGCGGAACCGGTCGATGTACTCCTTGCAGGTCATGCCCTCGAGGTATTCCTTGACGAGATAGAAGGTGTCGTTCTCCTTGAAGGTCCCGATGAGGCCGGGAACGCCGGGCACGTCAGCAAAGAGGCCGAGCATATCCGCTTCCCGGCGGACCTGCATCAGGCCGCGGGAGAGCTTTTCCTCGCCGGAGAGCGCGGAAGGGTCGGGGACCGGCTGCGGCTCGGACTTGCTGGCGATATCATAGGCATTATTGCGCAGGACTGTCGCCAGACCGTCCATGTGCTCGGCGGTGAATTCTTTGATGGAAACTTCCTGCCCGCTGATCTCATCCAGGGCGAGATAGATCGTGCTGAAGCCGCCGGTGCCCAGTACGCTCCGGAGGCGGTAGCGGTTCTGGAGAAGGTCTGTATTTTGGCTCATGATGGTTCCCCCTGTGTATATTCGTTGCTGAAAAGACAAAATACTGTGTGTTTATTATAACATCATTGGGAACAAAGGGGGCGCGTCGGGGCAAGAATGGCTCTCTTTCGCAGTTTTTGCCCTTTTTTGGGGAGAGTTCTTGTGATAGTATAAAAAGACGGTGTTTTGGAACATAATTTAAGAAAGGGATTGTTATGAAAATTGCAGCAACCTATGAAAACGGCAATATCTTCCAGCATTTCGGAAGAACTGAGAATTTTAAAGTATATGAGGTAGAGGATGGCAAAATAGTGTCGAGCGAAGTGGTCGGATCGGGTGGCATCGGACACGGCGCGCTGGCGGGCCTTCTGGCTGACCAGGATATCCAGGTACTGATCTGCGGCGGTCTTGGCGGAGGCGCTCTCAATGCGCTCACCAATGCGGGGATCGAAGTCTGCGCGGGCGCTTCCGGCAGCGCGGATGAGGCTGTGGAAGCTTATCTGAGAGGCGACCTGGTCAATTCCGGCGCGAACTGCGACCACCATCACCACGGCGAAGGCCATGAGTGCGGACACGGCGAGGACCACGAGTGCTGCGGCGGCCATGACCACGATGACGATCACGAGTGCTGCGGCGGACACGGTGAAGGCGGCGGATGCTGCGGCAGACACGGCCAGCCCGGGATGGAAGGCAGGAATGTCGGCAAGAACGTCAAGGTCCACTACAGGGGAACCTTTGATGATGGCACACAGTTCGATTCCTCCTATGACCGCGGAGAGCCGCTGGAATTCGTATGCGGCGCGGGCATGATGATCAAGGGCTTTGACAAGGCAGTTGCGGATCTGGAAGTCGGTCAGGTCGTGGATGTGCACCTGATGCCCGAAGAGGCTTACGGCCAGCCCGATCCCGATGCGGTCATCACCATTGAGATCGCCCAGCTTCCCGGCTCCGAGAATCTGAACGTTGGCGAGAGAGTCTATCTCAGAAATATGATGGGCCAGCCCTTCCCTGTGACAGTTACCGCCAAGGATGACACCAACATCACCCTTGACGCCAACCATGAGATGGCAGGAAAGGAACTGAACTTCCGCATTGAGCTGGTAGAAGTTCAGTAAGGTAAATATAAAATATAACAGTATTGCTGTTGCATGATGGGATAAGCAGACATCATCATGATCGTGAGGGTATTAAGTAGCGTTTACTATGAAAAATTTACTAAAAGTTGCAGGCTTTCTGGCCGGACTTATACTAATAACAGGGCTTTTGGGGATTCCCTTTGGCGCAGGTCTCTGCTATGAGAAGGGATATGTGGCGCACCGCGATGCAAGACTTGCGGGGATCGATAAGGAGCAGCCGGGGCAGATCGATGTGCTCTGTGTGGGCAACAGCCTGGGGATCTGCGGCGTAGATCCCATGGAGCTGTACAGAAATTTCGGCTATACCGCTTATAATGCAGGCTGCGAGATGCAGATGCCTGTAGAGACCTATTTTACAATTAAGAAGGCGCTCGAGACGCAGGATATCAAGGTCATAATGTGGGAGGCGAACAACCTTTCTAAGCATCACAAGAATCTGGACGCATACGGTTCCCGCCTTGCGGAGGGGATGAGGTATCAGTTCCCTTTTCTGCGATATCATTATGTCTGGAAGAACAGGATAAACGGTTTTATACCGAGAAGGTATTTTAAGGGATTTGCCGTAAATGAGGTGATAAAGCCTTATACAAAGGGGCCCTATTACGATTACAGCGACGAGCATACGGACGTATTTGCCAAAGAGCAGTATTACTATTTTGACCGGATCAAAAGGATGTGCGACGAAAAGGGCATTAAGCTGGTGCTTTACGGAGTCCCCTCGCCGGTCAGTTATAATATCCGGATGCACAGAGGACTGGCGAAGATGGCGAAGGAAGGCGGCGTCGATTTCCTGGACGGGAACGCGGTGCTGGAAGAAATACCGATCGACTGGGACAAGGATACCTTCGACGAGGGAGATCATCTCAACTATTACGGATCCAAAAAGCTGACAGATTATCTGGCAAAATATCTTGTAAAGGAATGTGATCTCGTAGATCACAGGGGTGATCCCGCCTATCAGTCCTGGACGGATCTTCTCACGGATTATGATCAGGAGATCCGGGATATGGAGGGCACAAGCTATCCGCGCATCGAGAAGCGGCGGAAAGAGAAAAAAAGGCCGCCGGATTATGATCCCAAGGAGTTTGGGCCCAAGGGATATAAGAAACAAAAAAGGGCAGAAAAGAAACTTAATAATATTTGAGTGAAATGAAGGTAATATCATGCAATACAGAACCGACAAATACGGAAATGAATTGTCGATACTGGGTTATGGCTGCATGCGTTTTACTAAAAAGGGAAACAGTATAGACATCGACAAGGCGGAGAAGGAACTTCTCGCCGCCTATGAGGCCGGCGTCAATTATTATGACACCGCTTATATCTACGGAGACAGCGAGGCTGTGCTCGGTGAGATCTTTGAGAGGAATCACCTGCGCGAGAAGATCAATATCGCCACAAAGCTGCCGCAGTATATGATCCGGAACCGGGAAGGGCTGGACAAGTATTTCGGCGAAGAACTTTCCCGCCTTCGGACCACATACATCGACTACTATCTGATGCACCATATGACCGATGTGGCCATGTGGGAGAAACTCAAGCAGGTCGGCATCATCGACTGGATCAGGGACAAAAAAGCGAGCGGCGAGATCCGCAATATCGGCTTTTCCTATCACGGCAACACCGAGAACTTCCTGAAGATCCTGGACGATTACGACTGGGATTTCTGCCAGATCCAGTACAACTACCTCGATGAGGTGGCGCAGGCCGGCGTAAAGGGTCTGAAAGCGGCGGCAGCCAAGGGGATCCCCGTAGTGATCATGGAGCCCCTGCGCGGCGGCAAGCTCGTAAATATGCTGCCTTCGGGCGCCCTGGAGGCGATGAAGGAGAGCGGACGGGACTGGACCCCGGCCGAGTGGGGACTGCGGTGGCTCTATAACCAGCCGGAGGTG
>Ga0326513_10002188_pt1 | contig 14547 bp, 9 predicted proteins | sample 2_2465_0518_D_FD_203654 | JGI IMG/M metagenome (GOLD analysis project Ga0326513, IMG submission 203654) | Bovine rumen microbial communities from UC Davis, California, United States - 2_2465_0518 | ecosystem: Host-associated > Mammals > Digestive system > Stomach > Rumen | place: USA: California...
CACCTCGTCACAGGCATAAAGTCCAACATGAAGAACAAGCTCATGCCGCTGTGGGACAAGATAATGCTGCGCAAACGCTATGTCATCGAGTGCATCAACGACACGCTGAAGAACACCGAGTCGCTCGTCCACTCGCGTCACCGCTCCATCGACAACTTCATCATGAACCTTGTGTCCGCACTCGGTGCCTATTGCTTCTACGACAACAAGCCTCGCGCCCTTTCCGGTTTCGAAGTCGTCACAACAAGCCAGCTCTCTCTTTTCTAGGCCTTAGCCACATTGACGGCTCCATATGTCGAACGCCTCTCAGCAGGTGGGTATTCCTATTGCACCCCGCTTTTGAGAAAGATTATACATTTCTGTAATTATCACATCCCGAACTCACGCAATTATAGTACCATCTAAAAACCAATATATTGCGTGTAAAAATTATTTGAGACGGCAAGTTGCTATTTTTATATTATAAATGTTGGTGACTCTTCGGCGGTCTCTCGGCGACCCGTTTATAACGGCATTACGTTCTTAACAGCCGTTGAAAAATACAATTTGCCATTTCTGAAAAAAAGCGTATCTTTGCATTTTTAAAATAATAATAAAAGGAATCCATATTGCATGGAACAAAACAGCTTCATAACCAATCAGGACAAACTATTGTCGGACATCATCAACGGCATATTGCCCAAAAGTAATGCCGTAGACATTCTGGTTGGGTATTTCTACTTTTCTGGATATAAGCTAATTTCCGAGAACCTTCAGGATAAGAACGTAAGAATACTTGTCGGACTTGATATCGACACCACCATCACTAATAATCTACGAGAAATAGACTCCTTGACGAATGCGAACAAATCACGCACTCAAATCAAGGAGGAATACTTCAGTAACTTTGTGCGACTGTTCAATGAGACGGACTTTTTCGACAACCAAACAAAGCTTGACAGCTTTACTCTTTTCTACAACAAAATAAAAGACGGTTCTTTGGAAATTCGTAAAACAGAAGACCCCTGTCACGCAAAACTCTATATTTTCAATTACAACGATGACGTGAGCGAGAACGGAGAAGTTCCTGGCGCCGTAATAACCGGTTCAAGCAACCTCTCATACGAAGGGCTTTCTGGAAGAGTGGAAATTAATTCTAGATTCAACGACAAGCAATCCCACATAGACGCATCATCCATATTCAACGAGTTATGGGAAAGCTCTGTCGTCATTGCAGACAAAGAGACCATTCCGGATTTTGATATAAAGGTCATCAAAAAAATTTGGTACGACCGACTTTTCAGCCCATACCTGATGTATTTGCGTGTGCTGAAAGAATACTATACCATTCCGACGGTTGACAATATAATGACACCATACGACATCACCGACGGTCGTTTCTCCAATCTAAAATATCAGACCGATGCCGTACAGATGGCCATAAATGCTATAAGAAATCACAATGGTGTTATAGTCTCGGATGTTGTTGGCCTTGGCAAAAGTATCATCGCTTCTACTGTTGCACGAAACCTTCGGTTAAGGACAATCGTTGTCTGCCCGCCACACTTGGAAGAGCAGTGGAAGTCTTACCGTGATGATTTCGGGTTCACCGCTACGGTGTTCTCCTCAGGAAAACTTGAAGAGGCTCTCACTTACTATGAACATATTGTCAAGGATAAGGAAAACTATTTGATAATTGTCGACGAGGCACACCGCTATCGCAATGAATACACCCGTGACTATGCCATCCTTCACCAACTCTGTTCCGGCAACAAGGTGATGCTACTTACTGCCACACCTTTCAACAATCGACCTGATGACATTTACGCAATGGTGAAACTATTCCAGATACCTACCAAGTCGACATTAAAGACAGTAGAGAATCTGGGAGCCAAATTCAAAGAATTGATTGGCAAATACAAACAACTGCAAAAAGACCAACGAGACAAACGTATCTCGGACAATGAGGCAAAATCCGAGGCCGAAAAGATTGCCAAAGAGATTCGTTCAATCATTGCGCCCTTGGTGATTCGACGATCCCGCATTGACCTGCAGGAAATTCCCGAATATGCCGAAGATCTCCGTCAACAGAATATCCAACTTGTTATTCCCAACGACCCTGTAGAACTGGAGTACGACCTGAGCGACCTGAAAGAACTGTACCTGTCCACATTAAACAGAATCAGTGCCGTTGATGAGAATGTGAATGATGGCACCTATCGTTTCAAGGCAGCCCGTTATTCACCTGTGTTATATCTGAAGGAAGATTTGGTACCGGAATTGGCAAAAAAACTGGAAGAGAAAACAGGCGTGGAACTCAACCTCCTGTTAGGTCGACAAGCCAACGTAGCCAAATTTATGCGCCGTTTGTTGGTTCGCCGGTTCGAGAGTTCTGAATATGCGTTCCGCAAGTCTTTGGAATATATGATTGAGTCATCCAGGCATATACTTAAATGGATTGAAACTACCGACAAGGTTCCCATCTACAAGAAAGGCAACCTTCCCGATGTGGAAGACTTGTACGGAACGGATGACGACGGAAACGAATCGGTAACCGAACTCTACGAGAAATACGAGAAGAAAGGCTTCTTTGAAATAGAATCGAAATACTTAAAGAAAGAAGAGTTTATCGCAGACATCAATGCTGACAAGAAGCTATTGGAGGGCATCCTCGAACAATGGTTTGGCGACAATCAGCATATTGCAATCGACCCCAAACTCGACTCGTTCAAACAAATCCTTACCGAACAAATCACAAAAGACCCCAAACGCAAAATTATAGTATTCACCGAGTTTGCCGACACAGCCGACTATCTTGGACAAGCGTTGCAATCATTTGGCCTCCCTGTTTTTAAATACACCTCTGCTGATGCCAACACGGCAAACAAGGCCGTCATCAACGCCAATTTCAATGCGGGAGAAAAGAAGGCGTTCCAGAAGGACGACTATAAAATCCTTGTGGCCACCGATGCCATCTCCGAAGGTTACAACTTACACCGCGCAGGCACCATCATCAATTATGACATTCCCTACAACCCCACTCGTGTTATTCAGCGTATCGGCCGAATCAACCGCGTGAACAAAAAGGTCTTCGACCAGCTGTTCATCTACAACTATTTCCCTACCGATATGGGTGAGTCCGAAACCCGCACCAAAGAAATTTCCACCCTAAAGATGGCTATGGTTCACGCCATTATGGGAGAAGACACCAAAGCATTGACCAAGGACGAGGAAATCCAGTCATACTTCCTCGAACAATATCGTCGCGAAAGTGCTACCAGCGAAGAGGCTTCTTGGGATAACCGTTATCTGACGTTTCTCAACTCGATGAAAGGCACACAAGATTATGATGAGGCTATGCTGATGCCTCACCGCGCAAAGACTGGACGTTCAGTTGACAAATCCAGCAAAGGTGTGTTGATGTTTGGCAAAAAGGGCGATGATTTTGTGTTCAAGATTGGCAACAGCGACGGCAGTATCCATCAACTTACGGCAGAAGAGGCCATCGGCTTGTTTGAGGCCCTTCCTTCCGAAGAACCCAAGCCCTTGTCCGAAGCCTTCGATAGCATCTATCAAGCCACAAAGTCTCATCTGTTCCAATCCGACAGTCAAGACAAAAACGAAAAGCAACGCATCGAGGCATTGCAAAAGGTTAAGGTGATGATGGCTAAAAAGGCGTTGCCAGCCGACTATCTGAAAGACTTGAAGAAGGTGATCGAGAGCGACGGCCTTGCCGGATACGAACTCCGCTTCATTAACAAACTCAAGCCCTCGGAGTATTCCAAACTTCCTGAGCAAATCGACAATTACTACATTTCCCGTATCATTGAGACCTACAACCACGTTGACGACGGTGAGGAATCTATCATTTTAGCGGAGGAATTGCAATAGAAGATGATTATGACTGAAACTAACCGCATAGAATTCAAGCGTGAGCTGAACGATGATTTGGACCTCGAGAAAGAGGTTGTCGCTTTTCTTAACAACAAAGAAGGCGGCATCATCTATATCGGCATTGACAAGACTGGCGTTCCTGTTGGTGTCGATGATATAGATGGCACCATGCTGAAAATCAAAGACCGTATCCGCAACAATGTGTTGCCGTCACCGATGGGGCTTTTCGATGTCATGGTGGAGACTATAGATAACGTCAAAACCATCAGGATATTCATCGCCTCGGGTACAGAGAAGCCATACTACAAAGCTAAATATGGCATGAGTACACGTGGCTGCTATATCCGTGTGGGAACAGCTGCCGAACCAATGACTACAGCGCAGATCGAGGACCTTTTCTCTCGCCGTGTACACAACTCCATCCGCAATATCGTGTCTCCGAGACAGGACCTCACCTTCAACCAGCTGAGAATCTATTATGAAGAGAAGGGACTTCGCTTGAACGAGAACTACCAGCGCACACTTGAACTGCTCACCGACGACGGCAAGTTCAACTATGTGGCCTACCTGCTTGCCGACCAGAATGGCAATTCTATGAAACTTGCCATTTATTCTACACAAGACAGATACACGCTTGTCTCCAACAACGAATATGGTTATACCTGTCTGCTCACCGCCACACAGAAGGTGTTGGATAAGTTGGACGTTGAAAACCGTGTCCATACAGTAATAACTCCTACTGGACGGCACGACACTCCGCAGTGGGACCGCCTGGCCATCCGTGAGGCGGTAATCAATGCTATAGTGCATAACAACTATGCCTATGGTGCCCCGGCCAAAGTGGAATTGTTCTCCGACCACCTGGAAATAACATCCATTGGCTCTATCCCCGACGGTTTATCAAAAGACGACTTCTTTAATGGGGTAAGCATGCCTCGCAACAAGGAACTGATGCGTGTATTCCGCGATGTGGAGATGGTCGAGGCGTTAGGGTCGGGTATGTTGCGCATCATGCACACCTACGGCAGGGAAAACTTTGAATTTGGGGACAACTTTATCCGATTTAGAGTGCCATACGAGGTCAACGTAGATATCATAGAAAATGACACCAAAAATGACACCAAAAATAAATCATTAATAGATGCACAACTCACAGAAAGACAGATAAAAATAATTGAAAGATTGATTGCTGTTGGTGAAAAATCGGCATTGGGCGATGATACCCAAAATGCCACCAAAAATGCCACCAAAAATGTCCTAGAGAACGCAATGTCTTTATCGAGATATTTCAAGGTGAATATTAGTACCATTAAAAGAGACCTTGCCACCCTGCAGCGTTTGGGTTATTTGCGACACGTAGGCCCCTCAAATGGCGGATATTGGCAGGTACTAAAACACTGGGATAAATAAAACGACATCTATTATGGAATTTAATAAAGCATACAACCGCACCGAACTGGTAAAGTTCCTCCGAACCTCTTTCCTCCCCGAAGACTTTATTCAGGAGGAAACTCCACTTGCCAACCCAAAGCAATTCCAATACACACAGCAAGTGACACGGCTGGGCGAATGCAAATCGCTGGAGCTTGTAGTTTTCGAAGTGAAGCATTCTTCCGTGAGCGATGCCCGTGTGGGATTGACCAAAGAGGCTTTCCGTATGCTTGCCGACGAGTTCTGTGAGCGGGCGTTGGTTTTCTTTGTCCCGCAGGATGACAACAGCAACTATCGTTTCTCCCTTATCGAAATCACTCTCGAACAAAAGGAAGGCTCCGCAAAAGTGCAGCGCACCTTCTCCAATCCTCATCGCTACTCTTATTATCTCGGCGAGGGCATCTCCTATCACACTCCCAACAAGTACCTCAACGAGGCCGGACGTGTGGTCAATATCGACGATCTGCGTAGACGATTCTCGGTCGAGGTGCTGACGAAGGCTTTCTATCAAGAACTTTCCGACTGGTATGCTTGGGCAGTCAAGGTTGTGCGTTTCCCCAACGTCTTGGATGATAAAGCAGACAATGAGGCATATAACTCCGAGGCGATGATACGTCTCATCACCCGCCTTATCTTTGTATGGTTTATCAAGCAGCGACATCTGGTCCCCGACGAGTTTTTCGACGAAAAATACATTAGCGATTACCTGTTGAAGAGTTTTACCCCCAATGCCAAGGTTACCCTTTTTGGCAAAGCCGATAACAGCTATTACTACAAGGGCATCCTCCAGAACCTCTTCTTCGCGATGCTCAATAGTCCTATCACTCCCGAAGGCAAAGATACTATCTCTGAGCGTCGTTTCCGCAAGGACCGTGCCGACTACGACAACAACAAACTGATGCGGCACAAAGAGTTGTTCAAAGACCCCGATTTATTTGTAGAACTGGCTAACAAATATGTTCCCTTCCTCAATGGCGGCCTTTTCGACTGTCTCGATGATAAAGACAATGGCAAATATTTCGATGCGTTCACCGACCGTGAGGAGATTGCCAAACAGTTGATTGTGCCCGACTATCTTTTCTTTGGAGAAGATGTAGGTCGTAATATCGACCTCTCCGAATGGTATGGCGACAAACGGAAGAAGAAAGTCAGTGCCCGTGGCATCATCGACATCCTGAAGCGTTACAACTTCACCGTCGAGGAAAACACACCTTTCGACCAAGATGTGTCGCTCGACCCGGAGTTGTTGGGCAAAGTCTTCGAGAATCTACTGGCTTCCTACAACCCCGAGACGCAGACCACCGCCCGCAAGCAGACAGGTTCGTTCTACACCCCACGCGAGATTGTGCAGTATATGGTTGATGAGAGTCTTGTGGCGCATTTGAAACGCACCGTCGGCGACGACCTTGAAGCGGAATACCGCAAGCTGATACAATACACCGACGAAGAACCCAACCTCACCGACGGGCAGCGCAAATCCATCCTGCAATCCATTTACCAGTGCAAGGTGCTCGACCCCGCTTGTGGCTCAGGTGCCTTCCCGATGGGTATGCTGCAGCAAATGGTGCATATCCTCAATCGCATCGACCCAGATAATAAAGAGTGGAAGGAAATGATGGTACGCAATGCCATCAGCGAGACTTCAGAAGCCTACCTCAATGCCACAGATGATGAACGCAAAGAGATGGTGGCCGACATCGAACGTAGCTTCAACGAGAATGTCAACCGTCCCGACTATGCCCGCAAGCTCTATCTGATTGAGAATTGCATCTATGGCGTCGACATCCAGCCTATAGCCATCCAAATAAGCAAGCTTCGCTTCTTTATCTCGCTGGTGGTTGACCAGAAGACCAATGACAACCCTATTGACAACTTCGGCATCCGCCCGCTGCCCAACCTCGAAGCCAAGTTTGTGGCAGCCAACACGCTGATAGGACTCCACAACCAAACTAACTTGTTTGTCACCGATGACATCAAGCGGATGCAGGATGAGATGAAAGTGGCAAAGCACAAAATCTTTGGGGCAAAGACTGTAAAGACCAAAAGAAAATATAAGGAGCTCGTAGCGCAACTGCGTATCCAAATGGTTGAAGAGCTGAAACGATTGCGTGCAGTAAGCAATGAAGACCATCTGATGCTTTTGGATTGGGATATGTTTGACCAAAACGCCACAGCGTCATTCTTTGATCCAGAATGGATGTTCGGAATTAACAATGGATTTGATATTGTTATTGGGAATCCGCCATATTTAAGAATTCAAGGAATTAGAGAATCTAATCCGAAATTTGCAGATTATTTATCAAAACATTACAAATCAGCCACTGGTTCTTTCGACCTGTATGTTACTTTTGCCGAAAAAGGGTTTGACTTAATAAACCAAAAAGGTATCGTTAATTATATCATGCCGACCAAATGGACAAATTCTGCCTTTGGGAAGGGTCTAAGAGAACTTGTATCTAAAGCAAAATCAGCATCCAAGATTATTAATTTTGGTGCATATCAAGTTTTTAATGCATCTACATACACAGGTTTACAATGGTTCTCACCCAACAGCGATTATCTGAGATACATCGAATTAGACAGAGATTTATCTTCCAATGACGAACTAAAGCAGTATCTCGATTCCTTAAATGACGAACATTCAACCATCATAAACAGTGAAAAGTTGAATAAAAGCCAGTGGGTTTTGACAAATAATGCAGTCTCTGAAATTCTCAACAGACTTGAACAACATCATCGAAGAATAGAAGATGTCTTTGATAGAATATTTTGTGGTTTGCAAACTAGTAAAGATGATGTCTATTTCATTAATGATTGCCAAATGGATGAGAAATTCATCATAGGAGAGTCAAAACAGTTAGGTCGTAAAGTAAAAATTGAGAAGGGATTGGTTAAACCACTTCTTAAAGGAGAAGACGTGCATAGGTATGATACCATTAAAACAGATAGATATGTTGTCTTCCCGTATATAATTCAGAATGGGAAAGCTATATTGTATTCTGTGGATGAATTGTCTGAACAATTTCCACACGGATATGAATATCTGAAAGAGTGTGAAGAGATCTTGAGAGAAAGAGAACATGGAAGATTGAGAGATGATGATTGCTGGTATAGATATATTTATCCAAAAAACTTAGTTCTTTTTGATAATGAAAAACTTGTAGCACCGGAAATCTCTTTAGGTGGTAACTTTGCTTATGACAAGAACGGTGAGTTTTATTCCACGACTAAGATATATGGATATATCAAAAAAGAGAACACAAAAGAGTCTTACAAGTTTTGGATGGCATTGCTCAACTCGCGTCTTTTTTGGTTTTTCATACAAAATACCGGATATGTACTTAGGGGAGGATATTACACGTTTAAAACGGACTATGTCAAACCTTTTCCTGTACCTGATTATTATATTACAACAGAAGTACAATCCTTTATTGATCAATTGGTCGATTTTATTGTATATTTGAAAGATAAATCGAATCCTGACGTGCTTTCTCATACCTCAAACGATAGGATTATCTCGCATATTATGGAAATTATTGATATGGCTATATATGAATTGTATTTTGAGCAACATGTTAAGGAGAACAAGATTGATGTCATTTCATATTTGAAGTCATATCATTGGGAGAACATGTCTATGGATACCTCTAAGGAAATTGAGAAATTCTACCTATGGTACCAACAATCAGACAATCCGATACGCCAACGTATTATGCTTTTGGAAACGAGAAGTAAGTACTTTCTTTATCAAATACATTCAAAGTCGAGAGTATGAGCAAAATCAATAACATTACTATATCTAACTTTAAGTTCTTCAGTAAAGAAAAGACCGTTCATCTTGAAGGGAAACATTTACTACTCTATGGTGAAAATGGCAGTGGAAAGAGTTCGCTCTTTTGGGGGTTATACACTCTATTAGAAGCTTCGTTTAAATCCCCTTCAGAAACAGAGAAATATTTCTTACCTTTAAGTAAAAATGAAGAATCATTAGTGAATATATATGCCCCAATTATACCAGCAAGTGAGGTGACTATAGAGCATTCTGATTCATATATCAGAATTCAAGATGACAACTCAAATTCTTTTGAATTGTCTTTATTGGATAATAATATTTGTGGAGACGCAAATGCGCAAGAATCACGAAAAGCATCTGATTTCGTCAATTATCAGTCTATATTTAAATTCCAAGATTTCCGAAATAGTGAGGCACCTGATTTGTATCATATTTTTATTTATTCAATATTACCTTATGTCACGTTTTCTTCGTTTACAGTAAAAGGAAAAAGTTTATCAAACGCAGGACAAATGTGGGCAGAATATCTTTCTGGACCAGGTTATACACATAATAAGAAAGGAGACAAGATACTTGTATATAAAAACAGCCCACAATATAAGGAGTTCTGTGACTTCGAGGCTCATTTCAATGCAGAGTTTACAAATTTAATAGATTTTATTAATGTAAATGCCAAAAGTCGACTTAAAGAACTCGGCTATGATATGGATTTTCAACTGACCTATGGTCACCCCAGTCATGTAAAAAAAGATAAGAACTATGAGTGGTTTCCCTTCAAAATAGAATTAGAAATAACAAGATATAATGGGGAAAGTGTTCATATAAAGAAGCCACATGTTTTTTTGAATGAAGCAAAACTATCCGCATTGGCAACAGCAATTCGATTAACAATATTAGATTATCGAGTTAACAAGACTGCGGCACCAAACGCCCTAAAAGTTCTTGTTCTTGATGACTTGATGATTAGTTTGGACATGAGTAATCGAGAAGCATTAATTGATTTACTATTAAAAGATTATCAAAATAAATATCAAATACTATTTCTTACACATGACAAAAGCTTATATGATTTTGTGGATTATAAAATAGGGCAACATAAACAAGATGTTTTATGGGTTAGAAAAGAGTTGTATGTGGGAGAAGATGATACAACAAAACATGAAATACCTATAATAATTGACGGGGAATGTGATTTATTTGAAAAAGCACAAAAGTATTTTTCTGCAAAAGACTATGTTGCCTCCGCATTGTTCGTAAGAAAATCTTTGGAGAAAGTTATTGGAGAGCTGTTACCTATAGAAGTAATTAAGAAGGCTGAAGGCGGTTTCGTCGGATTACAAACCTTATGGGATAAGTTACTTCATTTCTATTCACAAAATGGACAATCGATTGACTCAGGAATCGTACGTTTGTTCGAAGATTCAAAATTATTGGTTCTAAATACTTCTGCACATTATCAAAGGCTTTCTACCCCTATATATAGGAATGAATTAAAAACTGCCTTCTCTATGTATGACGAGATAGCCAAATTACAACGGATAGAAAGAAAATTGATCATAGAAGCAGGTAAAGTGTTCGAATTTAAATATCCACCTGCGAACTATTATTGCGAATTTAAATTGATGAAGGACTTGTTTATAATAGAAGGTGAACATCTGATCAGTGTGATGCCCAAATGTTCAAATATCAAGTGGAAATACAATGATATTGATTATTACAATTTTGAAACAGGACTGCAGGATCTTTCGAATCCATTAATTAAAGCGACACCTAAATTGAATAAGTTTGTTGACGGATTGACAAAACTTCCTATTGGCATAACAGAAGAGATTTTTTTGAAGAATTGTTTGGTAGATGGAACGCCTTTAGATGATTATTTAGGTGGAATAAAGGTTTCTTCTTTAATTTTACAATCTGTTAAAGCGTAGGAATATATTATGCAATGCATCTTCTATCATAAAGATTCTTCGGCCTCAAAAAGTGTAGAGCATATCATTCCTGAATCGCTTGGCAATAAGCATTATAATAATAAACTATATTTAAAACAAACTCAATAAATTATGTATATAGATTATTCAGCATGGGAAAGTTTTGAATACAAGGTGAGCACACTGCAATTAGACGTCAACAATCCTCGTATTCGCTATTCAAATGACAATTTGAATCAGACCCAAATCATGAAATTGCTTATTGAAAACGAGAAGATTTACGATTTGGCTAAGAAAATATCTGAGGAAGGGTATTTTGTCGGAGAAGAACCGATAATTTGTATCGAAAACAACAAAAAAGTTGTGCTTGAAGGGAATAGGCGTGTGGCTTCTTTAAAACTATTACAGAATCCTAAAAAGTACCTTTCAACGGCAAAGGCAAATGTGTTGTTGAAAAACATTTTGGAGAATAAGATTCCAATTGATGATTATAAAATCAGATGTCATATTGCCCCCAATAGATTACAAGCAAATCCTATTATTTATGAGAGACATAAAGGAGACGCCGTTAAGAGATGGGAAACCGGAAACCAATACTCTTTTGTTGCAGACATGTACATGAAAGATGGCTTGTCTGTTGAAGATATCTGTGATGTTCTTAATGAAACTAGGGGAAATGTTTTGAAAACTATTAAAGTTTTTAATCTGTTCAAAGAAGGACAGACCATAATGGAAAAAGAAGGCGTTCATATTAACACAGATAATTTTAATCTCACTAATTTGGAACGTTTTTATGGGGTTGAAGAAGCAAAGCGGTTTCTTGGTGTTAGTTTTAATAATGACAATGGGGATATTACGATAAAACTGCCCGAAGAAGAGTTTGAAAAGAGGGTAATAGTTGCTTTTAATGAATTATTTAACGCTGAGAACTTTTCGAGACTCTACAACACAACGGGTGATATTGAAAATCTGATTCAAAACCTTGAGAAATCTCCAAATGTTGACATGACCATCGGACTTGATGAAAACAATATCAGAAGCAATGAAACTACTCGACAAGATCTAGAGACGGCAAAGAACAATGTCACAAGAAGAAGAAAAAGTAGAAAGTTATCTTTTGATAACTATGTTATTCCGAGGGATAAAGAAATCTTCTTCGATAATGACAAATTGGATGCACTGTTTTCGGAGTTAAAAGGGCTTACAAACGAGAAAAAGTATGCATTCTCTGTCTTGTTAAGAACTTATTTGGAACAATCTCTCTATTACTTTATCGAACAAAATCAACTATTTGAAGAATATTCAAATAAAGTTGGACAAGATGCAAAAAAGAATGGACAAGCTAAAGTGAAGACACTCATAAACTATTTGAAAGGCAAGCACGGTTTACAAGAACCCATATCGGAAGATGAGATAATGACCATTCTTAAATTTAATAATGACAAGGCCGATTACTCGTCTGCTTCTCTTAAGCCAATGTTGGATTTTGTATTAACTACAAAACTAGCAAATGATATGGACACCCAAACTTATAAGATTGTCAAGAATCAAATTGATATAATAAAATCCTCACTTGACTTGAGCGTTCATAATCTTAAATATTTCGCTGATATTGAAAGTAATAGAAAAGCTTGGTCTGATCTTGAACCATTATTTGAATATTTGAGCAACAATATAAACATAGCTGAATGAACTATTCACCGTTACGATATCCCGGAGGAAAAAAAAAGTTAGCTCCATTTATTGCTAAAATTTGTTCTGACAATTCAATAACAGAGCATTTTGTCGAGCCATATTCTGGTGGCGCGGCAGTTGCTTTGTTTTTGTTGTTTGAAGGTTTTGTCAAGCATATTACAATTAATGATAATGACCGCTCTATTTACGCCTTTTGGTATTCTGTGTTGAATAAAACTGACCTATTATGTGAGATGATTCAGAACACCCCGGTTACAATAGACGAATGGAAAAGACAAAGAAATGTACAAAAGAACAAAGAAAATTGCGATTTGCTAGAATTAGGTTTTTCTACATTCTTTTTAAATAGAACTAATCGATCTGGAATTATCAAAGGTGGTGTCATTGGAGGAATCAATCAAGGTGGTCAATACAAACTCGATTGTCGTTACAATAAAAACGAATTAATTAATCGAATTGAAAAAATTGCCAAGCAAAGGATGAATATTAGTATATTCAATCAAGACGCATTAAATTTATTAGATATGGATTTTATAAAGAATTCCAATCCTCACAACATGCTCATTTATTTTGATCCACCATACTATGCGAAAGGACAGTCTTTATACACTCAATATTACAAAAAAGATCACCACAAGATTGTTTGCGACAAAATAAAGAGTTTGAACAATATGAATTGGATTGTTTCATACGATGACGCAAATGAAATAAGATTACTATATTCTGATTGTAAAAAAATAGAATATTATATTAATCACACTGCTTCTTCTGCAAAGCAAGGCAAGGAACTGTTTTTTTTTAGCCAAACTATTATCTTTGATCCAAGCAAAAACCCGCCCCAATATAAATTCAAGAAAAAAATTCAGTATATTGAAACAGATGCTTAGCAAACCCCATAGATAATAATGAGATTACAGTAAGGCCTAAAGAAAACAGATATACTACCAGCGCATTATGCCTTCAATCTGCCCAAATAAAACAGATATAGGCAATATGAAACAGCAAAGATTATCAAATATGACAGAGACCAACCGCATAGAATTCAAACGAGAACTGACTGACGACCTTGACATAGAAAAAAAGATAAAAATGCTATTATGTACCAGCTGTTTCCCCCTAGATTGTAAACAAAACACGCAGCAATTATGAAGAAAAAAGAAATACAACAAACCCAACATAGCATCGTCCTCTATCAGAACGACGATAGCAATGTATGTGTCAACGTTTACTACAACAATAAGACCTTCTGGCTGACACAGAAAGCTATGGCGGAGCTATTTGGCGTGAATACTCAGGCTATAACGAAGCATTTGGGAAACATCTACCAAGAACAGGAACTGAATAAAGAGGCAACTTGTTCCAAAATGGAACAAGTTCAACAGGAAGGAGGCCGTCAGGTAAAACGATTCGTTGATTTCTATAATCTTGACGCTGTTATCGCTGTCGGCTATCGCGTCAACTCCCATCAAGCAACTGCCTTCCGTATTTGGGCCACCAAAACCCTGAAGGAATACATCACAAAGGGCTTTGTCTTGAATGACGATATGCTCAAGAACGGGCAGCCTTTTGGTAAGGACTACTTCGACGAGTTGTTGGAACGTATCGTGAGATTCGTGCCAGCGAGCGCCGTGCCTACCAAAAAATTGCCGATGTGTTTGAACAATGTAGTTACGACTACGACAAGAAAAGTGAGACAACCAAAGCATTCTACTCCTTCGTGCAGAACAAGCTGCATTTTGCTGTGACCGGCAAGACGGCTGCGGAACTCATCTTTGAGCGTGCCGACTCAGCCCAACCCACTATGGGACTTACCACTTGGAGTGCTGC
>Ga0326513_10002191_pt1 | contig 14539 bp, 15 predicted proteins | sample 2_2465_0518_D_FD_203654 | JGI IMG/M metagenome (GOLD analysis project Ga0326513, IMG submission 203654) | Bovine rumen microbial communities from UC Davis, California, United States - 2_2465_0518 | ecosystem: Host-associated > Mammals > Digestive system > Stomach > Rumen | place: USA...
CTTCGCGCCAGACAGCTCCTGGATGACATCGTAGAACGAGTGGACCGACGACCGGTCGATGGCCAGCTCAGGCCTCTCTATGCCACCGATGCCAGCCTTGAGGTCGACGCTCTGATCCTCCGCGACCTCCTTCAGGTAGTTGCGGACGAACGTGCGGCAGTTGTCGTATATGCCGTACATGATGACGTTGCCATCGCTGTCGACGCGACCGTTCACGACGGCGTCGCGCTCGTCGATGGCCTCCTGGCGCTCCTCGATGCCCTCGGTTGCGGCAACCATGCGATCGAAGTCATTTGCCAGGTTCTCCTCGATGGCGTCACGGGTTATGCCGAGGGCATCGAGAACCTTGTCGGTGTTCTGCTCCAGCCTACGACCACCCTTCGCCGCATTGCTGTAGATGAGGTAGCAGAGGTATCTCTCGGTAGCGGCGATCTTCGGGGAGCGATGTGATGCCTTCGACCCGGCTGCGGGAGTGCAGAGCGACGCGATTGCATGGAACCCAGGATGGTCGAACATGAGGTACGCCACGTCATCCATGGGGTTGTGCGCCGAGTCGCCATTCTTGCCGTATGCACGCTCTATCGTCTCCGTCGTGTCGCAGGCGGCAACGACATATCCCTTAGCCTCCATGCCAGCGCTCACGGCACCACTCTGCATGCGAAGGCAGCCACCAAGCCTCGGGTTCTCGCGAAGGAACCTCCACACCTCGCGTTCCACGTCATAGGACTCGCCGCGCTCGAACCCAAGCAGCTGGTCTCGGTTCACCTGCTTGATCTGACCGATGTCGTTGTAGCCAGTGAGGACGAAGTTGGGGTCATCCAGGACCCTGACGAGGTCGGCAGCCGTGATCTGCTTCAGGTTCTGCGTGCCGACCATGAGGTCATCGGTCCTGAACAGCTCGTTGACGTAGCCCCCGTTCCTCTGCATAGAGAGGAGCTGGTAGCCACCGTTTGCCCATGGGTGCGTGCTGTTCTTCTCCGACTGGTCATAGAGTCGGTCCATGGTCGAGCAGACCGCATCGGCCATGGTATCGAAGCCAACCTTGCACATGGTACCAGGATGGACCGCGAGATTATGGACCGCACCCATCAGTGCGCCCTTCTGGTCGCCGAACTCCTCGTAGGCCTTCTCTATGTTGTCCACCATGTTCTGGTAGCCGACATCCGAGTACTGGTTGAACTTCCGCTCGAAGTCGTTATATGTCTCGAACAGTTGCTTCTGGCCGTCGCTCTGAAGGGACCACTCGCCGGTCGACCCGACCTCGAGCTGGAGGCACACCTCGTAGCTCGAGAAGTACGGGTCACCGGTCTGCATCCTCACGAGGTCGCAAAGGATGTCTCGCTTCTCGACGAACCCAAGCAGCGAGTCGCACATCATCTCGTCGACGCTGCTGTGCATGGGGTTCAGCCAGTACCACTCTGCCTCGAGGTACGTCTTGGTGCCCTCATATTTGCTCGGGTTCTCCTTCCTGTCCTTGGCGAGCTCCTGCAGCGACGACCAGCCGCTGCCGGTGTGCATCTCCATGACTATCGCCTGCCAAGTCTGGGAGGCGGACGCGAGCTCCTGCTCCATGAAGGCTATCTCGTTCATGGTCTGGGACTCAAGCTCGGCCATGCCGGGCGCGTCCCTGTATGCGTCAAGGGCCTTCCTCGTCGCGAAGATCTCGTTGGTTCTCATGGCGTAGTGCATCGTCATGTTCACGCCACCAAGCTGGTCGAGGTTGCGTGCCTTCAGCATGGCCTCCGAGAACGGTGACGCATTCCATCCGACCTCATTGTCAAGGCCGAAGTACGCGAACAGCTCCGGACCACTGGAGTTGAGCGTGCGGAGGATCTCGCGAACCTCCAGCCTCGACTCGTGATTGTCGCGCTTCATGGCCTTCTTCATCTGCTGCAGAAGGTCGAATCGCATCTTCATCAGCGTCTTGTGATTGCCTGACTCGTCATAGTACTTGTCAGTCTGCTCATTGATGCGCTGCTGGGCGCTCTGATACCGCTTGTCGTGGCCGAAGCTCTGCCTGACCTTACGATCCTTGTTCTCCACATATCCATACACGCGAGTGGCGTATGCCGACTCGGACGAAGTCTTCTGGTCCGCGATCGCCATCAGGAGGTACGTCTCGATCATGTTGTCAGAGACCCTGCGCAGCTCCTTGGTCTCGATTCCGTACTTGCCATCCTTGCCCAAGCCATAGGTCTCGGTGACCCAAAGTTCGGTCTCGGGATTGAAGACAGGGATTATGCACTTGTTCATGCCATCCTGCATGTTGTGGTTGTACACGACATGATTGTCCTTCGAGAACCTCCGAAGCGAGTATGTCATGTACTTTGCCTTCATGGCAAAGTTGCCCTTACCACCAGGACGCCAGACCTCGCGCTCCCTCCAACCATCCTCTATCTGCTTGTCAGAGAGCTTCTGCTGCTCCCTCCACATGATGTTGTGGAACAGCCTCTCGAGCGACGAGTCGCCATACACGCTGACGAGGGCGGAGACTATGTCGCCATAGGTGACGCGATGGTTGCTGCCGCTCGGGTTGATCGTGTCCACGACGTTGCGCTTGCTCATCTGGGAGATCTGCATGTTCGACTTTACGATGAGGTTCGCCTCGTTCTCCAAGGCCGACTCGACGCGATACACCCTGATGAACTCATGAAGCCAGCCGATGATGCCACGATACCTCGGGACATCGTTGCCGTCCTTGTCCTTGACCGTGTCATCGGGATAGCCGACCTTCGAGATGACGGTCTCCCTGAGCTGCTTGGTGTGGGAATAGGAGCGGCCACGCTCCTTCTCCTCGTGCGACTGCCTCATGGCCGAGGCATATTCCATCGTCGCCTCGAGGAACGTGTCGACCTGCTGCTCGTTGCCGAGGTCGATCACGTACTCGCCACCGATCACCAGCCTGTTGTCGAGCTTGAACCGCTTTGCGACGCTGGCCGAGACGCGGAAGTCGGAGTTGCCGGAGCGAATGTCACCGATGAACGAGTTGAAGGCCCGCTTGAAGTCATACCAGTTCGCCGGGATCTTGCCCTTCACGACGTCGTCGACGAAGCTGAGTATGATCCTGTCGCCCTCGTTCCTTGGCTGAACCGGGACGTCGACGTATGTGCCGACCGTCTCCGCCATCATCTTCCTGGAAAGCCTCTGGAAGGTGTCGTAGGTCATCATGAGCATCTTGCCGAGCCTGTCGTTGTCAGACCCGACGAACGCCCGCAGCTCCCTGATGAGCTTGACAAGGAGCTCGTTCTTCCTCTTGGGGTTGACGTTGTCGCCAAGCTCCAGCACGGCATCGACGATCGAGTCGCTGACCTCGATATTGTCGAAGAACATCAGGTCGCCGAACATGACCTCCCTGACGAAGTCGCGCCTGCTCACGCCATCGATGACGTTGTCGACGATCTTGGTGGTCGTGAACCACTTCTCGTCGATGTGGGTGGTGCCGTCGAAGTCGATCAGGAGGTCGATCGTGTCCCTGAGCATCTTCGCCATCCTCTGGCTGAGGGACATGTGCGCGTCGTCGCCATCGAAGTCGGCGTTGAACAGGGGCGCGACCAGGGGATGGATGAAGATTCCCCTTGGCTTGTCGGAGACGATCCTCAGGATCATGCTCTGCGCGTCGGAGATTCGGACGTCGGGTGGCTTGGACACGCCGACGCGGACGGCGCTGCCATCCTCGCGCCTGGATGCGTAGTTGATGTTCCACGCGATCGTCGATATGTCGTGGTTGCTGGCACCATCCGGGAATATGTCGGCAAGAAGCTCGTTCAGATGCGTCGGGTCCTGCTCCAAGAGGGCCTCGAGATCACCGATGCCCATGCCGACCTCGTTGAAGCGAAGCCTGTTGTCAGGGAGGAGCTTCTCCCAGACGCGGCCACCGACGTCGCTGCGCGACAGCCTTATCTTGTACTGCTTCTTCTCCGAGTCGACGGCCTGCTTGGTCAGCCTGTTGCTGCTTGGGAGGTCGGCATAGTCGACCTCGGGCTTCTCGCGATACGGGTCGACGAATCTGCCTGACTCGTCGATCGAGCCATCGCCGAGGTCTGGCATGTCGTACCCGTGCTCGCCCTGCTTCCTGGCGGCAGCAGCATCGGCACGGGCCTGCCTCCTCAGCTCGTGGAACTGGTCCTTGTCAACCCAGGCATCCTTGTCAAGCTCGTCAGACTCCCTGGCAACCTCCATCTCCGTCTTGCCGACGGCACGCTGGGAGTACGAGGACACGGGAAGCGACGGAAGCTCCTCGAACACCGAAGTCCAGCCACCACCACCATCGCTACCGGTCGAGGTTGGTATGGGACTACTTGGCGCACCCCAGGAGTCGTCATCCTGGTCACCCGTGTAGTAGTCGTCATTGCCTATCTTGGACAGATCCACCCTCGGGATCCTGGACTGACCGGGCTGGGCGGCAGCCCCTGTGGCAACTGCCGAGGCAGCGGCCATCCCGGACACCTGCCTGTTGCTCGTGTCCGCTACGTTGCCAGCATTCTCCCTTGCGACGACACCGGGTTGCGCCTCGGATTCGGCAGCACGTGCGGTCTCCTGCCGCACACGCCTGGTAGGCATGGTGACTCGTATGTCACCGCCAGCAGATTGCTCGGCACGGACCTCGCTCCTCCTGACGAACCCGCCACCACTATGGTCTACCCTCTCGCCGCCACCTTCCGGAGTCCTCATCTCGTTCGGGGCGGCCCCGCGCTCGATCTTCCTGTCAATGCCACGTTCGGCAGCCTCGCGGGCAACGTCCTCGGCCCTTATGCCTGTCTGCAAATCAAGTGCCATGGCCTACCTCCACTGCTCAAGGTACTCTTCGGGTGCCTGACGCCTGCGCCACAACTCGGGCTCCTTATAGAAATCGACACCCATGGAGTTCAGATAGTCCAGCTGCCGGTCATAGTCCGCCTTGTTGCCGATCTCCTCATAGGCGCTCATGGGAGCCGCGATGGCGGCACCACCGATGAAGGCGTTCACGTTGTTGACCAGTGCCTCAGGGTTGACCTGCAACCTACCATCGCGGACCATTGGGACACCGGCGTTGTATAACCTGTCGACAAATGGCGACCACTCCTGTTTCATGGGATTGCCGTTCGCATCCTCGGCAGCCTCATCCTCGGTGGCAACAATGTTGCCGTTTTCGTCGACATAGTTGCCATACCATCCAGGAACCCCATACTTCTGAAGCTCCTCGAATGCGTTGCCGCCAACTTCCTCCCAACCCTCGGAACCGACGTTGAGGCCCCATCTGCCAAGGGCATTTCTCCAACCGGGACCCTCTACGAACTTCTCGAGGAACCTGCTGCCAGATCCCAGGGCGCCAATCGGTCCGACGAGGTTCTCGGTGACGGGAACGCCACCAGATGCCATCCCGGCAGCAATCCTTGGATCCCAGATCGGATCGCCCGAATAGCCATACCTGAGAGATCCGTCATCACTCCTGACAGCACCAGTATAGGAACGCCCGCCACTGTATGGGTTGAAGCTGGACGAGGACGCACCCCTGAAGTCCTGCATCGCATTCGCGATGGACGCTGGCCATTGTGTCTGTGGAATCATGATCGGAAGCGACCCCATGGTCCAATCGAACCACCTGTCAGCCCCGTTCTTCAGGAGCTGGGAGAAGTCAATCTTTCCATCCTCGACGCTGAGTGGCTCCGATTGCAGCCTTGACGGCGTGTTTGTAAGCGTCATGCCAAACGGAAGCACGGGAACCATGGGAGCCATAGCACCAAAGTCATAGTCGATGCTCTGGTTCTCGCCAAGGTTCTTGTTCTCCCTACGGCCATTCGAGTCTCCGGCTATGGCAAGCGTGTCAAAGTATGGGATCACCGTCCCATCTTCCATGACGTAGTTTGGCAGCCAGTATGACGAGACATCAGGACTATTAAGCTGGTCGTATATCTGACCAGTCTCCGGATCCTCGTACTGGTCCGGGAAGTCGGTGCCATTGAGCTGACTCGTGTCGAGGCCGAGGCCAGTGACATCGGTCATGCCATTGAACTCCATCATCGGCCAGCCATTGGCATTCGTCTCCAAGGAGTCGATGTACGAGTCGTCAAGCGTCGCGGTCGTCCCGTCGCTGAAGCCGACCGTGGACGTGCCGTCATTGTTCGTGACGAGGTCCTCGATCTCGCCATACATCCTCTGGACAGTGCCGTCAGGGGTCTCGATGAGCCATGCGCTGCCGTCGTCGGGGATGACGTAGTTCCCGGACTCGGGATCGAACAGGGACTCAAGCCAGGCATCGCTCACCTGAACGGTAGAGCCATCATCGAATACAAGGTTCGACGTTCCGTCGTTGTTCGACACATATGGCGTCGTGACTTCACCATAGTGGTATTCGACACCACCATCCACGGATGGTATCTGCCATTGCGCAGCATATTGTGTCCAGCTGCCACCATTGTCGTGGGAGTCATCAAAGAACCTCTGGGGATTGTCCCACCTGTCACGATACACACTTGACAGGTAGCCATATGCACCATCATCGAACTTGGAACCATTGTAGGTCCTGGTTTGCTCGCCGTCGTTGTAGTTGATCTTGTATGGATTGAACACCGACGATATGTGATCGCGAGCATTTCCAAGCTCACCGGTCGCATTGGATACAACGTCATATGGCATAGACATAGCCATATCGACATAGGTCCTACCATCGGGAACGTATGGGATGAAGTTCACGTTCGGGTCTGCCGCAAGCAGCGTCTTGTCATAGACCTGGTCTGGGTCTATCTGCTCTATCTGGTCAATCGACAGACCTGGAGTCATGCCATTCCTGGCATATCGTTTCAGCTGCGAGCCAAGCACCTTCGTCGAAGTCAGGTGCTCGTAGTCCATCGTGCCATCGTCGACGACCTGACTCTGGATCGGGGTCGTGGACCCGGTATCGAAATCGATGCTGGTCCAATTCCCATCAGTGTCCCTGTTATGGGTCGTGTTAAGCTCGTATGGGGGCATGCCTTCGGTCTCGCCGTTGAACCCGGTGGCAAAGAGGTCCTCGTATCGGTCATTGTTCCTGGTCGCACCAATCCATGAGGTGTTGACTGGACCGACGGGATCCTCCCGATACTCCTCGCCCCAGCGATTCATGTCGCCCTCACCGGGCTTGTAGGCACTGCCCTGGGTGACAAAGGTTGGGGTCATCTGGTCCTCAACCTCTTCCTTGTCCCCAAGGTAATGCTCGTCCAGCTGGTCAGCAAGACGCTGGTTCTCGTCTTGCACGCTGTCCCAGTATGATGGCTGCCTCTCCGGGAAATCAAGCTCTGCATTTTGCGGCTTGGTCATGGATGCCGTTTGCACGGTAGGGGTAGACGAGGGGAAGGACTTGGTCTTCGACCTGTTGGTCGTTGGTGACGATGTCCTGTCCCTGACTGCCTGCATCGCATCGGACAGGGCATTGGAGAACGTGCTCTTGCCAGTTTCGATGGCATCGCTGACGAGTTGGTTTATGTCACCAGGCTTCTTCTGGTCCTTGACTTCCTGCCTGTCAGCGACCTGCCTGGTAGTTGGGTTCGTCCTTACCTTGCCCCTGGTGTCGACTACCTGTGACATCTTGAAATCCCTTCATCGGCGTCCATGAGGGATTATATCATGCGCGGCTTCCAATCCTCGCAGGCATAGGTGTCCCTGTAGAACACCACCGTCGGATGGCGTCGGCAGCGGTACATGGTCAGCCTGCCCTGTCCTGGTATGTAGTTGGTCTGCCCGCATGGGTCCGCACCGGCATCGCACTGCATGCAGCGCCGGTAGCCCCTGTGCTCCCTCTCCTGTCTCTTCAGCCAATCGGGCTTGGACATCATGCCTCCCTATGGAAAGGGCCACCCGAAGGTGGCCCGCGTCTCCTGGTGCGCCCGGCCGGGGTCGAACCGGCAACCTCTGGTTTAGGAGACCAACGCTCTGTCCATTGAGCTACGGGCGCGTGACCCTATCGGCCGGTGCTGCCGAACCCATCGTCGCCACGGTCGCCGCCGCTGACCTCGGACACGAGGACCGGGGTCGGGCGTCGGATGTCCTGGATGACGAGCTGGGCGATCTTGTCGCCGATGTGGAAGTACACGTTCGAGCTGCCGTCGTTGTGCAGCGTTACGCCGATCGAGCCCGTGTACCCCTCGTCGACGGTCCCGTCCGCGGTGACCCCGTACCTGCGGTTCAGGCCGCTCTTGGAGCACACATGCCCACAGGTGCCGTGCGGGAGCTCGACGTGCACGCCGGTGTCGACGAAGGCGAAGCCGTGCGCAGGCACGACGACCGGCTCCGGGGTGAACAGGTCCAGTCCAGCGTCAAGCTCGTGTGCTCGCACCGGCATGATGGCATCCTTGTCAAGCGCCACGTTCATGTACATCACATTGCTCATGTCAATCTCCTAGCATGTCATATATGTTCGTCTGGCCATCATATGGCTTCATGTCATCCTCATCGACATATGGTACCAAGTCATCGATGCTCTTGCCGTAGATGATGGACATCATGCGCAGGACCTTCGCATTCGGCATGCGCTCCCCGCTCTCCCAGCGCGACACGCTCGCATGGCTGGCGCCGATCTGCCTGGCGACGGCAATCTGCTTCAGCCCGGCATCCTTCCTGGCAGCGGCAATGTTCCTACCAAGATCAACCTTGAAGCTCATTCCTCCACCTCGATTCCCGAAACGTCAAACATTCTCGGCATGCACTTCGGACAGTCGCTAGAGCCAGCATCGACGCAATCTTCGCACGGCTTGCCCCTGTACAAATCACGCCCTTCGCCCTCGCACCAGACCTCTACGATGTACCTGAGAGCATAGGTGGCCAGCTCCCGCAGCTTGGCGTTCTCGGCCTTAAGTTCCCGCACTTCTCTTCGGAAGCCGTCAATCTGCTCCTGCGCAGAGAGGGACCATCCCATGTAAGCGACAGTCTCGTCGGTCACTTCCCCACCTCGATTCCCAGCTCGCGCATGCGATCCTCGACTTCGCATCGGTCACATGCATGGACTGCTGGCCTTCCATCGGAAAAGGTCGCGCCGTCAGCCCATGCTAGATAGGCGTATGCAATCTTGGCCAGCTCCCGCAGCTTGGCGTTATCTTCAAGCAGCTTGAGAACCTCGTTGTTCTTCTCCACGTTGGCCTGGAACATGCGCTCTACATCAGCCTTCAGCTTAGCGTTCAAGGTCTCGTCCTTTGCGATCATGCAGTGGAGGCCATACAGCTCCTCCTGTGCCTCATGGAGCTCGTCCTCGAGCAGGGCGACCTTGTCGCAGAGCCACCTCCTCGTGACGCCACTGTCGGTCTCGTGATACAGGGAATCCGACCTTCTGGCTCGAGACGTTGCGCTCATACTTCCACCCACTCCCCATCGACAAGCCGACTGACCTTTGCCACGCTCTTGTGGCCACAATGCTCGCAGGTTATCTCCTCGCCCCTGAACATCGCCCAAAGGTCAAAGTAGTGCACCTTGCCGCACGCCTCGCATTCCGTGTGGACAATGAACCTCTCGCTCTCTGGGTCATTAGGACCGATGGCAACCCATGGCGTGCCGTCGTCAAGATTCCCACTGCTTCTCATTCCTCCATCTCCTCCTCCATCCATTCCAGGTCCTCTGGCTCCTCGCCGAAGGACGCCCAATTGCCAACCTTGTCACGCACGGTGAGAAGGTAGTTCACGAGGTCTGCCGCCGTGATGTCGCCGCGATCGCCCAGCCTGTCGAGGTCATGGTCGCCGATCCAGTCCTTCAAACGAAAGTCGGGGTCGAACTGGCGGATGACGAACCTGCGGCGGTGCGCTTCCAGGCTCAGGATCTGCGGGGCGTGGTTCGTCTCCATCAGGAAGTTCGCGTTGCACGGCACGGAGAGCCAGGCGCCGCTGGGCGTCTTGACCTCCAGGTTGCCGGTGATCATGCGCTTCATCCACTCTAGGAACCTAACGCTCGGATCGCCGACATCATTGAAAGTGACCACACGTTTACCGATAAAGTTATAAGCAATGACCGCAGCCGCGTGACCTGTGAAGTTGGGTTGAGGGGCATCAGTGAGAGCAAAATCACCATATAGACGCCTGACAAGACCCATAAACATCGACTTACCGTTGCCACCACCACCAACAAGAACATGGCTCTTCTCCCTGTACGGCTGGTTGAAGTGATACATCATGGTCTTCTCGAAGAAGAAGTCCTCCCCCACGGCAGCGTCCAGGATGCCGAAGAACCTGCTGATGGGTCCATAGTTCTTCGGATTGACCCTGCTGACGCCGAACTCGGGGTAGGCATCCATCGGATCCCATGGGTCCCTGTGCGCGTCCTGGAGGGTGCGCAGGTTGACGAAGCAGCTCCTGCCGTCGGGATAGTCTATGCGCATCACGTCACGCCACACCAGCCCGTCGGAGACCGGGAAGTACCCCTGGAAGTTGGTCTCCAGGAGGTCCATGGCCTTGCGGGCCTCCTTGGAGTCCGAGTGCATGTAGTAGCTCAGCAGGTCCACCGAGTCGCCGAGCGTGTGGAGCGTGTCCCCCTCGCGGACGTATATGACGTCGCCGCCGAGCAGGATCAGCCTCGCCTGCATGAGCTGGGCGACCTTTGTCCTGAAGTCGTCCTCGTCAGGCGCGGTGGGATCGGTGTTGGACCATCCCTCGTAGACCCTCACGGCGATGTCGTGGAACCTGTTGATGCAAACCCTGTCCGCCTCGGTCTGGGCGAAAAGCCACTCGTCGAGCGTGCGGACCCTGTCCATCTGGCTCATCGTGCCCCCTTCATCTCTTCCCTGGGACACAATTATATGACATTACGTCAAGTGACGCAAGGTCAAATCAGGCAGAGGCCATGGGAAGTGCGGAGATCCACTCGGCATCCTCGACGTCCTCGTGGACCTGGCTGGTGGCGACCAGCGTCTTGCGGCCACCGGTGCGCTCCAGGACCATCCTGAGGGCAGCGTCGCGCTCCTGCTTCCTATCGGTCGACGGGCGGCGCATGCGCCCCCTGCGGTCGTCCCAGTATATGTCCTGGGTCGCCAGCGAGTAGAGGGACTTGCAGAGCGCCATCATGACCGTGTCGTCGGGCAGGACCTTGAGCTGGTCGCCTGCGGTCATCGCCATGATCTCGTTCAGACAGTCGGAGAACTGGGTCTGGTAGTCGTCGACCTCGACGTCCTTGGGCAGCCCGCCGTCGACGCGGTTGATGATGAGCTGGATCGCACGGATGTCCTGGCTGAAGATCGCGTCGGTGAACATGCGGCACACGAGGTACGTGGCCGCGCTGCGGTCGGTGCGCGAGTCCGGGCCGATCCTGGGGCGCAGGCCCTCCGACATGCTGACGACGTCAGACATCCTCGCGTTTGCCATCACGGCGATCTGCTCGTCTACCGTGAGTCCGCTTGTCGACCTTGGAATCAGGGCCTTCCCTGAAGACGTCGCCACCCTTTGCCTCCTCCATGCGCAGCCGTAGGGAATAGGGCCGCTTCGTGTTGCCAGAGAACTTGGAGAACCGATAGACCCGGTTGACCGGCTTTCCCTTGAACGTGGTGCGACCGGTGTAGCTGGTGCAGTAGTACTTGAGCAGCTCGTGCAGAAGTCGGCAGACGGAGCCGTCCCTGGGTTCCGGCTGACGACCGTAGATCCAGGCGAACACGACCGACGAGGTTGTCCTGTAGCCACCCTTCGCCTCGCGTTTGTACCTGGTCTGCTTGAGGAACTCGCGCACCTTGACGTCCATCTCGTAGAGGTCGTCGTTCATGTAGTTGGACCACAGGTCGAGGTCCGTGAGCTCTATCGGGACGTCGAGTGCGTCGTCGTCCCTGATCCTGGTCACCACGTCCTCGACGTCATAGTCCCTGCGCTGCGACTCGATGCTGATGGCATCGATGAGCGCAGACGTGTCAAGAAGGTCCATGTCCTCTCCTTTCCAATCCCTGTCATCCATAAGCATACGACATGCATAAGCAGATGCGATCACAAATTGTCATACAACAAAACATATCCTATGGTTTTTCCATGTTTCTTGCTTGACTCGTGGTAGATTGGAATCACTAGGGGAGCCAAGGAAGAAAGCAGTGCTAAGTAAGCTAGATAACTTAGATAACCGATCTTCTGTGCGCGGTGACCTAACTTACTACTGCTTATCCTAGCTTAGCATTAGCTACCTAGGAGCCCCTGCGACGCCAGGCTCGCATTATGACCATCATGTCCCCGATCTGCTGGTCGAGCGCAAGAGGCGCAAAGGCATGGGGTGATCCCTGCCTGCACTTCATCCCAGCCTGCTGGCTCCCATCCCAGACAGACTGACCTGGCATAGCCATGCCTACCTGTGATGCCTCCCCGCGTGACCACCTCTGGAAGATGGGGGGATTTTTCGCGGGGGAAGTTACCGGATACCTAATTATCCATCTCATCCTCATATACCTATACCCCCCATAGCGGAGCTAGAGGACATTGCGTCCTCTCGTTATGCCTTGATTGCGTGATTGGTGGGAGAAGATGATGTGCAGTGGCGTGCGTGCCGACCCTAGTCGGCACCGGCTTGTCCGTTGCACGCCATCTCGCGGTTGTGTTCTAAGACCCAAATCCCACTCAGTCGCGAGGCATCCATGGACGCATGGCTATGCCTTGTTCATCTGAAGTGCGGGCAGCACAGGGCTGCTCGCGAACCGAGACCTGAGGAGGTCATCATGGCTTTCACCACTGACGTCACTTGGTACTTCGATGCCGAGACTGAGCCCGATGGCTCTGTCGTGGCCCATGGCCATATGGAGGACTTCGAGTCCGAGTATGAGGCCCTGGACTACCTGCAGAACGTTCTGGCTCGGTACGCCGAGTCGGACACGGACGCCAAGCTGCTCTATGTCTCGGTGCTCGATACCGAGACCAAGCAGTTCACCTACTCTTGTGAGTTCTCACGCGAGTAGGCATCACTATACAGGCAAGGCACACCCCACCGAAGTGAGATGTGCCTTGCCATATTGAAAGCGTGTGACACTGGGTCGCACGCGCGTCTGACCAAGGAGGTCAACCATGTCTGCATCTGCACTGTTCCTGTCTTGCTCCGACCTCAAGGAGCGCCTCGTCTTCTGGCATGACGAGAACTGCTACATGCCAGAGTCGTACTGCGACGCGCTCCGCCGTGCTGGCCTGGCGTTGCGCGAGGCTCGTCCCTACCTGGTCACCAAGACCATGGTGGACCTCGGGTTCTCGGAGCATCCCGTCCGGTCCTTCGTCACCGAGACTGAGGCCGTGAGCTTCATGCTCTCCTACGATGGTGACGGCGACTGCCTCCACCTGGAGCACGACCAGCAGGTGGTTGGCTACGTCGATCTGTGGAGGCGTGAGCTCTCATTCGTCCCCGTCGTGGAGGTGCAGCGTGACTATGTCAGCATCTCCGATGACGAGCTGCCGTTCTGATCTTGCACAAGCAAGGCACACCTGTCGCTGGATGGGTGTGCCTTGCCATATTGAAAGCGTGTTGCACAAGGCAGCATGCGCATCTGACCTAAGGAGGTCACCATGATTGACACCTGGTATGTGAAGGTCCTCGTGTACTTCGCCACTGCCGAGAGGCACGGTAGGTACAAGCGAGTCTATGACGATTGGGAGGACGCGATGGCACATATCTACGGCCTGCAGCGCAGGGCCGAGCGAGGTGATTGTGACATCTGGGTCGAGGCAGTCGGTCACCGGATTGGTGCTGGCTGGGGGTTGAGCTGCACTCAGCGCATCCGTTAGCTTAGGAGGCAATCATGCTTATCTGCAATTCCCTTATCGTGTCAACCGACCTTCAGTTCTGCATGCCAGGTGATGAGGTGTGCGATGGTGACTATGTCATTCTGAACCGGCGTCATGCACAGGCTGTCGTTGACGAGGCCGAGGACATTGGTTGGAATGCCATCAATATGGAATACGATTTCCATTGTGGCGCGTTGGTCAAGGCACGAATGACTCTGTCCAAGTAGCCAGGTCCCAAGGACAGACAGGCAAGGCACATTCATCTGACAAGGATGGGTGTGCCTTGCCATATTGAAAGCGTGTTCCACAGGGGAGCACGCGCATCCGACCTGAGGAGGTCAACCATGGCACGCAAGGATAATCGCTTCTGCAAGTTCATTGTCGAGTACACCTACACTGATGGAGACTCTGTCTCCAGGCAGTACCGCTCGAAGGTCTATCCCTACGAGCAGGCCTGGGAGTACACGCTGGCTGTCATCCGCCACGCATATCGTGCTGGCATGAAGCTCGACCTCATCCAGGTGAGGCGCTTCAACAAGCGGGCTGGCCACACGGTGTGGTCCAACAGGAAGCTCAGCATCGAGCAGAAGCGCGACATCGCTCGCGCCGCTCTCGGTTGCTAGGCATCTCTGTCAGGCAAGGCACATCCGTCCACATGGATGGGTGTGCCTTGCCATATTGAAAGCGTGTCTGCATAGGGCAGCACGCACGACATGAAAGGAGAGTCATTATGCTCCCCAAGTTCTCCAATGAGTCCGTCCGTTCCACAATTCTCGACTGCCTGCAGACTCCAGGCTTGCCGACTTCTGTGGAGATGCGTCTCGCCAATCTCATTGGCCTGAAGGTGAACTCCTCGTACCAGCCGCAGCCGA
>Ga0326513_10002192_pt1 | contig 14529 bp, 16 predicted proteins | sample 2_2465_0518_D_FD_203654 | JGI IMG/M metagenome (GOLD analysis project Ga0326513, IMG submission 203654) | Bovine rumen microbial communities from UC Davis, California, United States - 2_2465_0518 | ecosystem: Host-associated > Mammals > Digestive system > Stomach > Rumen | place: USA...
CGCCTTTTCAACCGCACCCTTCACGGTTCTGGTAATGGAGCCGGTAACCATCTTCGCGGCCATCCAAGCGTCAGAGATCCATGTCGTGGCCTTCTCGACTGCGCCCTTCACGGTTCTGGTAATGGAGCCGGTAACCATCTTCGCAGCAGTCCAGGCGTCGACGACCCATGTCGTGGCCTTCTCGACGGCGCTCTTTACCGTTCTGGTAATCGTGCCGGTAACCAGCTTTGCAGCGGCCCAAGCGTCAGCGACCCAGGTCGTGGCTTTTTCGACAGCGCCCTTCACGGTTCTGGTGATAGAGCCGGTAACCATCTTCGCAGCCATCCAGGCGTCAGAGATCCACGTCGCGGCCTTCTCTACAGCGGTGCTGATCGTCTTTTTGATCGTCTCAACCCCCGCCTGAAGGCTCTCCCAAACATCTGTCGCCCAAGAGCCAACCTTCTTCACCAGTGACACGGCAATGGTGATGACAGTGCTGCCCGCGTCCTTTATCGCGTCCCAAATCGGCTGGAAAATGTTTTTCTTTACCCATTCGCCGACGCCTTTGATCGCGTTCTTGATGCCCTCATAGATGCCCAGCAGGATATTCTTGCCGGGCTCCTCCATCTTCTTCGCCGGGGAGGCTATGCCAAAGGCCTTTTTGAAGCCTTCGATGAACGGCGTGAAAATATTATCCACGATCCACTGGCCAACGCCCGCTATGGCGTTAGCGATGCCCAGCAGTATACCGGCCACCACATCGCCGCCAGCGGCCTCGATGTTGGCCTCAAAATACTGCTTGATACCCACAAAAGCGTCAGAGATCAGCGTGCCAAGGAACTCCCCCAGCCCGCTGAAGGCTGAGGTCAGCACGTTCCCCAACTCATCCATAATTCCGTTCCAGTCGACGGCCTTTAGCGCGGCTATCAGATCCGCTGCCAGCTTGCTCCAGTCTACCTCCTGGATAGCATTCGCGAGGTACTCCAGCGATCCCTTCAGCAGATCGCTGATCGTCTGCCCGATGCCCTGCCAGTCAACGTTCTGAAGGAAGCCAGCCACGCTCGTGCCCAGCGCCGTGCCGGCCGCGGCGAAGTCGAAATTCTGGACCGTGGTCTGGATGACCGTCAGCGCCGTATTGAAATACTTCGCCAGCGTCGCGCCGACGTTCTCCCAGTTCACGCCGGTGATCAGGCGGGACAGTCCGGAACTAAAATTCACGCCTACGGCGTCCCAGTTTATACCGTCCACGGCGCTGTTCAGCTTCGCAATCAGCGAATTAACGCCGTTTGACAGCTTTTCGCCCAGCTTCGTCCAGTCGAAGGTTGCCACCGCATTCCCGATAAACTGGAGCGCCGCCTCGAATCTTGCCCCGATGGTGTCCCCCAGCAGTGCCCAGTCCACCTCGTCCACCAGCCCGTTCAGGCCGGTGGCCAGCGCCTTGCCGATCCCCGTCCAGTCGATCCCGGTCAGCAGCAGGTTCACGGTGTTCACGATCGTGTTGATCCCGTCGCCGAAAGTCCTCCCGATCAGATCCCAGTCGATGCCGTCCACCAGCCCGTTCAGGATCCCGGTGATCGCGTTCACGCCCTGGGTGATCTTCTCACCCAGCGTGTCCCAGGAGATCAGGTCCCGGGCCAGCACGAACGCGCGGTTGACGCCCTCGCCGATCACGCGGCCCACGCCCTCGTAGTCCGCGGCCGCCCACAGCGTCTTCAGCTGCTCCACCCAGTCGGTGATGCCGCCGCCCACCTGCTCGGTGTCGTAGGTCAGGCCGCCGCCACCGCCGCCGCCTCCGCCGCCACCGCCGCCGCCGTTGTCCTTGTTCGGCAGGATCTCCAGGTGGTCGAAGCCGGCCAGTTCGCGTTTCAGGTCCCGGACCTCGCCCGCCGCGCCGCTGGCCGCGCCGCCGGTGGCCTCCAACCCCGCCACGGCCTTCTGGTAGGTGGATTGCCCGGTCAATGCGGCCATGAACGCGCCCACCGCGTTGATCGCCGCGGTCAGCCAGCGGATCAGCGTCGACAGCGCCGGGGCCACCGCCGTCACCACCGGGGCGAAGGCCGTCGCCAGGCTGCCCTTCAGACCGTTCAGACTGGCTTTCAGGCTATCCACCGCGCCCTTGACCGCTGGGCTGGACTCCGCCATCGCTTCAAAGCCTTCCCGGATGGCGCTGCGCAGTCGGTTGAACAGCGCAAACAGTGAACGAATGCCCAGGCCATAGCGCATCATATTTTTGAGACTTACGCCCATGCCGCCGTTGGCGGCCTTCTGGCCCTTGACGAAGTTCAGCAGCGCGCGGGTGGCCCCGGCCAGGAAGCCGCCCAGCTTCTTCAGCCCGCCCCGGACGGCCCCGGAGGCCAGCTGCGCCAGCCGGACCGCGGCGTTCTTCGCCCCGGAAGCCAGCTTGCGCAGGTAGCGCACCGCGCCGCCGCCGGCAAACTTGCCCACCGCGGCCAGAGCGCGGGCCGCCGCCGAAGCGATGCCCGCGAAGCCGCCCCGGATGCCGCCGCCCTCGCCGCCGCCTTCGCCCAGCTGGGCCTTGAGCCCGGCCAGCTTCTCCTTCAGCATGTCCGTCTCGATGGTCATGTTTCGGAAGGCGTCCGTCTCCTCGAACACGCCGAAGGCCTCCACGGTCCGCTGGATCGCGTCCTCCAGGTCCTCCATCCGCTGCTGGGCGGCCTGGGCCTCGTCCTCCCAGGGCAGCAGTTCCGCGTTCGCGGTGTTCTCGTTGAACTTGTCGGTCGCGTCGGCCACGGCCTCCTCCCGCGCGGCGTCGAACTTCCGCCGGGCCAGCTCCTGCTTCTCCTCCAGCTTCGCCAGGGCGGCCTCGGTCTTCGCGATCTCCTTCGCCAGGGCCTTCTGGTCCGCCGTGGCGCCCTTCGCCGCCGCGCTGGCGCTGCGCAGGGCGCGCAGGTAGCCGCCCGCGCCCCCGGCCATCTGCCGGCCGGATTTCTCGGCGGCCTCCGCCAGCAGCTTCACGGCCTTCTTGAACTGGGCCGCGTCCCTGATAAAACCGGAATTGTCCAGCCCGGTGTCCACGATTACCGCGCCGTCGCTCACGCCTGCCGCCATGTTCTCACCCCAATATCTGTTTCAATCGTTCCTTCTCCGCGATCTCGTCCTCGGTCAGCCGCGCCCGCAGGCGGCAGATGCCGATGTTCTCGTTCCAAAATTCCTGTTCGGCCTTCTCCAGCTTCTTGTGTCGGGCCTTCTTGCCCCGCAGGCCCAGCACGGTGCTGTACACGCTGTCGCGGATCTCCATGAAGTAGCCCAGGAAGGTCCACCAGTGCAAATATTCCGCCTCGCGCACCTCGAAGCCCGCGGCGCGGTTCACCGCCGGGAAGATCAGCGGGGCGTCCTGCCCCCAGTCCATTGTCCGTGGGCCGGGCTTGCCGTCCCCCGCGCCGTGGTCGATGAAGGCGATGGCCGCGTCGAAGGCCGCCTGCAGCTGCTCGCCGGGGATCTCCGTGAAGTCCACGTACAGGTCCATCAGGCACACCAGCGCCTTCTCCTCGTCGGTCAGGTCCGGGTCCTCCAGCGCGGACAGGATCCGCAGCACCTGCCGGAAGTCCGGGTCGATGTCCCACTCCCGCCCGCCGAAGGCCAGCGCCGTGGGCAGCGAGAAGATGTCCGTCACTTCTTGCCCCGCCGCTGGGCCCGGTTGGTGTAGCCCCTGGCCCGCTCGCTGAACCGGGCGGTCTCCTGGTCGAAGGCCTGCCCGATGTACGTGCCCACGGCCTCCAGCACCTTGGCGCAATAGAACACCCCGTCCACGGGGCTGAACGGGTTCATCCTGCCGAAGAAGCCCTGGGCCGCATCGTCGCTGCCGAACAGGGCGTCCACCTCCGCGTACACGCGCCGGGTGGCCTCGTCGATGGCCTCCGCATAGCGGGGATCCTCCAGCGCCAGCGCCTCTCCGTCCTCCCCGGCCAGCGCCTGCAGCGGCTCGGTCACGCTGTCGAAGCGCTCCACCATGGCGTTGTAGCGGCCCACGATGCCGATGTCGGTGGGATGAAAGGTGAACGCGCCGATCTCCTCGCCGCGCGTATTCATGATCGGGACGCGGCGGCTGCCGTCGTCCACGGTAATGGCCATGTTCATGATCTGGTTGTCCATGTTGCCCTCCTCCATGCTCTGCCGGGGTATCGGGGCGGCAGATCCCCGAAGTATGTTCCCCTCCCACTAACTTGCCGGGAGGTGTCGGAGGGCGGCAGCGCCTCCGACTTGAAATCCGTCCCGGCGACATGTGCGCCGGGGCGGAATGTAATCCCGTCAGGGATTCACACCTTGCAGATTTTGCGGCCGGAGCCATGGGCTCAAGCAAAATCTGAAGGGGGTGGCCTTGGAGGGGGACCTGTCCCCCTCCAACACCTGTCTTAGGCGTCCGCCTCCCAGCTCGCCGGGGTCTGGCCCTGGGCGGGGGTGAACTTGCCCTTGACCTTGTCGCCCACGTAGTTGACCTCGAACGGGATCTGGTAGCCGCTGGTGTCCCCGCCGTAGCTGGTGGGGATCACGTAGCACTCCTGCCGGTAGGCCACGTAGGTGCCGCTGGTGGCGCCGTCCTCCCACAGGTGCACCTCCAGAGCGTAGGTCTTGCAGCCGTCGTCGGTGGCCTGGGTGTCCACGATCTGCTGCAGGCGCTCGAACAGGGCGTCGCCCACCTCGGCATAGAAGGGCTCCGCGCTGGCGGAGATCTCATAGCCGTTGTGCACGAAGCTGTTGTTGCCCAGGATGTTCTTCTTCTTCTCGGTGTCGGGATTCATCTCGACGTTGTATTCCTCCAGGTCCTTGCCGACCCGGTACCAGTTGGCGCTCCCGCTCTGGAAGTTGGCGTCCAGGAAGTGGGCCATATACTTCCGCGCGATCTTGCCGGTGACGTCACTCATCGCTGTATGCTCCTTTCAGCTCGTTTCATGTCGTTGTGGGTCCGGGCGCTCAGGCCGCGGCGTTCACGATGATCGCGTCCGACCGCTCGGCCAGCTTGAACGCGCCGTAGTAGTAGCGCTCGTAGTACAGATACTTGCCCTTGCTCTGGGCGGTGGGCTCGCTGATCATGCTGGTCTCGTACTTCACGGGCGCGGCCACGGCGTCGGTGCTCAGCAGGATCACGTTGATCTGCTTGTTGCCGGTGGCGGGGGCCCAGCCCTCGGTGAAGTCGAAGGCGCTCTTCATGATGCTGTCGGGCACCACGCGGATGGTCACGCCGTCCAGCTCTGCGACGAGGCGGTTGATGGGCTGGCCCTCGCCCCCGTTCTTCTCGTTGAGCGAGAAGTAGCGGGTCATGCCGTTGCACTGCTTCATGATGCTGTAGATGCCCGGCCGCATGTAGCACACCACCCGGTCCAGGCCGACGCGGGCGTTGGTCAGCTGCTCCAGCCAGGTGTCCCACTTGTTCAGGAAGGTGCTGGCGTTGACGGTGCTGGTGTCGGGCGTCACGAAGCTGTACAGCTTCGCGGCCAGGAAGGCGTCCATCTCCGGGATCTTCTGGAACTGGTTGAACGCCTTGGTGATGTTGGCGATGGTGGCCACCGCGTTGGTCTCCTCCATGTCCATGGGGTCCACCAGGGTGTCCCACTCGCGGTCCATCTCCAGCGTCACCGGGGTGAAGGTGTTGTTCCAGTTGCGGTTGAAGGTGCCGGTGATCTGGTCGCGATCCGCCGCGCGCGCGCCGCTGGTCACCATCGTGGGGATGTACATGGTCTTGCCCTTGCCGGGCTGGTACAGTCGGGCGTTCTCCCCGGCCCAGATCTCCGGGAAGTAGCTCAGATAGGGATACGCGTTGGCCAGCGCCTGGCTGTACTCCTTCGCGTAATCCACGTTCGCCTGGACAAATGCCATAATTCTGCTCCTCTCCGCGGGGCCTCGCCCCGCCTGTTACTTCTTGCCGCCGAAGCCCCACGCCTTCGCGAACTCCGCGGCGGCGCCCTCCTCGCCCGTGGGCATGCTGCCCTTGGTCGGCGCGCCGAACACGGGGGGCTTCTGCTGCTGCCGCTCCGGCTCGAAGTATTCCTCGTACTTCTCCCGGATGCTTTTCAGCTGTTCCTCGACGGGTTTCGCCCCGTCCTTGCGGTCCACCATGCCGTACACCTGCTCAAAGAACTTCCCCTTCACGCCCTTGTAGGCATCGGAGGTCCGCGCCGTCTGCATGGCCCGGTAGGCGTCGAACTCGCCTCTCAGCGCCTTGTAGTCGTCGCTCTCCTTGGGGTCGGGGGTCTTCAGGCCCTTCTCCCAGTCGGCCCTGGCGGTCTCCAGCGCCGTCTGCTGAGCCTGCTGGGCCGCCGACTTGGCGATGTAGCCGTCGTCCAGCGCCCGGCCGTACAGGCCGAAAACCTGCTCCGTCCGCTGCTCCGGCGTCAGCCCCTCGTTGCTCATGATCTCATTCAGCGCTTTCCGGGTAAAAATGTTTCCCATACTGCCTCCTTTTTCCGGCCTGATAGAGTGATAGGCCGATGCGTGTTTATCGTCCCGCCGGACGTGATGATCTCCCTCGCCGCCCCGTCTCAGCGGGGCGCCTTCCCATAAGCCTCCCCATGTCAATGGGGAGGTGGCGCGCAGCGCCGGTGGGGGTCCTCCCCCGTCCCGGTCCTCACTCCTCGCCCTTCTCTTCCTTCTCGTCCTTCACCGGCTTCTTCGCCGGCTTCTCCGGCTTCACTTCCGCGCCGCAGGACAGGCAAATCATCTTGCCGCCCTTGCCCATGATCCGCGCGGGATGGGTGCATTCCGCCATCGGTTTTACCTCCTTTCCGGCCATGTCGCCTGGACCGGCCCGTATTCCCGTTCGCGCCGGCGCTTCCGGTCGTGCTCCGTGCAGAACCGGTCCAGGCGCTCGTCGGCCCGCCGCAGCTTTTCCTCCGCGCCCTTCAGCGCGGTGTCGTCGCCCCGGGCCCGGGCCACGTCGATCCGCAGCCGCGCGTCCCGGAACTCCCGCTCCAGCCGCCGGTGCCGCTGGCTGATCGCGTAGGCCTCGGCGTTCTGATCCTCGGTCTGCCTCAGTTCCGGCACCCGGGTCACGCCCTCGATAAACAGCTCCGGATGGTGCCCGCAGTTGATGCCGAACAGGCCCGCGGGCTCGCCGTAGCTGGTGTCGGACAGCGCGTACACGTGCACCGGGTTGCCGTCGCCGTCGGCCACGTCCCGCGCCGGGCCCTTCCAGGCCACCACCTTGCACTGCCAGGGATAGCACAGCGGCCTCGCCCCGGGGTGCTGGGACACCAGGAACAGGTCGTTGCCCAGCTTTTCGTTGGTCTCGAAGAAGGCCCCCCGGCTGGCGTTGTGCATGGTGCTGCGCATGTCCATGGCCACGTAGGTCTCGGGCCGCCAGTGGTGCCCGCCGTGGTCCACGTGGCCGGTGACGCCGTTGTCCACCATCCGCTCCACCGCCACGCGCTGGGCCGTGTTGAAGTCCTCCGCCCCGGTGATGATCTCGCCCGCCGCGGTGTTGAGAATCCCCTGCCCGGCCCGCATCCGGGCCACGATGTCCGAGACGGCGGCCCGGTAGGCTTCCCCGGTGCTCTCCAGCATCACCGTGTTGACCAGGTTCATCCGGTCCGCGCTCTGCTGCCAGTACAGCTCGAAGGCCCGGGTCATCCGGGGCGACAGGTCCGCGGGCCGCCGCGCCCCGAAATCCCCCAGCGCGTCCTCGATGGCCTTCTCCAGCGCCACCTGCAGCGCCGATCCGGCGGTTCTGGCCATCCCGCCGATGATCTTCCGGGTCTCGTCGGTCAGCTGTCCCAATTCCGCCAGCTTCCGCGCCTGGTACTCAAAGGCCCCGCCGGGCGCCTCCCCGGGCTTCAGCGCCCGGAAGTACCGCGCCAGGTTCAGCATCACCCGCCGGGCGATCTCCTCGTACACGTCGGCGATGGGCTCCCCCAGCGCGTTCAGCCTGTCGATGTTGGCCATACTGCCTCCCGCTTTCCGCTTCCTTCGCCCCTCCGCCTCGCCTGGCGGCCCTCACTTTCTTCGCTTCCCCACCGCAGTGGGGAAGTCCCCGCGCAGCGGGGGATAGGGCACCCCGGTCTCCCCGTTCTCCCCGTTCTCCTACCCCTCCACCTTGTACAGCGCCTTGATCTGTATCTGATACCGCGCGGCGCTGCTGCCCACGGCGATGGGATAGGCCGTCAGCGTGGGCACGATGGCGGTCAGCGCGCCGCCCTCCCACGCGGGCAGGTCTCGGGCGTTGTCCCTGCCGATAATCCAGTCGAAGATCTCCCGGAACACGCCCAAGTTGTTGAGGTTCGCCGATGCCTCGGCGCCGTAGTCCATCCGCGCGGCCAGCACGAACAGCTGCTCCTGCCGGGGCTGCAGGCGCATCTCGCCCTCGATGTTCTCCACGTACTTCAGCGCGCTGGGCACGCTGTCCAGGGTAAACCCGCCGGGCTCGTCTTGCAGGTAGTCGCTGCCGAACAGGCCGGTGCTGTCCGCGATGGGCGGGCAGGCCAGCAGCCAGGTCCGCACGTGGGTCGCGTTGTCCATTTACCTCAACTCCCTCTTCACCAGCCGCCGGGCCTCGTCCAGTATGTCGTTCATCCGGTCGGCCTTCATGCGCTCCACCCAGTGGGGGCCGGCCAGCGCGTTCTGGGCCTTGTCGTAGGTCAGCTTTTTGTCGGTGGGGTGCTTCTTCTTCCCGGGCGGGGAGAAGAAGCCCAGCAGCACGCCGGTGTCCTTGTCCAGGATGGGGATGTTCGGCCCGTACACCACGCCGTAATACTGATACCGGGCATAGGGGGTATTCCACACCACGGTGCCGCTGCCGATCTCGGTGGACAGCTGGGCGGAAAACTCCAGCGTCCGGTTCGGGCTGGCGGGCACGTAGGGCTGGCAGTCGTCGATCACCCGCTGGTCGATCATGCACTGCACCGGCCCGCCCCGCTGCAGCCCGCAGCGGACCAGCAGGTCCTCCGGATCCAGCGCGCCGGGATCCACCAGCCGCGCGTTGATCTCAAACATCCCCGTTCCCCTCTCTTCCTCTGCCTTCCCGTCTCCAAAAGCTTCCCCACCGCAGTGGGGAAGTCCCCGCGAAGCGGGGGATAGGGCACCCCGTCCCCCGTCCCCTCGCCTCACGCGCCCACGATCCGCACATGCGCCCCGTTCGGCGCTCTCCGGTTGTCGGTCACGCCCAGCACCACGGCGAAGTCCGCGCCGTAGGTCCTGCGCAGCTCGGCCTCGGTCTGTCCGGCGGCCTCGCCGTGCACGATCAGATCGCCCTTGGCGATCCGCAGCCCCTCGGGCAGATTCTCCGCGGGGATCCGCACGACCACCTTGTTGGCGGCCACCAGCCCGCCCTTGGGGTCCACGGTGACGGCGGTGGTGGCGTACCAGCTTGCGCCCCGGATCACGCTCCAGGACAGCGTCGTGGTCTTCGTGGCCGCGTCCACGCTCTGGCGGAACACGGTGACCGCCTCATCGCACATCCTCACGGGCACCCCACCCCCGCGTAGATCAGCGGCACGCCGTCGTCGTCCGTCACGCCGTACAGCAGCTCGCCGACGGTCCGCCGCAGCTGCGCCTCGGCCGCGGCCGTCCGCTCGCCCACGCCGCCGTAGGTCTCGCTGTAGCCGTCGGTGCTGAAGCCGGACACCGCGGGCGCAGACGCCTGCGCCGCGGCCCCGAAGGCCCGGTCGGTCTCGATGATCTCCATCATGGCCGCGCGCACCTCGCCGGGCACCCGGGCCATCCGGGCCACGCGCCCCTGGGTCAGGCTGTCGATCCGCTTCCGGGCCCTGATCTCCGCCAGCTCGAACTGCGTCACGGGCAGGTTCCCGCCGAAGGCCTGGTATTGTCCATAGGTCAGGTACATGTCGCGCCTCCTTCTACGCCATGGGCGGCAGGTCGCCCCCGAAGGCGCTGTCGCCGCGGCTCTCGGCGTTGATCCTCTCCAGCTCGGTCTTCGCCTGGGCCTCGGTCATCCCGATGCCGTACTTCGGGTCGGTCAAAAATGTGAACTTCGACAGCAGCCGGCTGTTCACCAGGCTGATGCCCTCGTTCAGGTTGGTCTGCCGGTCCTGGGTCACGCTGTCGTCGAAGTTGATCTTCACCTCGAAGCCGCCGGCGGCCAGCGCGGCCACGCTCTGGCCTTCGTGGACGATGCCGTACAGCCCGGCCACCCGCACGATGGTCCGCACCAGCTTCTCCAGCGCCGGGCCCAGCTGGTTCTTCACGGTCTTCAGCGTCTTGAAGGTCTTGCTGTTCTCGCTGACCACCTCGGTGGCGGTCTTCACGCCGCCGTGCTCGTCGAAGCTGAAGCTGTTGGCGCTGAACCCGATCTGAAGACAGAGGATCGACAGGAAGGCGTTCATCGCGGCGATGTGCTCCTCCACCCGCAGCTCCACGCTGCTGTCGGTGATCTTCAGCTCCTCCCTGTCGTCCCCTGCGAAGGCCTCGTACACCTCGTCCCGCGGGTCGAAGTAGCGCCGCAGCGCCCCGGTGACGGGGTCCGCCACCTGGCGCACGCAGCGCGCGGGCACGATGATCCGCTTCTTGCCCAGCCGGAACTCGCTCACGAAGCTGTCGTAGCAGATGTCCAGCGCGTGCAGCGTCTCCAGCGCGTTGCCGTAGATGCTCATGCCCAGCGGGCTGTCGTCCGCCAGGTTGTTGGCCACGGGCGTGCGGAAGTAGCTGAACAGCCCCTCGCCCGCGGCCACCTCCACCCGGGGCTCCAGCCCGGGGTAGAGCTCCTCCAGCGGCACCCGGCTGCCCAGGATGTCCTGGACCCGGCCCGGCTGCGCGCCGCTCTCCATGTCGCTGCGGAACAGCTCGTTCTCGATCACCAGCCGCCCGTCCTCCACCCGCTGCCACTCCAGCCGGGTGTAGAAATACTTCCCCTTCGCGGCCCGGCTGATGAACACGCCCGCGCTCACGCCGGCGTTGTCCCAGGCCAGGGGCACGAACTGGTCCGCCGCCACGTAGCCCAGCTTCACCGCGTAGGCCCCGCCGTCCTCCGGATCGGCTCCGCCCTCGGGCTCGGCCCACACCTTCACCGCGCCGCCGCCCAGGGCCATCACCAGCTCGATCAGCGGCTGCAGCCGCTCGCCGAAGGCGTTTTTGCGCAGCACATCCTGCACGAAGGCATTCAGCGGGTCGGGGTTGACCACCTCGCCGGTCTCGGGGTCCTTCTCCTCCGTCCAGCCGGTCATGGCCACGCGCACCTCGGCCTGCTCGCCCCACACCAGCCCGGCCAGCTCCGCGCAGGCGGCCTTGGCGGCGTTCAGCCGGTACAGCTGTCGGGTGGCGTTGGGCGCGGCGATGCTGGGCGCGGGCACGAGGTGCCACTTCTCATAGAAGCCCCGGTACAGCGCCCGCCACACCAGCACCGCGTCCCGATAATAGCCGCGCAGCGCGGGCACGCCGCCCAGCTCGAACACGTCCTTATACTCACGGGCGATCCCCGTCGCCGCGCCTGCCCTCTGCATCAGTCCTCGCCCCCAGTTTACAAATCTGCTCCAAGCGTTCATATCCTCAGCCTCCCGGTTTCCCCAAAAGCTTCCCCACCGCAGTGGGGAAGTCCCCGCGAAGCGGGGGATAGGGCTTCCCCGTTCCCCTTCAGCCCCTCCACGCCTCGATCAGCGCGGGGATCTCCCGCTCCAGCGCGTACTCCATGGCGTCCAGGCTGTCGATGTTGGTGGTCCCGTCGTCCAGCCGCACGTCCTCGGTCAGCTTCCTGGAATCCCACAGCGCGCTGCGCAGCGCGTCGGCGGTCTCCCTGCAGGCGCGGTTCACGAAGAAGCGGCCCGATCCCATCAGGATGCAGGTCGCGCGGATCCGGTCGTTGATGGGCTTCTTCAGCGCGTTGCCGATGTTCACGGCCAGCCGCGCGGCCGCCGCGGCGGCCCTCAGCCCGTTAATCAGGGTCTGCTCGGCGGAATCGCACCACACGTCCGCCACGATCCAGCGCGCCTGGCACCGCCGCACGAAGTCCACAAAGGCCTCCGCCAGCCGGTTGGGGGTCAGCGCGGCCTGCTCCCGGTATTCGTCCAGCACCACCACCGCGCCGCCCACGGTGAAGCCCAGGCAGCAGAAGGCGTGCGCGCTGCTGCCGCCGCCGAAGTCCACGCCGATCACGGCGCTGCGCACCCGGTCGCCCCCGGGCAGGTCGTCCACGATGAAGCGCTCCGGGTCATCGGCGAAGGCCCGGTAGATCACGCCCTCGGCGGCTACCCACTGGCCGAGGATGAACCGGTTGTAGTACACGGTCCCCGCGTACTCCTTGCACAGGTTCTCCACGAACTCCGGGGGCAGGAAAGGATTGTCGAAGATGGTGGAGGTCTGGTTGTACACGTCCGCGCCGCTGTCCAGGAAGGCCTTGAACCAGTGCTGGGGCGCGTCCGGGTTGCAGGTGCCGTCGAAGTGGCTGTGCGGGCAGCGCAGGCGGCTCTTCAGCATCTGGAACACGCCCTCGGCCCAGGTGGTCACCTCGTCGCCGTAGGCGTATTCGATGGTCATGCCCTGGATCCGGGCCACGTGCTTGCGGTTGTCGGCGCCCATCACGTACACGCGCCGGCCGAACAGCCGCGCGGCGTTGTCGCTGCCGATGGTGCCCACCAGCTTCTCGCCCCAGATGTCCCGCATGGGCTCCAGGATGTTGCGGTTGGCGGTGCCCTGGGTGTTGCCCAGGATCACGGCCGCGCCCTCGCCCTTCAGCGCCAGCAGCCGCTGGGGGATCACCACCGCGTAGTCCAGCCAGGTCTTGCCGCTGCCGGTGGCCCCGGTCTTCACGTTCCACCGGTGGTCGCAGTTGGACAGGTATTCCACCTGCTTGTCACTCAATGACACTGCTCACACCCCCGAGGATCTCCCGGGCCGACTGCAGGGCGGCCTCCCCGGCCTCGCCCTTCAGCAGGTCGCCGGTCAGGTCCTTGTACGCCGCCGTCAGGTCGCGCAGCCGGTGGATGGCCACCAGGTTCGGCCCGTCGTACTCGCGCTCCTCCGTGGCGTCCAGCGCCGCGTCGGTCAGCTTCTCCAGCCGCGCCAGCAGCTTCGCCTTGATCCGGGCCGCGATCACCGCGTTGTCAGCGGCGGCTTCGGCGGTTTTCTGCGCCGCTTTTATGCCGCTTTCCCGCACAGCCTGCTTTTTCAGCGCATACCAGCCCTCGGCCTCCGCCCGGCGGCGCAGGCTGCCGTAGGCCATGCCGTATTTCCTGGCCAGCCGGGCCTGCCCGATGTTCCCGCCGATGTACTCGGCCTGGATCGCGGCCCAGTCGGTGCGCTTGTTCTTCTTGCCCACAAGCCGCGACACCTCCCGTATTATTTTTCTCCGCGCCCCGTCCCCTCGCTGAAGCGGATGACGGGTTTCTCCGCGCCCCCGCCAGCGTGGAGGCATCCGTCCGCGGATCGGTCCGGATGGGCGGGCTCATGAACCACCCGCCGTCCTCGCGCCTGGACCTCGCCGGGCTCAGCCCCTACGCTGCTTTCCGCATAACATAAGCGGGCCACATCTCTGTGCCCGCTTCGGTCAGTTTACAGTATAGCACAGGAAAATACTGACATACAATGACATCATTCGATCTGCCTGGCTTGTCCTCCAAGATAGGCATAGACGATGTAGCCCGCGCTCTTGGCAGATTCATCTCCTTCCACGCCTTGCCGTTCGTTGATCTGTAGCAGCGCACCATACAGCGCTATCGCCTGTATCGCGCGTTCGTCCGTAATTTGCCCGTACTTGTCTTTTGCTTCAACGATAGCCTTCAGCGTTTCAGAGAAGTTGGCAATATCACGCTTTATCGTGAAGGCTTGCTGTCTCATCTCGTCGACCTGCTTCTTAGCCTCTGCCATGAGTGCCTTCCCATCATCAGGCATGAACAGGTTGACAGCCACTTCCGCAGCCGTGCTGGTTGCCTGTGCCTTTGTAAGGCCAGCAGCCATAAGCCGCATAATCATATCGTTTGACAATTTCATTAATGCACCCCTCCTTGCAAATCTTCCGGTACCCTGACCATCGTCAGCGCGACCCCGCGCAGCCTGTAGATTTGTCGCACCTCATAGCCCATCCTCTGCGCCACCTGTTCCCAGGTCAGCCCGTCGATGTAGTACAGCTCCAGCAGCTCGGCCAGCCTGGGCTCCTCCACGCCCCGGATCGCGTCGATGGCGGCCAGCTTCCACCGCACCATCTCCCGCACCCGTTCGTTGACGGCCTGCTCCAGCTCGATCAGCCGGTCGGCGGTCCGGGTCCAGTCGGCGCCGCCGCCCCGGGGCAGCCAGGTGATGGAGGACAGCCGCCCGGCCTCCAGCCTGGCCCGGATCCGCTCCACGCGCTCGGTGGCCTCGTCCACGCGCCGGTCCACATCCCGCGCCCGCCGCAGGAATTCCTTCGCCGTCATGCCGCCCACCTCCCGATCCTCGCCTTCAGCGCCTCGATCAGCGCCGCCTGGCTCTCGTCCTTGCCCTCCAGGGCCTTCGCCACGTCCTCGTCCACGCCGCCCTTCACCAGCAGCCGGTGCACGATCACGGGCTTCTCCTGCCCCTGCCGGTGCAGCCGGGCGTTGGCCTGCTGGTACAGCTCCAGGCTCCAGGTCAGCGTGTACCACACCACGTTCCGCCCGCCGGCCTGCAGGTTCAGCC
>Ga0326513_10002194_pt1 | contig 14524 bp, 14 predicted proteins | sample 2_2465_0518_D_FD_203654 | JGI IMG/M metagenome (GOLD analysis project Ga0326513, IMG submission 203654) | Bovine rumen microbial communities from UC Davis, California, United States - 2_2465_0518 | ecosystem: Host-associated > Mammals > Digestive system > Stomach > Rumen | place: USA...
GAATTTCCTATCGGGCTCTGCTGATTGCAAAGGATGCAATGATTACGGAGGCATCCCGTCGGCAGATAGAAACATGGAAGGCGGCAGGATTCCCTGTATTGGAATCAGGAGAGACCATCCCGCGGACTCTGTTCATAGAAGAGGGCGCCGACGCTGTGGTTCACACCCACAGGCATATGGCATCCGGAACAACGGAACTGTTCTATCTGGCGAATATCGATGACCGGGAAATAACAGTCTCGTTCAGGTTGCCGGGTAATCCGGAAAAGGTGACTGTGTGGCAGAATGCTACAGGCCGGCGATTGACGTTGAAACGCCAGGCCGGCGGGAACTTTCAGATTAGGATGCTTCCGGTGGAGTCGGTCTGCATCACTTACGAAAAATAAAAACAACAATATGGAATATTTACCCAAAGATCCGGCGATACTGGTTTCGAGCGTGAACATGTTGCTTCGCGATGAGGAGTTCGACACGCTCGAATCGCTGTGCTATGCCTTCAACCGCGAACCGGGGGAGGTGAAGGAATACCTCCTGAAATACGGCTTCGAGTGGAGCGAGAATCAGAAACAATTCCGACCCAAAGGGTACAATCAATGATTACGAAGGACAGCATAGAAACCGCCTACAGCTTTTTGCATCAGAAACGGAATGTATATATCCATTCCACGATGGAGTGGCAGAGAGAGGACATCGAATATGCCGTCGGAAGCTATGCCGACGACATGAGTCCGGAACTTTATGCAGTCATTTCCTGCGGCCGGCAGGACTTTCTGAGGGACCACAGCCGCTTTCAGGAAGATATCACGCAGGCTGTAAACGAACTGGAGAGGATTTGGTTAACGGTGATTGGTTAAAGGTTATTGAGAGTTCAAAGGTTCAATGATCCCCATCATCCCCATTAACCCCATAATTATTAGCAAATATGAGAAAACGTAAAAAATCCATATGGATAGCGGCCCTCGCATTGTCCTGTTTTGTCCCGGTCTGGGGCAAGCCGTTGCCGGTGGCTTTCACGCAATGGCTGCAGAGCGAGAACATGCAGGCCGCCACCGTGGCGTTGGAAATCAGGAATCTCAAAACGGGCGAGATCGTGTATGAACACGAGTCGCACCGCGCCGTCATTCCGGCCAGTGTGACCAAACTGACCTCGACGGGAGCCGCCCTGCGACTGCTGGGCACTGACTACAGGGTCGAGACCGAGGTTTTCATGACCGGTGAAACCGACGCGGAAGGCACACTCCACGGCGATGTCGTCATCGTAGGCCACGGCGATGCGTTGCTGGGTAGCAGCCGCAGTCAGTTTGCCAGGGAACTTTTCCTCCAAAACGTATGGGCGGCGCTGAACAAAGCGGGTATCCGAAGAATACAGGGCCGTATCATCGGTGACGGGTCTGCCATACCTGCTCCCTGGGTAGGGCCGGGCTGGGAGTGGGAAGATTTCGGCAACTGGTATGCCCCGCCCATTGCCGGCCTCAACTGGGGCGACAATGTCTTCTCCCTCATCTTTGATACTTCGAAAAAAGCGGCTAAACCGACTCTTATCCGAACGGAACCGGAAATCCCGGGCATGGTGATTGAGAACTGTCTCACGGAGGAAGACGCCACGCATGACAAATCCTATGTCTATGGAGGCCCGCGTGTGAGTCTGCGCACCATCATCGGTTCCATTCCACACAAGAACGCCACCTACACGGTGAGGGCATCGGTGCCCGATCCTCCGGCTTTTGCCGCCCGGGCCGTAGAGCGTTATTTATATTTAAAAGGTATAGCGACAGCGGGCGATACACTGAAGGCCGGTTCCCGGCAACTGCTGACCACCTATCGCGGTGAATCGCTCGATTACGTCGTGAACGAAACAAATACCAACAGCAATAACCTGCTGGCCGAGATGGTGCTCCACCAGATAGCGCTGGTCCAGGCCGACGGTACACGTGCCAGGGGTGTCACAGCTGTATTGGACTACTGGAAGGGGAGAGGCCTCGACATGCGGGGCGTGAAACTCTATGACGGCTGCGGTCTGTCGCCCGACACAAGGGTGACGGCTCATTTCGTGTGCGACCTGCTGGCCGACATGAAGGACGACCGCGCCTTCCGGGCCTCCCTTCCCGTGGCCGGCAAGACGGGTACGCTGGCTATGTTCCTCAAGGGAACGCGCCTGCAAGGCAAGGCCCATTTCAAGACGGGTACGCTGAAGAACGTCGTCGCCTATTCCGGCTATATTTACGCCGACAAGGGGGAGATATACGCCGTCTCTTTTATCGTCAATGACTATGCCGGAACGTCAACTGCGGTGCGCAAAAAGGTGGAAAACCTGCTGCTTTTGATGATTCCTTGAGAAAAATTGATTGCGTTTCAAAAAAAAACGCTATCTTTGCACGCGATTATGAAACTGTTTGTCGTTCCTACCCCTGTCGGCAATCTGGAGGATATGACCTTCCGTGCCGTACGTGTTCTCAAGGAGGCTGATCTCATCCTCGCTGAGGATACGCGCACATCGTCGGTGCTGCTCCAGCACTACGACATACATACTCCCATGCAGAGCCATCACAAGTGGAACGAACACGAGACGGCAGCCTCATGGGCCGACCGGATTGAAACGGGGATGACAGTTGCGCTCATTTCCGATGCCGGCACACCGGCCATCTCAGACCCGGGTTTCATGCTGGTGAGAGAATGTGCCCGCCGGGGCATCGAGGTGGAATGTCTGCCCGGAGCCACCGCTTTCGTTCCGGCATTGGTCCAGAGCGGTCTCCCCAACGAGAAATTCTGTTTCGAGGGATTCCTGCCGCAGAAGAAGGGCCGTGAGTCCCGTCTGAAAACACTGGCGGCCGAGCCGCGTACCATCATCCTGTATGAGTCGCCCTACCGCCTGGTCAAGACGCTCGAACAACTGGCCGCTTTCTTCGGTGCCGAACGTCCCGCCTGCGTGGTCAGGGAGATATCGAAGGTTCATGCCGACACCCGGCGCGGCACCCTCGCCGAACTCGCAGCCCACTTCACAGCCAACGAACCCAAGGGCGAGATTGTCCTGCTGGTGGGAGGAGCCCCAGAGGAGGAAAAGAAGGAGCATAGGAACAAGTATAAGGCCCCCTGAATCCCCCTTAAAGAGACCCCCTGAATCCCCCTTAAAGGTGGACTTACTGAGCGGCACAATTTATGTCTATAGTCTAAAGTCTAAAGTCTATAGTCTAAAGTCTATAGTCTATAGTCAAAATATCTATAGTCAATAAGTATAAACCAAATTAAAAAAACAAACAAAATGAAGAAAATTCTTTTGGGTCTGATGACCGTTCTCGGTCTCAGCTTTATGGGAACCAGCTGCAGCAGCGGTCCCAGCAAACAGGAAGTAATGACAGCCAACGATTCGCTGACGGCTGTAACGCTGCAGCAGCAGTCTGAAATCATGGACCTCATGGGTCTGATGGCAGATGTTTCGAGCGAGCTCGACAAAATCAACGGCCAGATTACGGTGGCCAACGGTGAGGAGAAGAGCGATCTCCAGTCGCGCAAGGCCGACCTGATGCAGAAGCTTGCCGGCATCAAGAACGATCTGGAAGAGAAGACTCAGGCTCTGGAGCAGCTCACAAAAAAGTACAGCAGTGTGCTGGCCCAGAACAAGCAGCTGAAGGCCACCATCGACGGTCTGCAGCAGCGCGTGTATGAATACACAGAGAAGATGGCAGCCTATGAGGCCCGTATCGCAGCTCAGGGCGACACCATCCAGATTCTGTCCGACAATCTCGAGGAAACCGCAGCCAATCTCGACTCCCTCTACACCGAGAACAGGGCGCAGCAGAAGATTATGGAATCGCAGGACGAACTCCTCAACCGCGCTTTCTACATCATCTCGACACGTGCCGAACTCAAGGATCTCGGCATCGTGACAGGCGGTGCTCTGCAGCGCAGCAAACTCACGACCAAGGGCTTCGACACCTCCCTCTTCACCCAGGTGGATATCCGTCAGCTCTCCGAGATTGACCTCAAGGCCAAGAAAGCAACTGTAAAGTCGAACATGCCTACCGAGAGCTATGACCTCGTCAAGCAGGAAGACGGCAACCTCAAGCTCGTCATCAAAGATGCTGCCAGCTTCTGGAGCCAGACCAAGTTCCTGGTGGTTCAGGTAAGATAAATTCCGTATATGCCTTTAAAACTTCCCAAACATCTGCCGGCCATCGAAGCCCTCAAGGCGGAGAACATCTTCGTGATGGACTTCGAACGCGCCGACCAGCAGGAGATACGTCCCCTCAGTATCTGTATTCTCAATCTGATGCCCATCAAGGAGCAGACTGAGAACGACCTGATACGTCTGCTGTCGAACACGCCTCTCCAGATTGAGACAACCTTCATGATGATTCCGGGCCACGTGTCCAAGAACACTTCCATGGATCACATGGAACAGTTCTACACGTCGTTCGAACAGCTCAAGGACCAGAAATTCGACGGTATGATCATCACGGGCGCTCCTCTCGAGCAGATGGATTACAAGGAAGTGACCTACTGGCCCGTTCTCGAGGAAATCTTCGACTGGACACGTACCCACGTCACTTCCACCATGTTCATCTGCTGGGCGGCTCAGGCTGGCCTCTACCATTTTTACGGCGTGCCTAAATACCCCCTGTCGAAGAAGATGTTCGGGATTTTCAAACATACCAGCTACGATCCCCAGGAGCCAATCTTCCGCGGGTTCGACGATGAGTTCTTCGTGCCCCACAGCCGTCATTCGGAGGTCAGGAAGGAGGACATCCTCAAACATCCCGAACTCAAGATTATGTCCGAGAGCCGCGAGAGCGGCATCTACATGGTCATGGCAAGGGAAGGCCGCGAAATCTATGTGACAGGCCATTCGGAATATTCTCCCTATACTCTCGATGCCGAATACAAGCGCGACCTGACCAAAGGACTCCCCATCGACATGCCGGTCAACTACTATAAAGGCAACAATCCCAACAACCGGCCGCTGGTGCGTTGGCGTTCTACGGCCAACCTGCTTTTTGCCAACTGGCTGAACTACTACGTTTATCAGAATACGCCGTATAATATTGACGAAATCCATTGATTTTGTCGTTTTCAAGGCTGAAATTTTGGGCTCTGGAGGGCAAAAATACCCCTTCAGAGCCCAATTTGACAATATTTAATATCTCTTTTAGATTATTTAGACGTTAATTTTTGGCTGTTTTAAGTTAATTCGTTAATTTTGCACCTTGAAAATCGGGATTTCTGCCCGATTACGACTCAAGAAACAGTAATAAACAAAACAAATATCTTTAGCAAAACTGACATTTATGAGTGAAAGAGTTGACATCCGTGAGTTGAACGAACTCATTGAATCCAAGAGCGCGTTCGTAAGCATGTTGACACAAGGCATGGACCAGGTCATCGTAGGCCAGAAGCACCTTGTGGAGTCTCTCCTGATCGGCCTCCTTGCCGACGGCCACATCCTCCTCGAAGGTGTGCCCGGTCTGGCCAAGACGCTGGCCATCAAGACCCTGTCCCAGTTGATTGACGCAAAATACAGCCGCATCCAGTTTACCCCGGACCTGCTGCCTGCCGACGTAATCGGTACGATGGTCTATTCGCAGAAGAACGAACAGTTCACCGTCAAGAAGGGTCCCGTATTTGCCAACTTCGTCCTCGCCGACGAAATCAACCGTGCCCCTGCCAAGGTGCAGTCGGCACTTCTCGAGGCCATGCAGGAACGTCAGGTCACCATTGGCGCCGAGACGTTCAAGCTCGACCGTCCCTTCCTCGTCATGGCCACCCAGAACCCCATCGAACAGGAAGGTACCTACCCGCTCCCCGAGGCCCAGTGCGACCGTTTCATGCTCAAGGTCAAGATCGACTATCCCAAGAAGGAGGAGGAGATGAAGATTGTGGCCGCCCATCTGGCAGGATTCAAGCAGGACATCAAGCCTGTGATGAAGGTCGATGAGATTCTCGATGCCCGACAGGTGGTGAAGCAGGTTTATATTGACGAGAAGATACAGAAGTACATCGTTGACATCGTCTTTGCAACGCGCTATCCCGAGATGTACGAACTCGACAGCCTCAAGGACATGATAGACTACGGCGCTTCGCCCCGTGCCTCCATCAACCTCGCCCTCGCCGCCCGTGCCTACGCTTTCCTCAAGCGCCGCGGATACGTTATCCCCGAGGATGTGCGTGCCATCTGTCCCGATGTGATGCGTCACCGCATCGGTCTCTCCTACGAGGCCGAGGCCAACAACCTCACTTCGGAGGAAGTGATTGCTGAAATCCTTAACAAAGTGGAAGTGCCCTGATGGAAACAACTGACTTGCTGAAGAAAGTCCGCCAGATCGAAATTAAGTCGCGAGGTCTGAGCCGCAATATCTTTGCGGGTCAGTACCGCACGGCCTTCAAGGGGCATGGCATGTCGTTCGCCGAGGTGCGCGAGTACCAGTTCGGCGACGATGTGCGCGACATCGACTGGAACGTTACGGCCCGTCAGAACAAACCCCACATCAAGATCTTCGAGGAGGAACGCGAGATGACCGTCATGCTGCTCATCGATGTCAGCGGCAGCCGAGAATTCGGTACCACGACCCAGACCAAGCAGGAGACCATCACCGAGATAGCCGCCACCATGGCGTTTTCGGCCATCCAGAACAACGACAAGATCGGGGTTATCTTCTTCAGCGACCGTATCGAACGCTACATCCCGCCCCAGAAGGGCAGAAAGCATGTGCTGGCCATCATCTCCGAGATGCTGAATTTCAAGCCCGTGAGGCGTGGAACAGACATCGGCAAGGCAATCCAGTATGTGAGCAACGCCCAGAAGAAACGCTGCACCTGTTTCGTCATCTCCGACTTTGTGGACGACAAACCCTACCTGCAGCCGCTCACCATCGCGAGCACCAAGCACGACATGGTGGCCATTCAGGTCTATGACCCCCGCGAGACAGAACTGCCCGATGTGGGGCTGATGCACGTTACCGATGCCGAGACCGGAGCCCACCGTTGGGTCGATACCTCCGACAAGGCAACACGTGCCGCCTATGCCCGTTGGTGGCAGAACAGTCAGGACCGTATGCACGACGCTTTCCTGCATGCGCGGGTCGATAATGTTTCCATCCCCACTGGCGAGGACTTTGTTCCCGTCCTGATGGAGATGTTCAAAAAACGATCATAAATGTATTTCAAATCTGTCAAGTCCTTCCTTCTGATCCTCGGATTGGTACTGCTGCCTGTGCTCTCATCGGCACAGGCAAGGGTGACGGCACGCCTCGATTCGACGTATGTCATTCTGGGCATGCCCACCACCATCCACCTCGAGGCTTCAGTGCCCGAAGGACAAACCATAGAGTTCCCGCATCTGGATTCCCGGGGCATTGTGGCCTGGGACGATACCGCGGCTTTCCTGCTCGAATGGGCCGACCTTCCACGGGTCGATACGCTGGCGGTGCAGAACGGAACCCTCACGCTGCGTCAGGAGTTGGAGGTTTTCCCCTTCGATTCTGCATCGCTCCTCATTCCAGCGTTCCGCTTCGTTTATCAGGGTGACACACTGCGCACCAATGAACTGGCGCTCAAGGTGATCCAACCCTTCGATTCGCTGGAGGTTGATCCCGAGAAGTTCTTCGATATCAAGGATGTCCTTACCCCCGAGATAGTCATTTGGGATTATGTCGAGTGGATTCTCTGGCCGCTGCTGGCCATTGCCCTCGGCGTGGCCGCATGGTACGGCTGGCGCTATTATCGTCGTCGCAGACGTCATCAGCCTGTCGTCGTGAAGCCTAAGAAGATTGTTCCTCCCAATGTCATTGCTCTTCAGGCCCTGGACAATCTCCAGGAGAAACATCTGTGGCAGAACGGTAAGCCCAAGCAGTTCCATACCGAACTCACCGATATTCTCCGTGTTTACATCGAGGGACGTTTTTCGGTGCCTGCCATGGAGAAGACATCCGATGAGATTCTCGACGAACTCTACGAACTCAACGAGTCGCAGCACTCGTCCCTCAACAACCTCCATCAGATTCTCTCGCTGGCCGATCTGGTAAAGTTTGCCAAATACGAGCCTCTGGCCGACGAGAATCAGCTCTCGTTCATGAACGCCAAGATGTTCGTCACCCAGACGGCAGCGCCAGAACCGACCGACGGCACGAAGCCCGAGGACGAAGGCGGTGAGACTCCCGCCCACAGTAATGAACCCCAAGTAAATCAATAGTATATGTTGCAATTTGCCAATCCGGAATATCTCTTCCTGCTTCTGCTCTTGCTTCCCGCTATTGCATTCTACGTGTGGAAGCTTTCCAAGGCCAATGCCACGCTTCAAGTGCCTTCCACGGGACCCTTTGCCAAGCTGCCACGGTCCTGGAAGGAGATTCTGCGTCATGTCAATTTCGCATTCCTGCTCCTCGCTTTTGCCTGTGTGGTTGTGGTGCTGGCGCGCCCGCAGAGCAGTGACCAATGGAGCCGCACCGACACCGAAGGTATCGATATCGTGATGTCGCTTGACGTGTCCAACTCCATGCAGACACCCGACTTCAAGCCCAACCGTCTGGAGGCTTCCAAGGACGTGGCTTCCCAGTTTGTCAGCGGACGTCCCAACGACAACATCGGTATGGTCATTTTCGGGAAGGAGAGTTATACGCTCTGTCCCATGACAACCGACCATGCAGTCCTGGCCAATATGATTAATTCGGTCGGTTTCGACCTCATCGACGGTTCTTCTACAGCCATCGGCGACGGTCTGGTAACCGCTGTCAACCGTATCCGGGGAGGAGAGGCCAAGTCCAAGGTCGTCATCCTCCTCACCGATGGTACCAACAACTCGGGTGATGTCGCTCCCCGCGATGCTGCCGAGGTGGCCCGTGCCATGGAGGTGCGTCTCTACACCATCGGCGTAGGTTCCAAAGGCGATGTTCAGGTCCAGGTCGGTGTCGATCCTTTCGGACGGCCCATTACCCAGATGGTACATGCCGACATCGATGAGGACGCTCTCCGTGAGATGGCTCAGGTCACTGGCGGACGCTATTTCCGGGCTACCGACAAGTCTTCCCTGGCCAACATCTTCGAGGAAATTGACAAGATGGAGAAGACCAAAATGAATATACGCGAGTTCTCGCGCAAGGATGAGGAATTCATGCCATGGGCCCTCGCTGCCATTGCTTTCCTCCTGCTGCACGTGCTGCTCCGTAATACCCTCTTAAAAAACATTCCCTGATATATGTCTGGTTTTAGATTCGAATCACCCTATCTGCTTTGGCTCCTGATTGTGCCGGTGTTGCTGGCGGGCCTTTTCATCTGGTCCCGCTGGTCCGGTCGCAAGGCGCTGCGCCGGTATGGCAACATCGACCTCCTACGTCCCCTCACAGAAGGCGTATCCGAGGCTAAACTGCGCATCAGGTTCCTCCTGGCTGCGCTGGCCATGATATGTCTCATCATCGCTGTCGCCCGTCCCCAGTTCGGCTCCAAACTCAAGACCGTCAAGAAGGAAGGCGTCGAGGTGATGGTCTGCCTGGATATCTCCAATTCGATGCTGGCACGCGACATCGCACCCTCACGACTTGAGAAGGCCAAGCGTATGCTCTCCAAACTCCTCGATCGTATGGAAAATGATCAGGTGGGACTCATTGTCTTTGCAGGCGATGCCTTCACCCAGCTTCCCATCACCAACGACTTCGTGTCGGCCAAGATGTTCCTCTCCAGCATCGACCCGCGCATGGTGTCCATCCAGGGAACGGCCATCGGTGCCGCCATCAACCTCGCTTCGCGTTCATTCACGCCCAACGAGAGTTCCGAGAAGACCATCATCCTCATTACCGATGCCGAGAACCACGAAGACGATGCCAAGGGTGCGGCTTCGGCGGCTTATGAGAAGGGGATTACAACCCACGTCATCGGTATCGGTTCGACTCAGGGCGCTCTGCTGCCCGACGATTCGGGACGCGAGGGTTCCTACCGCAAGGACAACGAGGGTAATCCTGTCACCACCCGTCTCGACGAGACCAAGGCTCAGGAGATTGCGCTCGCAGGTCATGGTATCTATGCACGTGCCGACAATTCCAATTCGGCTCTCAATGCCGTGTCCGATGCCATCTCCAAAATGAAGAAGACCGAACTCGAGTCACATGTCTATGCCGACTATGACGACAAGTTCGAGTGGTTCGCCGCACTGGCTTTCCTCTTCCTTCTGATCGATATTTTCCTGCTCGACAGGGCCAACCCCCTCATGAGCAAAATCCATCTGTTCGACTGATATGCGCTACACATTATTTATAATTCTGTCGATTGCCTCCACATCGCTGTGTGCCCAAAAGGCCGTGCGTAAGAACATCCGTGAGGGAAATGCCCAGTACGCCAAGGAGCAGTATCTCGAGTCGGAACTTTCCTATCGCAAGGCGCTCGAGGCCAATGCTACCGACTCGCTGGCCACTTTCAATCTTGGCAATTCGCTCTATCGTCAGCAGAAGGGCGAGGATGCGCTTCAGCAGTACCAGACGGTGGCCGAGCAGGCGTCCGTTTCTGGTAACAAGGCTCTGGCTGCGCAGGCTTACTACAACATGGGTGACCTCATGATGGCTGCCCAGCAGTATGACAAGGCTGTCGAGTGTTTCAAACAGTCCCTCAAGAACAACCCCGCTGACAATGAGGCCCGCTACAATCTGATTCTAGCCCAGCGCCTGCTCCGCAAACAGCAGCAGGACCAGCAACAGCAGCAGGACCAGCAGCAACAGCAGGACCAGCAGCAACAGCAGGACCAGCAACAGCAGCAGGACAAGCAGCAACAGCAGGACCAGCAACAACAGCAGGATCAGCAGCAACAGCAGGACCAGCAGCAACAGCAGCAGGATCAGCAGCAACAGCAGGCCGGACAGATGTCCCAGGAGAAGGCTGAGCAGATTCTGCAGGCTGCCGAACAGGACGAACGCGATACACAGGAGAAGGTCCAGGAGGCTCAGATGCGCAAGGTGCGTCAGCGTCGTGTCGATAAGGATTGGTAATGATTCTTCACTCTTCACTCCAAATGATTCTACACTCTAAAAGATTCTTCACTCTTTACTCTTCAACCACCCTCCTTTCAAGAGGGCAGGGGAGGATCTTCACTTTAGGATGAAACGTATTTTTTCTATATTTCTCGCTTTCTGTGTCGCTCTGGTCGCATTGGCCGACGACATCACCTTCACCGGTACGGCTCCTTCCGCTGTTGCGGCGGGCAAGCAGTTCCGTGTGGAATACACCGTCAACGCCCGGGGTTCCGAAATCCGTTGTGATATCGAAGGACACGGTCTCGACCTGCTCTACGGCCCCTCGTCCTCCTCGTCGATTTCCACATCCTATGTCAACGGGAAGGTGACAACCAAGAACACCACCACCTTCTCCTACATGATGATGGGACAGAAGGAAGGTACGTTCACTCTCCCCGCAGCCACCGTAAAGGTTGACGGCAAGACCTACACGTCCAATCCCGTGACTGTCAAGGTTCTGCCTGCCGACAAGACAGAACCGCAGCAGAACAGCGGGGCCGCCGGCAATGCCCAGAACGCTTCTTCGCGTATCTCCAAGGATGATGTCCTGCTCCGGCTCGATCTCTCCAAGACGACCGCCTACGAGGGGGAGGCCATTGTGGCTACGCTGAAACTTTATTTCAAAAATCACGCCATACGCTCCATTTCGGATGCCAAGATAGCCGATTTTGAAGGGTTTACCAAACAGGACGTGACCCTGGCCGACAACCGGCAGGCCCAGCTCGAGCACATCAACGGAGCCAACTACCAGATGTATCCCATAGCCCAGTGGCTCCTGTTCCCCACAAAGAGCGGAGACATCGAGATACCCGCCCAGACCATCAAGGCCGTGGCCGAGGTTGTCACACGTCGTTCTTCAGGTGGTTTCTTCGACTGGCCGATGGATTATACCCAGGCGGTAGAGGTTCCTGCCACGGCTCCTGCACGTACCGTCCATGTCAAACCCCTTCCTGCCGGCCGTCCTGCCTCCTTCATGGGCGGTGTGGGGACCTATACCGTCGAGTCGGAAGTCTCTTCCACCGAACTCAAGGAGGGCGATGCTTTCACCTATCGCATCACCATTTCCGGTACGGGCAATTTCAAACAGCTCAAGGATCCTGAGCCACAGTTCCCGGCCGATTTCGAGGTTTATGATCCCAAGGTGGATTTCAATACACGTACGGTCAGCACCGGCATCTCTGGCAAGAAAACCATCGAATATACCGTCATTCCCCGCTTTGCAGGTTCCTTCGACATCCCGGGCGTTTCGTTCTCCTATTTCGATACGCAGACAGGGTCCTACAAGACAGTGGCCTCCCAGAACTTCCATCTTGAGGTGGCCAAGGGAGCCGGTGCATCCGGCAGCGGGGGAGGAGTGGCCGATTTCTCGGGCTCCAGTCAGGAACGCATCCGCATGCTCGGCAACGATATCCGCTATCTCCACAACGTACGCGAAGAATCGCTCCGTCCGGACAATGATGCTTTCTTCGGAACCCTTTCGTTCTGGCTATGGATTATTCTGCCCCTGTTGGCATTCATTTTAGTGGCGGTCATCTACCGTCGTCAGCTCCGCCTCAATGCCGATGTGGTGGGCGTACGTACCCGCAAAGCTTCCAAGGTGGCAACCAAACGTCTCAAGGAGGCTGCAGCCGCTCTCAAATCCCACAACGAGGCAGCGTTCTACGAGGCTGTCCACAAGGCCGTGCTCGGCTACGTCTCTGACAAACTCAATCTCCAGCGTTCCGAACTTACGGCCGATAATCTGAAGGAGCAGCTTGCCGGTCACCACGTGAGCGAGGAACTCATTGCCCAGGCGGTCGATGTCATCTCCACTTGCGAGTTTGCGCGATATGCTCCTTCCGGCGACAATGCGGCCATGGATACCCTCTACGACCGTGCCGTCGATACGATTGATAAACTTGATAACGCAATCAGAAAATGAGAAAAATACTCTTCGCCCTCTTGGGCGCTATCCTCTCCATAGGAAACCTTTTCGCCCAGGACTCTCTTTCCGTGGCCGCGGATGCCGCCGCCCAGCCTCCGGCTTTGGATGCAGGTAATGCAATTGCTCAGGCACGGCAGAGCTACGATGCTGCCGACTTCTCGCAGGCCATCACGCTTTATGAGGAGGTTATTGCCCGGAAGGGCGCATCGGCTCCTCTTTACTACAACCTCGGGTGTGCCTATTTCAAGAACAAGGAATATGCGCGAGCCATTCTCAACTTCGAGCGCTCCCTCCTTCTTGACCCCGGCAACGAGGATGCCCGTGTCAACCTTGCCCTCGCTCAGGCGCAGACCACCGACCGTATTGAGGCTATCACGCCTCCCGTCTTTGTCACGTGGAGCAATGCCCTGCGCGACCGTTTCTCTGCCACCGGCTGGAGCCGTCTTGTCATAGCCTTTTTCCTGGCTTTCCTCCTTTTTGCCGCTCTCTATTTCTTTGCACGCAAGAGGGGCTTGCGCCGCGCTGGTTTCTATCTGGCGCTTTTCTCCATGCTCCTCGCTGTGGTTTCCTACTGCTACGCCTCGGCTCAGAACGATCGCATACAGAATCGTGACTATGCCATTGTCATGGCCTCCACGGTTACGGTGCGTTCCTCGCCTGCCGATTCCGGCACCCAGCTCTTCACCCTCCATGAGGGCACCAAGGTCCACATCCGTACGACCCTCAGCGGCTGGGCCGAGATTGAACTTGCCGATGGCAACGTGGGCTGGCTCCCTCAGTCCTCTGTCGAGGTGATATAATAATATTTGTCCTGCCCGGGAAACTGTTGTTTGATTCAACGTTATTCGGGGCAGGACAATGTGTCAGAACTGACAATCGGGAGTATATTCCAGATTTTGGAAAGTACATACAGCTTATCTTTCCATCCTCAGCCTATTCCCCAGTCGATAAGTTTCGTCGCGGTGGAGAAGTTGACACCTATTTTAAATAATGTGCGCTTGTCGCTCTCGAAGGGACGGGCATAGCCCTTGTCCTCTATCTGCTGCAGGGCCTCGGCTGCTGTCCGGTCAATCTTCAGCTCCAGGATGTAAATATATTCGGGAGTCTGTATTACCGTGTCCATGCGGCCGTTGGCGGTGTGCCGCTCCACATCGACGTAGAAACCCAGCAGACGGAAGAATACATAGAGCGTGTTCTGGAAATATTTCTCTGCTTTGCCCACAACCTCATAGTCGCCTGTGGCGAAGAAGTCCTCCAGACGCTGCATGAAGGCCTCAGCCCGGCCGCATTCAATGTCTTTCGTAAACTGAGCGATGGCGAACCTGTTCTTGTCCGTCACCTTGGGTGTGTAGAAGGGCAGGAGGTATTTGATGAACCCCTGCTCCACCTCGCGGTTGGGGAATCCCAACGTATATGTGCCAAAACGGCTGTCGTAGCTCCTGATGGTGAGATATCCGCTCTGGTAGAGTAGCGGCAGCGGGTTGTCGTCCATGACATCGATGCTGTTGAGCGTGTCGGTGGCGACCTCCTCCTCCGTCATGTTCTCCAAGGGGTAGCAGGTCTTTTTCAGTTGATAGACCAGGAAGGACGGCGTGCCTGTCTCGAACCAGTAGTC
>Ga0326513_10002195_pt1 | contig 14512 bp, 15 predicted proteins | sample 2_2465_0518_D_FD_203654 | JGI IMG/M metagenome (GOLD analysis project Ga0326513, IMG submission 203654) | Bovine rumen microbial communities from UC Davis, California, United States - 2_2465_0518 | ecosystem: Host-associated > Mammals > Digestive system > Stomach > Rumen | place: USA...
ATCGGAGGATGCCACCTAAAGCACCAATAGCTTCACCATAAGAGTTAAAGCTAATAGCGCATACCCGATACCATCCCTCACTTGACAGTATAGAATAGCACCGCCGGGGGGTGATGTCGACTACGCCCTTAAAATGCGCGTCCCATGCGCTCCAGAAGCCGGGGCCTTCGGGCACGTCGCCCAGGCCGAGCCGGTCGTTCCCGCGCCCGTACCAAAGGCCGGAAGCGCTGGGGAGCGTGGTTGTGAAGATCGTCTGGTTCCCAAGCGCGTCCTTGACCGTGACGATCACGTCGTATGCGCTCGCAATCGCGACGGCCCACATGGTGCCGGTGGGTTTGTACGTGGTGCCGCTGGCGCAGGTCTTTGACCCCAGGGTAGAGCTGGTGCCATGCAGCCGGTAAGCAAGCGTCTGGGCTGTGATGCTGTTCTTGCCGTTCACAGAGCTGATGGTGTAGTACGGCGTGGCTGACAGGTACGTGCCAGCTCCGTTGTCAGCGGTCCCGTCGGCCTTGGCCCGGCCAACGGCGATACTGGAGACGGTAGGGCTCGCGTACGGGTACACGGTCACGGAGACGGTGGCGGACGCAGAGCGCCCACGGCTGTCGGTGACGGTCACGGTGAACGTCTTGTCGCCAGATGAATCAAACACGGCGGAGCGTACGGTCGTGCTCGTGCCCGTCTGGTTCACGCCAGGGCCGCTGAACGCGATGGACGAGATGGATGCCCCCGTGCCGGCCGTGGCGCTCACGCTGAGGTTCGCCTGGGAATAGCCCTGGGTGTATGTTCCCCACCCGCTCACGGTCGCGTTCGCGGCGTAATGGGATGCCGTGAATGAGCTGATCGTCGGCTTCACCCCGGACGCCACCGTGACCGTGAAGGTCTTCGTGGACGTGCCCAGGGACGTGGAGCCGGAGTAAGTCGTGAGCGTGGCCGTGGCCGTGGTGCTCGTGGTGTTCGACAGAGCGGAGAGCCAAGAGTTCGGTATCGTGAACGCCTTGCTCCCGGTGTTCGCTGCGATGGTGTACGAGACGGTCGTCGCCCCGCTCAAGGACAGCTCCAGCTTGTAGGTGTATGCGCTGTTCGGGATGTTCCAGGAAGCGGTGCCGCCGTTGGTCTTGCCGATCTCCACGGAGCTGGTCACGGAGCCCAGGGTCGCCTTGCTCGCCGTCCATACAGCGTAGAGGGTCACGGCGGCGTTGGCCGTGTACTTCGCTCCGGCCGCATAGGCAACGGCCCCGCTGGCGCTGGTTGCCCAGCCTGCGAAGGTGTACCCGGTCCTGGTGGGCTTCGTGGAGCTCAACGTCAAATCCACGCCGTAGGTCTTCGTCTGCGCGGAGGGCAGGTTGGAGACCGTGTCGGTCGTGTTCTTGTTGTAGGTGACGGCGTAGGTGTATGCCGTCCAGTGGGCGTACAGCGTGATCGCCGCCGAGGGCGTGTATGAAGACCCGCCGCCGCCCACGTGGGTGCCGCCGCTGGCCGCCGTATACCAGCCATCAAACGTGTAACCGGTACGGGCCGGTGTGGGTAGCGTGACCGCACTGGTGGAGGTGCTCGATGTCCAGATGGCGTACAGCGTGGTGTTCGCGCTGATGGTGATCGATGCCCCAGGGCTGTAGTTCGTGCCGGTGCCGTTGGCTGCGGTGTTCCACTTGGAGAACGAGTAGGAGGTCGTACGCGTCGCCGAGGCGGAGGCCGGGGAGACGCTGCCACTGTTGGCGTTGTAGGTGACGGCCAGCGACGTGGATGATGATGCTCTCGTCGGGTTGCTCGAAGACGATGCGACGGTGAGCGTGGCCGAGGGCGTGCCGACGGTTGACTGCGCAGAGGGGCCGCCACTGCCGCCGTTGGCATTGTACGACAGGGTGAGATCAACTTCGGTCGTGACAACGGTGAGCACGGCGGAGGTGCCGAGCTCGACAAAGGTTACGCCTGTGGTCCCGGGGCCCATCGTGTAGCCGTACTGCGGAATTGTCTTCTCCATCGTGACGGTCAGCTTGTTGTTGCTCACCGTGCCACGGATAAAGCCGAGATTGCTGCCGGTGCTCTGCCACGCTTTGCTGCCGGAATCGCCCCCGGTATCGGTCGTTGCTTTAGCGCGGATCGGGAGCTGGTCGCTGGAGCCGCCGGGCATACCGTTGCCAAGGCTGGTGATCGGGAGCGTCAGGGTCACGCTCGTGATCGCGCTGCTGGGGAGCGAGCGAAGATGAGCCAGCGTTGTCGCGTTGAACATGTAATAAACCGCGTAATAGTACACGCCAGACTCGCCGCAACGCATCCGGCTGCTGCCCTGGTTGTAATGGTTGTTCCAATCTGCCGCGAAGTGGCTGAGAACGCCGCCTCTGCTTGCCGTAGCGGTCAATGTATAGGTTTTTGCCATCGTTTAGTTTCTCCCCGTGATGTGCAGGTAGTCGATGCCGACCGCCGTGACCACGTCAATGTCGAACATGGATTGGAGCGTGAAAGAATCGGAGCGGACGCTCTTGGCGTTCAGGCTTCCGTCCGCACCCAGGCTCACGTCAGCATTTGCTATGTTGGCCTGTGTATCGTCGCCGCGATAGAAGTAGACGTATGAGGATTCCGCCTTGAAGCTGCTGGAGCTGGAGCTGTCGCCGATGACGACGCCGGGGGCGGTGATCCCGTTCCCCGGACCGTAGACCCGAACCCAGCTCGTAAGGTTTTCGATCTGGCCGTTCGTGTTGCTGATCGCCTGAGTGAACGTAGCCGTGATGTTCGTGGATTCCTGGCTCAAAAGCGACGCCAGGGCCTCCTCAACCGTGGAGCCACCCTGGTCGTCAGGCAGGAACCCGTTGATGATCTGCGTGACCTGGCTCATGATGTTGTCGGGCAGCATGAGGATGGTCGCGTTGTTCGCGATGGCGTTGGCCACGATCCCGTTCACGTCCGGCTCCGTCAGGTAGACCTGCTCGTCGGACGAGATGCGGGATGAGAGCAGGTTGAGGCTGTGCTCCCCGCTCTCCCAGAGCTTGATGAGCTCGTTGGCTATGGTCCTGAAATTGTCATTCAGGCGCTCCTCGTTCGTGTCCTGAGCAGCGCGGTCGGCCTCGCCCTTCGCGCTGGTCTTCGGGAGCACGATGGCGTAGAGCGCCTTCATGCGGTTGGTGTTGGCCATCTGCCGTCACTCCTTCGTTTCGCTGAGTACCTTCACGTTCACACCGCCGTGGAGCGTCCACGCGCCGCCGTCGATGTTCTCGAATTTGAATTGCACAAAGTATGACTGATCCGTCTTGAAGCGCACGGTGGTGTACCCGGCGCGAATCACAAACGGCGTCACGATCGTCTCTTTGTTCAGGTAATCCCCGTTCGCCGTGACCTTCACGTCCGCGCCGGTGATGTGCGCGTAGATGCCCATCGCCTGGTGCCGGGCCATCTTCCGCCCGAAGTCCATCGGCTGCGTGAGCCAGTAAGCGGAGATGGGTGCCCCGTCGTAGTCGGCGCCGCTCTCGAAACGGTACACGTAGCGCTGCCCGTTGACCATGAAGATGTCGGAGCCGATGGCCTCAAGGTCTGCCACCTCGAACCCGTCCCGGATCATGTAGGAGCCACGGGAGATGTCGAAGACGATGACCGCGTCGTCGTACGTGGAGCTGCCCCCTGTCTTGCAGCTCATGTAGAACCGGTTGTTCCAGAACGCGGATCGGGAGTTTGCCACGTCCGGGTGAAGCGTGTCGAAGAATCGCTTGAGGGGCTGGACGCCGTTGTCAACGGGCACGACGCTCACGCCGTTATAGGTGTAGATGCCGTTGGGCATGAGCAGGTACGGGGCGTCGTACTTCACGATGATGCCCGCGTTGCTCACCAGGTCCGAATCCTTGTCAACGCGCTCCAGGGTGAACGTGGACGGCCGATCGCCGAACAGCCGCCAAACGCTGTAGCGCTTCCAGATGATGAGCTGGTTGGAGAGCGCGGTCAGGCCGATGATCTTGTCGGCGGAGCCGTCGCCCACTTCCACGTAGCCGCCGGAGGCGTCGTAGGAGCCGTCCACGCTGAGCCAGTCCTCGATGGTCCTGCCATCACCGGGCACAGCGGACCAATAGAGCCGGAACGTCGCCGACGGATCGCCGGCAGTGAACAGCCGGTTGGCGTACAGCTCGGCGTAGGCCACGTGCGCGTCGGACCCGCCGCCTCGGATCGTGATGGTGTCGCCGGCAGCGGGAGGCTGGAGCAGTGCGGCCGTTAGGACGATCTTTCGGTTCTCGCCGGTTGGAATCTCGTATACGTCAGCGTAGATGCCCGCGTAGGTCACGCCGTATGCCAGCGCCCGGCGCTTCGCTTCGTCGCTTAGGTCGGAGCTCACCGTGATGGTCAGTGTCTCCTGGTCGTAGCTTGTCACCGTGCCCTCGTAGGAATACAGCCCCGCGCCGAACGCGGTGGCGGTGTTCTGGGCCGTGTCGATCTTTACGATCTGGGAATTGCCGGTGCACACGAGCACAACGTCAGTCGTGCCAATCCGCGTTTGCAACGCATCAACCTGGGTGGCGGTGAGCGCCGGAGAGAACGTGTAGATGGAAGTCCAGGCGTCGGAGACCCACGCATAGATGTTGGTGGCCGTCACAACGTAAACCTGCCCGCCTGTCCCCCGCGCCACGATCAGCTTGAGGATGCGGGCAGTGCCGGGGATCGCGCTCTCGATGTGCCGGGAGAACCCCCGCGCTACGGCCAGGTTGCCGTCGCCGGTCTCCATGTTCCGGGCGTCGTAGGCCGAGCCCGTGGGGAGCAGGCTCCCGTCAAGCTGCTGCTGGATGCCGTACCACTGGGGTATCTGGAACCAGATCGGGGATGAAGATGCCATGAGCGCCGCCCCCTTACTCGAAGTGGTAATTCAAGAGCTTGAAGCTCTCGGGCGCGGCCATCGTCTCCCGCTGCAAGTTGTAGACAGCCTGGTCGAACAGGGAGAAGAATGCGGAGGACGTGCCCTGCGTGGAGGGGTCCTGCCCGCATTGTTCGCGGGCCCTAACGTACATCGGGATGAGGTCGTGCATGTAGACCGGGAGCTCAGGCTCATCGGGTGTGAGCGAGATTTCCGGGTCAAGGGACGAGACATTCATGGGAGTGGGCACGAACCGGTATTCGACGAAGACGTGCTCCCCCTGCTCCGTCCCCTTCACGGCCATGTACTGGTAGCGGCCGGTGAAGTCCTGATAGAAGTAGAGGGGCCGCTTGTAGTCGTGATCCGTGATCGTGTACTCCACGGGGTCGGTGCCCGGCCTCTCCGTGGCCCTGAACACGTTGACGACGCGCTTGCAGGCGTGAGAGAGCGCGGTAGTGTCAAACTCGCCGGCGCCGGTCGGGTCGCTGTCGGTCAGCTCCGCCTCCTCAACGGTCGCCATCTTGAACCGTCGCGCTATCTCGTTCACGGCCTCGTTGGCGTAGCGGGTGAACTTTTCCTTGTACATCTCGACGGTTTCGGGCGCGGTGCCCCGGTCAAGGCCAATGAGCGTCGCCTCGATAATATCGCGAAGGTTCATGGGGGTCTCCTCTCCTTAGTTCAGCTTCTTGCTTTTATTCATGAACTCGGCCACTTCAGGCGAGATGTGCTCGCGCAGTTGGAGCTTTGCCGCGACTTCCTCGTAGAAGCTCCGGGGGTGCGTCAGGACCTCGCCGCGCTTGAACCGATAGTTGATGCCGTTGAGATTCCACTCGAAATACTGGTCGTTGGCCTCGAAGGAGGGATCGCGGGGGATCACGTACGAGACCATCTCATCGGCTGCAACGGGCTGAGGCTCAGGCGCATGAGGCAGCTCAAGCTGCTCAACGGGGTCGGCCTTGACGGTGTACTTCTCCTCGGGTGCTTTCTTGGGTGCGGTGGCCTTCTTCGCGGCCGTGGTCTTCTTAGTCGTTGCCATCTTTTCACTTAGCCTCCTTGAAAAATTGATGAGATAAAGGGGAGGGGGAGAGGGAAGGAGGCGAACCCCGTCCCCCTCCCCTTCCGGTTCTGAGAGTTGTTGTGGTTACTTAGGCGTGAACCGCGTGCTGGATGTCGATGATCCAGAGAGGATTCAGGACCTTCGCGGTGTAACCCATGACCTTCGCGCCAACGGTGCTGCGCTGATCGAGAGGATCGGCGGTGCCGGCGGAACCACGGGGCTTGATGATGGTCTGGAGCGTGCCAGAGCCAGCCACGTCGATGACGCCGTAGGAATCAGCGCCGAAGATCAGGGAGTGATGCAGGGCCACGGGGGTGCTGGCGGAGTTGTTCGCCACATAGCCCTCGGTGGTCTCCACGAACACGACGCCGAACAGACGGCCGATCTCACCGGCGTAAATCTGCTCCGCGTTGCTGTACTTGGACACATCCTGCCAGAGAGTGTCGCTCTGGAGGTCGTAGGTGGCGTAGGGGTCCACGATGCACACGAAGTGCCCGGCGCGGCCGTTGCCGGAGAACCGGCGGGCCTTGTTGGCCTTCAGCGTGCGGACGGCCTTGCGGATTTCGTCCACGGTCAGGTAGGAAGTCGCGGCCACAGTGTTGGCGCTGTTGGCACCGCCGGCGTACTGGGTGGAGGCGTCGGCGATCATGGCGTCACGGGTCACGTTGTCCACGACGATGCCGAGCTGCTCGCCGAGCAGTTCAGCGCTGTCGTCGATGACCTGGTCGTAGGCGGTCAGATCGAGCAGATCGCTGATCTCCACGTACGCACCGTACTGGGCGACGGTAGCCTCAACCTTGGTCTGGCCGAGAGACTGGCTGGTGGGGGTCACGCCCTCGGTGAGGGCCTGGGTGGTCTTGTTGGGGGTAAACAGGGTCCAGCGCCGGAACTCGACGACTTTGCCGTTGTTCCGGGGGATGGACCGCTTCTGGCCGAACTGCCCATAGACGATCTGCGCCTTGGCGGTCTCAAGCAGGGTCCGGTCGTAGTACGTCTTGTTGAGGTAGGTTGCGGTTGCGGCGGTGTTGGTAGTAGTCTGAACTGCCATAGGTTTTAATCTCCTTTGAATTTAGAATTTTAGGAGAGACGCACCCTCTTTCCGTCGATAGAGGCTTTCCGAATCTCGGCCCGCTTCTTGAAGAAGTCCTCGGAGGACATCTGAGAGAAGTCGGTCGGCGCACTCTGCTGGGAGGCGCCGGAGGTCGGCCGCATGGGAGCGGGCCCGGCCTGCCTGCGCTGGAGCTCGGCGTTGACGGAATGCTCGGCCTGCCAAATGCGCATGGCGGCGGGGGCACCGTACTCAACAATGTTGTTGTAGGTGTCCTGGTCGAGCTTGCTGAAGTCGAATCCGGCGGGGAGCTGGCCGCGCTGTTGCATGGCCGCAATTTCGCGGCCAACGCGCTCGGCCTGCGCGTCCGGGGTGTCTGTCTGGGGATTGGGTGTCGATCTCAGGTTGTTGTTGAGCAGGTCCTTGTAAAACTGCTTCGGGTCCTTGGCATACGCCTCTGCTGTTGCGTCCAGGCGCTCCTGCTGGATGCGCTGGTAGGCTTCGGCGGGCGTGATGCCGTCGCGCTTGGCTCGCTCGTTGAGGAGCATCTGCCCGAGCTGGTATGCGTCGCTCTGTTCGTACTTGCGGCGCTCCTGGGCAAGGCGCTGGCCAAACGCTTTGTCAATGTCTTTCTGGGAGGAAACCTGCGCCCCGTCGGCGGGCGGATTTACGACCGTTTTGTTCGACCCAGTTTCGCTCGGAGCCGTTGCGCTCTCCGCGCTGATGACCACTTCCTCGACCGCTTCCTGTCCGTCGGCGGCAGGCGCGTTCATGTCGGGGGCTACGTTCGTTTCGACCGGAGTGTTTTCGTAGTCAGGCATTTTTTTACTTACCTTTCTCGCCCGTTTCGGCCGGCGACGCCGTTTTTATCTACTCAGCCAATGCCCTGTGCGAGCGTGGCTGCATCGACCATGTCGGAGGGAGGCGGGGCGGCGGGTGCGGTGGGTTGGCCCGCTCCGCCACCACTCGCCTGGATGCTCTGGTGAATCTGATCGAGAGCATCTTGATACTGGGATAGGTTCTTGCCCATCTCTTGGAGCTGCTGCTGCATCTGCGCGTTCTGTTGCTGGAGCTGCGCGTTCTGCTGCTGGAGGATCAGCATCCCGGAGCGCTGCGCTTTCCTGATCTGTTCAATGATCTGCTCCTTGTCGTCCATCTCCAGGGCCTCCATCATCGTGAGCGGGTCGGCCGTCTGCTGGAACATGTTCACGAACTGGAGCACCAGCTCGTTGTGAGCCATGCGCGAGAACCGCGTCTGACGCGAGGTCTTGATGGTGATGAGCGCCTCGATGGGGACGAGGGTGCCGCCTTCGGTTTCGCGGTACAGGGAGCGATGGTCGAACGGGACGATCTTGGTCTCGCCGGCCAGCGTGACGACGATCTCGCGGGGCACGATGTCCTTTTCGCGCATGATCTCGATCATCATCCTGACGCACTCCTTGAAGCCGCGCTGGAGCTCCCGGGCTTCCATGCGGCTGCGCTTCGTGCTCATGTCCTGGAGCGCGGTGATGGCCGACGCGGCGGTCACGCCGCCTGCCGTCTGGCCTCGGCTCTGATCGTTGGACCCGGCCTCGTTCTTGATGCTCTGCTGGAGCATCTGCGCAAAGTTCATGAGGTAGGACGGGAGCGGTTGGGTCTCCATCCACTTCACGGCTGCCTCAAGGTTGCCCTGCACCTCAATGGCCTCCTTTGTGAAGTCCCGCACGTCGTCAACGTCAACAAGCCCCTGCTGAATGAACAGCCGGGGGTTCCGAGCCCGCAGCGCGTTCTCCAGTAGGATGGCGTTGAGCTTGTCCGCATAGCGCTGCGTGTCCTTGAACAGATCGCAGATGCCGAGCCCCAAGGCGTTGCCCTTCTGGGGGTACAGCCTGCAAATGCGGAACGGGTAGCGCCCGTGCTCGTAGTAGCCGTTCGGGTACGTGCGAGCGCTGTCCTCAATGACCTGGTGCCCCGCCACGCGGACAAAGTGCACGTCCGTACGCTTGGCCTCCGGGTCGTATTTCTTGACCCACATCTCGATCACGCGGTAGACCTTCGGGGTGTTCGGCGTGGTCGTGCTCTCGATCTCGTCCGTGCGCGTGGTCCCAAAGTCGTCACCCTCCATGAACGGGTAAACGTCGGGGTAGTGCTGCTTGAGCCAGTTCCAGGGCTTCACGTCAAGGACGAAGCAGGCACGGCCGTCCTGGAGGTTCGGGGTGTCGGGATCGCACATGAAGTTCTTGTTCATGATGTACCGGATGAAGGAGCCGCCCAGGCCGTTGTTTGCCATCGGGTCGTGCCCCGCCTCGAGCGCCGTCCAGCCATCTTGCAAGAAATCCTGCGTCGCCTTTACGTACTCGCCCTCCCAGTCGCAGGCGTCAAGCTCCTGCTCGACGACCTTCGTGAGCACCTTGGCCGTCACGAGCGGCGCGTCTCCAGCCGCGTCGGGCAGGATCACCGCCTCGGGGGCCTCGTCGATCAGGTCGGCCTTGATGTTCTCGATGCAGCTCGTAATCATGGGCGTGCTCATCCGGGGCCGCTTGTCGCCGCGAACGACTTCCGCGTCGTTCTCGCCCCAGTAGGTTCCCTCGTAAATCTTGACGTTGTCGTCAAGGCGCTGCCACTCGTCCCGGTAGTAAACGTCCCGGTACTCCTCGAACAGCCCGTAGATGGCGTCGCAAAACTCCCGGTCCGCCTCGGACCCGGGCTTGTGCGGCTTGCCGAGCCCCGCATAGATTTTCTCCATGCCGCTCAGCGGGATCACTTTCTCGTTCTTTGCTTTCATGCTGCCTCCTGTCAGGCACTAAAAAAGCCGCCCTCCGATGGTCTACGGGGGAGCGGCGTTAGTGGGTCGATCAGTATTCGGTGCTTGTCTATCTCGGCCTTTCGCTTGGCCGGGCTTGGTCGTGTCATGAGGCCATATCTAAAACTTTCTGCTGCGTGATCTTCCTGGTTGTCGCCAACATCCTCATGATCGTGCTTGTCGTATGAGAGCAAGGGCAACGTCCTGATGAGGTCGCGGCACGTGGAAAAGACTTGGACGTATGGCTTCCCGTCCGGGGCCAGCGCCAGATTCTCCCGCACCCTCATCCAGCCGTTCAGGCGATCGTTGTCCGCTTTCATGACCGGGACCCCGTTCATGATAAAGGTCTCAGCGATGGTCTCGCCGCCCATAGCGTCGCGCACGCCGCGCTTCTGCCACATGTCCGGGGAGGCCGCCGTGTACGCGATGCTCTCCGTGTACTGGTTCCCGTGCTCGTCAAAGCCGACGGACCGCTTCTTGATGAGCCTCGCCATCTCGGAGGCCGCCGTCTGGTTCTGGTAAATCTCCCGGTACACGTACAGGTGAGAATCCGGGGCCACCGCGTACCAGAGCACACAGCACGGGTCGTTGTACCCCCAGTCGATGGAGCGGAACCGCCGCCAATCCCTGGGGATCGTGAACGGCGTACAAACGTGGATCGCCGGGTCCCACTCGGTGAAGTATTGCCCCTCCACCGTGTCCCAGCGTCCGTCAAGGTACGCCTTGCGCAGATGCTCAGGCAGCGCCTCGAGGGTCTTGATGTAGCCAGGGTTGGTCTCCATGAGGACCGTGTTGTCCGTGACCTTCGCCTGGATGAACACATAATCGTCCGGGTTCTCACCGTGCTCGTACTGCCGGTCGATGAAGAGACGCTTTATGTAGTCATGGCCCGGCCCGCCCGGGTTGCAGGTGTAGTAAATGCGCGGCGAGAAGTCCGTGCGCGTGCTCCGGCAGCTCGTGGCGATGTACGTCAGCATCCACTCGGTGAACGCCGTCGCCTCCTCAAAGCCGATCACGTCGTACTCCTGCCCCTGGTACTGGTACACGTCGTTGTCCGTGTCGCAGTAGCCCAGCTTGATCGTGGAGCCATTCGGAAACGTGAACGTCTTCGTCTCCTTCAGGTATTTCGCAAAGCCGTTCAGCTCTTTGAGGAGCGGCTGGGTATGGTTGCCGTCCAGCTCAGCCAGTGTGCGCCGAAGCAGCAGGAGCTTGAGCCCCGCATACCTCAACGCCAGCAGAATGAACTTCCGGCGGAGGACCCAGCTCTTGCCGCCGCCCCGGGCACCGCCGTATGCGATGCGCGGAGCCACGGCCCGAAGAAATAGGTCCTGCTTCGGGTTTGGGGTGCCCTCAAGCACCAGTGCTTTCTTTGCCATATCGTCAAATCATGTTCAGCCATTCAAGGCCGCGTATCATGCGCCATTCCTTTCAGGTGCGGGGGTTAATCTTGATAATATGGGTAATCAGTAATGGCTAATGCAACAAACTGAACGTCACCTGCACTCGTCCCACCTCTTACAAACTGATAACCATCAAGATGCTGACCGCCTCCAACGCACGATTCAATGTAACCAGATTCGTATTTGAAGATGACAGCTTTTTCTTCCAGCGCAGACAGAATCTCGCCTGCTGTCTTGTCACAAGTGTAAATGTAGTGAGTATCACTTTCGGTTTCCGTAACATTTACAACAAGTGCCCCCCCGCCGCCGGAGGAGCCGCCGCCACCACCGTTCTGGATGGCCTTGGCGATAGCCGCAAGGTACTCCTCGTAACGCCATACGGGCTGTGGGATGTCGGTGGTGTCACCGCCGAGGCTCCTCAGAATCACGTCAAGGAACTCCTCGCCACGGGAGGTGGGCTTCAAATCAAATTCGTCTGCCATGTGTTATGCCCCCCCATTACTCACGACCCAGCCGACACGGGGTTCTCGTTAGTAGCATCGGAGTGTCTTCCCTCACAGGGTTCGCTGTGTTCGGTGTGATTTCGCTCATTTCCTCTATCCTCCGTTGTGTTGTATTGTGTAACCGACCTCTCGGTTTTGTGCTGGGTGTAGGGGAGTAGGTATTCTTACCCTATGGCCCCCGCATGTAACTCCCCTGCCTTTTCGGATTCATGCAAAGCATGAATTTCAAAAAAAGACCCCCCGGGTCTATGTAATATATATATATAATACTAATGCTCAACTATTCGCTAAAGAGTAATTTAACGAATAGTTAAGCTCTCCTCAATGAATAAACGTAGTATAAAGCAGTGTATAACAGCGTATACCCTGCATGCTGGTCATACAGAATAGGCATCACTGTCACCCTGTATAATGACATTGACGGTTGTACTACTCTCAGGAGTAGTCTCTCCCATAGCGTTTAGTAATAGCCCAGATATTCTACTATCTGCATCTCCCATGATAGAAGCCTGGATCAAAGATTGCTTGATATGCTCTCTTGCACGTAAGAGCGTGTGGATTATCTGTTTGTTACACTCATCACTCACAGCGGTATTATACCCTTCGTCCATGTAGTTATAGAGTGTTTTTCTATCCACATCAAGCCAAAGAGAAAGACCAGCCATAGAGGGATATTCTTGGCGAACTTTAATATCGCCATTCTTCAGTTCATAGATTGCTTTGGATTCCTCACAATGCTTGAAATAAGCATCAATTTTCTCTTGCAGTTCTTTCGGATCATTAAACAGGAACGGCTTGGTGGTCATGTCCTTGTGTCCTCCTCTCTGGAAAAAATGGGTAAAAGAAAAAGGCCCCTGCTTAGAAGGGCCTTATGTGTCATAGGCTTTGGCCTCTGCCTATGGCCATTATGACTTTACCACGTCAAGAACGGGCTGTCAATTTTTGCAGCAAAAACTATGAACAGACTGTAAACATTATCAAAGAATACATATTATAGGGCCGAGAGCAGCGCCGCAGGTAAATTTTTTTCGATCAATTTTTCCCCTAACTTTGGGGCTTTTTTGCCGCTCCATCGATCTGCTGCAAAACTTTTTTTCAAAAAGGGGTTGACAGTTGAGAGGCCACCTGCTATACTGACGGCGTCAGGTTGAGAGGCCACCACGAACCGACCAACCGAATCAAATAATCAGGAGGACCACACAATGTATTTCACTCACTGCAACACCCTGGACGAACTGAAAGCCGAGTATCGCCGTCTTGCTATGAAGCATCACCCCGACATGGGCGGGGACACCGCCACCATGCAGGCGATCAATGCCGAGTATGAGACCAAGTTCGAGGAGCTCAAGCACCAGCACAACGCCACGCGGGACGAAGCACACCAGACCAACGAAGCGCCCGCCGACTTCATCCGCATCATCGAGGCGCTGCTCCGGCTGGACGGCATCGAGGTCGAGCTCTGCGGCTGCTGGCTGTGGATCGGCGGCGAGACCCGCAAGCACAAGGAAGCCCTGAAGGCTGCCGGCTGCCGCTGGAGCCAGAACAAGCAGCGGTGGTACTGGCGCCCCGCGTACGGCGTCAGCTCCCACCATCGCGGGACCCAGAGCCTGGGCATGATCCGGGCCAAGTACGGCTCCCAGCGCTTCGCGGCCAACGGGCGCGAGGAGCGGACCGAGGCGACCGCCGAGCGGCTGACCGCCTGACCTTGACAGAGCCGCCCGCCCGTGGGCATCGTACGCGGGCAGAAAGGAGTGATTAAGCCATGACGAGAGAAGACGGAAAGCTGCACGACTATGCAGTATGGTATATTCATGAGGATGGGACAAAAGAGTGGGGCTTTGCCGAGAGCGTAAACGCATATAACCCAGGCGAAACCGTCCACTTCGGAGGTATAACCTGCGTGATCGACTTTGAAGTATAAGCAAGGAGGATCGAACAATGGCACGGAAACTATATTTCGCCTGCAACTTTGACCCCTCCGGGCTTCCCGGATTCCCGCCGGATTCCTGCATGTTTGCCACCGTGATCGAATACAGCAGCACGGTAAACCTGGTTGACGTGTTCGACCACTACCGGGATAAGGGCCTAAAGACGGCGAACCTCATGCCGTCAAAGAAAGCAGCCAAGGAACTATGCGACGCCTGGAACGAGACATACAAAGCCAACGGCACATACGCATTTTGAACGGAGGATAAACCAATGACACGCACGATCAAAGCCTTTTACATCGACCCCGAGACAAACACCGCCGAGGTGCGGGCCATCGAGGACAAGCTGGACACCTTCTATGATCTGCTCCGCTGCCGCTGCATCGACATCGTGACAAGGAAGATCGGCATCCGTGGCCGGGCCTTTGACATCATCTGCGACGATGAGGGCACCTTCGCGGACGACCCGAAGATCAGCGCCATCGACAACCTGGGGCGCGTGATGCTGGTGGGCGCGTTGCTCATCGTAGGGCAGGCCGATGAAGACGGCAACATGACCAGCTTGACCAGCAACGACGTGGCCCTTATCAAGCGCTACGTGGCCCACCTGGGCACCCGGCTCCACCCGGAGGGCTGGAAGATGCTCACCACCTGCGAATACTGCTATTAACGATCCGTAAACATAGCGCCGGGGTTAGTGACTAACCGGCCCCGGCGTGATAATATCAAGACAAACAGGAGGTGAAAGTTATGGCAAAGGGTGAGACCTTCAGCAGGTGGAAGGCCGAGAACTGCAAGGACATTACTATCCGGTTCAACGTCAACGGGGACGCCGATATCCTCGAAGCGATAGCAAACAAGCTGCAATCTGGTGACGAGAGCCGGGCTGCCGTCCTCAAGCGCTGGATCAGGGCGGGAATTGAGCTTGACAGTAAGGCCAGGAAATAATATAATATCTCTTGCAAC
>Ga0326513_10002197_pt1 | contig 14503 bp, 10 predicted proteins | sample 2_2465_0518_D_FD_203654 | JGI IMG/M metagenome (GOLD analysis project Ga0326513, IMG submission 203654) | Bovine rumen microbial communities from UC Davis, California, United States - 2_2465_0518 | ecosystem: Host-associated > Mammals > Digestive system > Stomach > Rumen | place: USA...
AACAATCAGTAATTGATAAGGGTGAAATTATAGATAATACAAAAGAAGAAGAAGATAAAGTCAAATTAGTAGATGAGAGCGGAGAAGCTGCTCAAATGCCTTTAGGTACTTTATATGATGTTAATAAAACTCTAGTAGCAGAACATGAAAAACCATTATCTATGTATAAAATAAATAATAAGATTAATAGAATAATTAATAATTTTATAGATGGTTTTTATTATATGCTACTATGTAGAGAACGTAATGACTATACAGTTTTTGACTATACAGGAGATAAAGAAGAAGCTGTAGCCGCATTAAAAGACTGTATTCTTAATAGAGGAGAGTGCAGAGGTATCCAAAAATTAGAGGACGGAAATTATGAGATTTGGATATATGATGAATACGATAAAGAGGCTTTCGTTTACTATCTTTTCTCTTGTAATAATTGTATAGTAAAATGTTAGGAGGCATTAAATGGAATTAATTATAAAAACTAATATGGGTGTTTATAATCAAACTATTTATGCTATTGATGCGGACGGGACCCAAACGATCTTGTCCGCAACAATAAATGATATGGCAAGCACAATAGTTAATTTTTGTGCTACACACCCAGATGTTAATGTTATTACTTTTTATGGTAATAAGAAATATAATGAAAAATATAAAACAGAACTTGTTAAATCAAATATTACATCCTATTGTAAAGCAGGTTTAAAAATTTTAATAAAAGAGTAAAAAGGAGAATAATATATGAAATATTTAACAAAAGTGGTAGAAACTTATAGATTAGCAAATGAAAAAGAAGTTGAAACATTTTTAAATGAACTTAAAGCAGATAATAGATTTGAAGTATCTAAATATACTAGTACAAAAAAAGAAGTAAAGTCTAAAGGTGAAATTATTGATGAATATATTCGTTTTGAAGTAACTAAAATTTTTAATTCAGAGAAAGAACCTACAACTGGTATTGAAGTAGATTATAAAATAGGAGGTAGTTACGGTGAAGCTGAATATTAAAAAATTAACTGATACTGCAAAAATTCCTACTAGAGGTTCTTCATATGCGGCAGGCTATGATTTATATGCAGATATAGATAAACCAATTGATATTCTTCCACATGAAACTTGTAAAATCTCAACAGGTTTAGCAGTTGAAATACCTGAAGGTTATTTCGGTGCAATTTTCGCTAGAAGTGGGATGGCAGTGAAGAAAGACCTAGTTCCTGCGAACGCAGTAGGTGTCATCGACGCAGATTATAGGGGAGATATAGTAGTTGCTTTACATAACAATTCCAATACTTTTACAAGAACGGTTAAACCTGGTGACCGCATAGCACAGTTAGTAATTTTACCATTTTTAGAGGTAGAATTTAATCAGGTGGATGAATTACAAGAAACAAATAGAGGAGATGGTGGATTTGGCTCAACAGGGCAGTAAAAAAAGGTATAAACGAATAGATAATTCTCTTAATGAATTTACTTATGTTATTATGTGCGGTGGAGATTATACTTTAACACACAATGCACCACGTCCATTATATAAGGTTAATGGAGAAAGTTTATTAGAAAGAATTATTCGTTTATTACAAAAAAATTCTGTTAATACAGACAACATTATTATTTCAAGTAATGATCCAATTTTTGATGGTTTTAAAGTAAAAAGAAAAGAAAATCTGAATAATAATTATGTATCTGGTGATTGGAGAAAAAAAATACCATCTAAAGGATATTGGGTAGATGCTTTTTTACCAATGAATACTCCCACAGTTTATTTATATGGTGATGTATATTATTCTGAAAACTGTATAAAAACTATAGTTACTTCTGCACGCAATATAACTCAACCTTTTATTTTAGTTGGCTCAAATCAAGAACCTTATGGTTTTATTGTTAAAGATACTAATTTATTTCAAAAGCATATCAACTTAGTTAAAAAAGCTCAAGATGAGGGTAAATTAATTAGACCAGCAATAACTTGGGAAGTATATAGAAGTTTAAATAATCTTGACTTAAATAAACATCAAATGCTTGATAAAAACTATATTAAAATATTAGACGATACTATTGATATAGATGATAAACGGCAAGTACATAATGTTTTACAAAAGAAATTTGCAAAAAATAGATATTATACAAATGTTTTTTATATTGACTTAATATATGATGCGGGCGGGGTTGAAACTTTCTTATATAACCTTGTACAAAAATATATTAAAAAAGATATAGTTATTTTTTATGGTAAGGCAAGTGAAGCACAGTTAGAAAGATTATATCCTTATTGTGAAGTATATCCTTATTCACCAGATCTTGTAATTCAATGTAAAAACTTTTTTGGATTTTTTGCAAACCCAATAGCTAAAAAAGTTATTGCAGAAAATTATTATTTTACAATTCATGGAGATTATAAAGCTCTAGGAGTAGCTCCGCCAAAAAACTCTGTCGGTTATAATCCAATAGCAGTAAGTCAAGTAGTGGCAGATAGTTGGTATGATTATACTAAAGAGTCTCCTATTGTTTCTTATAACCCTGTAATAGTTAAAAAACCAAAAAAAATCTTACATTTAATTACTGCTTCTAGATTATCAAGAGAAAAGGGAGCCAAACGTATCGAAAAACTTGCACAATTATTTGATGATAATAATATACCTTTTAAATGGGATATATATTCACCTAACTTAAAAAATGCTCCAATTCATCCAAGTATATTTTTACATAATACAAAATTGGATTTAACAAATGAAATAGCTGATGCTGATTATTTAGTTCAATTAAGTGATACTGAATCTTTTGGATATTCTATTGCAGAAGCTTTAATGCTAAAAACTCCAGTTATCATTACTGATTGTCCAGTTTTTAAAGAATTAAAAATTCAAAATGGAATTGATGGTTTTATAGTAGATTTTGATTTAGAAAACGTAGACGTACAAAAAATTTATACTAGTCATTTAAAACCAACTTGGACTGCACCTCAAGATAGCTGGAATACAATATTAGATAATCACACAGAGAAATCATTAAAAGACTATAATTATAAATATGAGGTAGTTGCTACAGACCAATACAAGAAACAAAATATTATTGATGTAGGTTTAGGTAAAATACCTCAAGCAGGAGAAACTTGGATTATTAATCAAGAAAGATTAAAAATATTACAAGAGGCTCCTTATCAATTAATAGAAGTTAAGAATATAATTAAAGATTAAAAAATTTTTATAAACTTGACAAATAGAAAAATTTTTGGTATAATAGCCATATGAAAGGAGATTTCATATGGCTTATTATTTGTCTTTAGACTGCTCCACAAAATCTACTGGGTGGGCAATATTTAATGAAAAAGAATTAATAGATTATGGGTGTATTACAATCACCTCTAAAGATCTAATTAAAAGAATTAAATTTCAAACAAAAGAAATTAAAAATTTATTACAAAAGTATAATTTTGACACTATTATTTTAGAGGAAGTTAGACCAGATATACAAGGTCGAATGAATGTTCATACTTGGAAAGCTTTGATGTGGCTACAAGCAAGCATAAATTTTATGCTATATGATAACAATAGTGATATAAGAATAGAATATATGTATCCTAGTGAATGGCGTAGTAAATGCGGGATTCCTAATGGCAAGACGATTAAAAGAGAACTCGCAAAGCAACTTGATATTAAATTTGTTTATGATACTTATAATATTACTGTTAATGATGATATTGCGGACGCCATTGGTATAGGACATTCATACATAAATAATTTAACAGATGAATTATATTTTTAAATAAAAAAGAAGGGCAATACTTAATTATTTAAAAAAGTATTGCCCTTTTATTTTATTTTATGGTTCTAATGCTAACAATCTTACTGAAATATCTCTTAAAGCATCTACCATTGAATAACGTACTTGATTTTGTTTACTAAATTCAACATAACTATAGCTAAATTCACTACTAAATGCACTTCCTGGCGGAACAGTTATATCTTCTAAACGTGCTTCATATCCTTTATTTTGTCGTAAAGTTCTTGTAAAACGTATCTTTAGAAGTAAAAACCATGAATCGCTATTGCTAAATACACCAATCCCTATTTTATTCTCACCTACATCTATACCAACATTTTCTTTTACTAAGGGTAATACGTTGCTAATATTAATAATATCATCATCACTATCAGTAAAACTTAAATTATATACAACTGCTGTACCTATTGCAGTTTGTCTCTTATCACCTAATGCTATGGTTAATTCTTGTGTGTCATATGGTACTTGAAAACTAACAAGTTTTATTGATTTATCTAATTCTATTCTAGTATCAGGAGTTCGAGAATAACCATCACCCCATCTTACGGTGTCCGCAGTGAAATTATCAATAATTAAAGAATCAACATTTAATTGTTCTGCATGAGTTCGTCCTCTTAATTCAATTTGACTTGATGCAGAAGAGGTAAAATTTGCTAGTGGTAAACCTATATTTATTGTAGAAGTACCACCATTTGTATTCGGAGTACCTATAATTACACTATTATTTCCATAATTATTAGTTCCTATGTTTACAGTTTGCTGCGAACCATTTGTACTCAAATTAAAAGATGATTCCGAAGAACTATTGCCTATATTAATCATAGAACCACGATTATTACTACTTACATTAATTAAATTATTATCTTCTAACGAACCTATATTAGTGTTTCCATATATATTAACAGTATCTTTTTCTATTGTAGTGGATAGTGAGCCAATATTTATCTGTGATGAAATAGTCTTACCTATATTCACAGTGCTATATTGAGTAAGACCTCCTATGTTTATTGTACCACCGTCACTTGCACTACCTGTACTATCAATTGAAACATAATCTGAACCTATAATATTAACGCCATGATTTCCGCTAATATTAACCATATTGTCTTTAGATGATAATTTAACCATTCCGTCTTGCATAACAGTAAAAACATTGTGACAATTATTAGAATCATCACCATCACCGATAATAAAGACACTATTTGCATCATCTACATTAAACTTACCCAATACTATTTGACTCTGATTCGGATTAGTTACTACATGACTTCCTATAGCAATAGAATTAGCACTATTGGAAGTTGTATGATTACCTATTGCAATACCGCCATCACTAGTTGCAGTTGTTTGGTCACCTATACTAACAGAGAATAGAGAAGGCTCGGCAGAACTTGCTGAACTTAAAGCTATTCCATTATTAGTGTATATATAAGCATTTGCTCCAATAATTATATCATTAGTTAAATATGAAGAAGTAGGGTTTCCATCATTATCATATTCAATTATTTTTTGTTTAACTGTTTTAATTTGTTTAATCTTATGATTCTTTGTATCAGAATCATCAATCACATCTATGATATCTGATTGTATATCTTGAGCCATGGTCTATACTCCTTTCCTTGTATTCTTTCTTTATTTTCTATTATTGTTTCTTTTGGTAATTCAAAAGTCATATCAATTTTTAACTTTGCGCCCTCATCTTGTAAAGGAATAAATTTTACTATTTGAATATTATTTATTTCTAATATTCCATTCCGACCCATAGTTATAATTTCCGTCACAAAATCATCTTCTCTTTTTTGTACAATTGAAAATTGATGATTTCTTTCTGCTTGAATACCAATATGCGTAACAATTCCATTAGGATAAGATTGTTTAAAATTATTTAGAATATCAGTACTAGCCTTTATTGGACCAACTACTTGAATAAAACCTGTATTTGCCATATATATCACCTCTTATCCTATATATGTATAATTAGCATTTCTTGTTTCAATAATATCATTTGCATTTGTTTCTGTTGTATAAAACATTAGACCACCATTTACTAAAGTTTCAGCTAAATGCGCTGCTTCATTAGTATTAGAAACTATACCAATAATATTTTCTCTACTTATATTATTAAACTTACCACCATATATCCACTCAGTATTATTCCAATCATATATAAAGTAAATATTAGGAAGATTTTCATTAAAAGTTGTAGAATAAATATAGAAAGGAAGTCCTACATACATTGGATGACGTAGTAATATTTCAGCAGTTATATTTGTATTTAAAGATGATATTGTACCTGATATATTTTTTGGAGATACTGATACTGTAACTGTTTCTATTGTATCACCAGAACCATTATAAGGTAACTCAATAGATACATTTGTTAAAGTCGAACTTTGATATTGTGCGGAAGTTAAACCTGCTCCAATCCCACTCATAGTCCATGCGGTCGCTGGTCCTTGAGGTCCCATAATGTTGCCCGCAAAAGAAGCTGAACCATCCAATTCTCTCCTATAAATATTACCTGCATACACCCCAAATCTATCCCAATTTTGTGCCTCTTGAGATACTTCAGTATTTTCTCCATATATAGGATTTATAATTGCGTACTCACCAACTTCAACTTTACAGGTATTGAGTTGAAAATCAGATACTAGTTCTTCATAAGTGTAATATACTGCTTTAATAACTAAACTTGCACCTTGAGGTCCGCCATAAAAAGATTCCATATCTTACACCTTCCTTTCTTAATATTTTACTGTAACAATAAATGATTGATTTAATTTAGGTATAACTCCTAAACTTACAATTTGTAATTGTGGATGATATAATTCATATTGTCCGCTCTTACCAACCATTATATTATTTCCATTTATAATTAACTCTGTCCCAGGCATACCCTGAAAACCAACTTTTTTAACTCCGCCCTCTGCAATATCAACAGCCAAATCTTGTACTATTGCAAGTTCTAAACTTGTATTAGGGCTAGTAGGTTGTAATGCAGTCGCATTAATTCCACGATTTTTCAATGCAATGACAATATAATCATATTCTTTTAAAGGTTGAAAACTAACATCTACTTCCCCTTGAAATATAGTTGTTGAATCTTGCGAAGTTCCAGTAACTGTAAAAGTCTGTAAAACATCACAAGCACTTGAAGAATATTTTGTGTTTACTATACTATTATTAAAATTCTTAAAACCTAAAACTTGTAAAGTCAAAACAGAATTAGTAGTATTATTCCATGTAAGGACACCTTTACAATGTATTGGTCTATATGTATTAACTGCGGACTGCACTAAAAATCCACTTGCTGGAAACCATATATCTGGAGCTGTTTGTAAAGCATTATCTCCATCAGTGACCGCCTCAACCATACTAGGTGCCCTATAATTTTCTATATAATTATTTATATTATCAATACCATTAAATACGTATTGTCTTACACTATAAAATGCTTTTGTTAATGACATATCATTATTCGCCTCCTTTATACTCTATCTACTATTTTTGTACAACTAATTGACATCATATCTTCAACTGTTAAAGGTATTGTTAAAGAATCTATTATATAATCTCCAAAAATACCGGAGTCACTATTCTTTACTGTGATTCTTGTATTAACATCTAAATGATATATTGGTAAAGTAGATAATGTAATTTTTTCACCTAAACTTGTTTCAGTATATAACATCTCTCTTGTTGCTTCAAATAAACCTTGGTATGTATCTTGTGTTAAACCAAATAAAATATAAGTAGGCACAAAAGCATAAGGTCTATTTTCAAATTTACAATTTTCTATTCTTTCTTTTATACCCTGTAAAACTGCCTCTTTAGTATACCCCTCATGAAAAGTCATATCTATAGTATCAGGATTTTCAATTAAGTATAAATTTAATACATCAGGATCAATCATACAATTTAAAGTAGTATTATTAACTGCATCTGTTCTTCTGCCTATATTCTGAACACTATATTTACCAATAGTAGAAGAATCATCAATAAAATCTAAATAATATTTATAATTACTTGGATTAGGTAAAAATCCTTGCGGCAGCCGCTCTTCAACTGAATGAACATAAACTCTTGTTGCCTCTTCAGGTTTTTTCTCATCATCTTTATATTCAGTTTTAATATAAGCATCTCCATCTATTGGATATAATGTTTTATCATAATAATAAGGATACCTTGTATCTTCTACACAAATTGCTCTAATTAGATATTGTAATACGATAAAAGATTTTGTAATCCAAGTATATACATTATTATTAGCTGTAATAGTTAAATAACCTTGACTATCTTCTTCTCCATATTCTAAAATTAAATTATAATACTCTATCCATTGATTAACCAATAATCCTAAATCTCTATACCAGTATTCACCATATTCATTAGCACTTATATTAAAATTAACATATTGATTTATTTGTTGAATATGATAATATATTTGTTTGATTAAAAGATTATTATTAGTAAATAATTCTTGAAATCCTTCTGTATATCTTGCAAATAACTGTTCCTCTGTTGTTAAATCTGAATTACGAGTAAGATTTACATAAGATGTTGAAGAAGAATCTGTAATATATTCAAAATTAAATACTTTTTGAAATGCTCTATATGATTTTCCATATTGAGCTAAGCTGTTGTATGTTTCATATTGAGCCATTTTGTATATGAAACTATCTGTTCTATCATAATCAACTATAGCTTCATTGTTTTCATCCAAAGAAACATAGCAAAGCATCTCTTTATCTAAATCATTATGAAACAATTCAACTTCTTTATTAATTTTATCAAAAGCTAAAGTCAAAGGTGTATAAGATGAAACTAATTTATACTCTCCTAATTGTTTTTTAGATGTTGCACTATTATTCCAATCCAAAGTTGCTATTTGACATTGTATACTATCTTCTATATCTTTCATATAATAATCAGTAAAGCATTGCGGACGTCCGCATGAATCTAAAGCTTGTTCTGAAACATTATAAATAAGAGGAAAGAAAGAGGATAACTCTGGATAATAATAATTAGGTACTGAATAAATAGGACTTTTATCTACTCCGTCCATATACAAGTAATTTCGCCAATCTATAGGCTTAATAGTCGCATAAATTGCGGGGTGCCCTTGATAAGTTTGTAAAGACTGTTTCCAGTATTCATTATATTCTACCCAGTGTGGAGTAATTACAATTTCTTGATTTTCAACTTCTATACCATCTAAATTTCCTGTAAAATTTATAGTTGTCACATCACTAAAATAAATATAAATTTTAGGTAAGGTCTGACTGCCACTATGCTCTTCATAGAGAGTAATTGGTTTAGTATTCTCATGTACATAAAATTTAGTTACATCTGGCTCAGCTACTTTAGGACACTTCTGCTCTTTAGACTGAGCGTAAGCTTTCACTTTTGTTTCACCATCTTCAATGTAGCTTTCATAAAAAATATAATAATATTTTTCTGTTTCTTCTTCCCATTCCGCAAATGAGTAGGGATGAACTAAAATAGGTAAATCAGAAAAATATTCTGCTGAATCTATATTAAATGTAGCTTGATAATTATTTAAAACATTATATGTGCTACTATTTATATTTGGATATGTGACAATAACATTATATTTATCATCATCACTTATAGTTGGTTTTTTATCTATTGCTAAATGATACCAAATAGGTATCTTGCTAGATGTTGATGTTTGAGATTCTCCCCATAGAACAAAATCGTTTTTAATTAAAGAATATTGTAAATTATTGCTATAAGATTGAATTAGATTAGAGTTATCAAAATTATAAACTGATTTACTTAAATCATAATTAATATTATCGTATATTGTTCTATTAAGTGTATTACCTGTTAAATAACTATCAGTTTGAGATTGTTTTAATAAATTGGTGGTATATGTAGTGTTTAAATAATTTTTTATTTCTTGATAATGAAATTTTCCATCTATATCATAAAAAAATTCGTAATTACCACCCATAGTTTTTACTATTGTAGATAAAGTATCTGCAATAGAACTACCAGGACTACCTGTTAATTCTTGTGGGTAGACATAATCTTCAACTCTATAACCAACAAAATCACCTTGATTTAATGTACAGTATGAAGTAGAACTCAATACTTCTTCAATACTATCTACTTCAACACCAGTGCTAGGTTTATCATCTATAAATATATAATCATCAGATGAATCTTTTGTTACATATAAATATTTTAAATATTGCTCAATTTCAGTTGTATATTTATTTTTACAAATAAGTTTTCCATTAATATTATGATAATATAATATAACAAAGAATTTCCAATACATGCAATAAGTATTATAAAGAGAAGAATCTTTACTTGGAACATTCAAGTAATTTAATATAATATCATCACGAATACTTGTTTTTTTATAAAAATTATACACTATATCAGTTAAATCTTCTAATGTATATCTACCTTTTTTATCTTGAATTTCTTGAATTGCATTTTTTACTATGGCAGTAGGGTTGCCATCAAGTAAATTAATGTATTCCAATAAACCTGATATTAAACTGTTCCAATCAGTACCAAAGATTCCTTGTGTAGTTAAAAATACATCAAAAATATTTTGCATTTCTTTTTGTGTATGTGAATTAATTAAATAAGGTTCTAAATAGTCTATCCATTGTGTATATTTATCTAAATCGTTCAATAGAAAAGTTTTAGTATCTGTTTCATGTTCTTCATTAATAACTCTATAAGCATCATCTAATACTTGTAAAGCATCTGTATATCTTTTATCTTCTAAAGTTGAATTACCAAAAAGCATTGCGGTCGTTATAATTGGATCAACATCACTTATAACGATATTATTTAAAGGTTCTCCGCCAAGATGATGAACTAATTCAATAATTAAATCACCTATTAAAACTTTAATTTCTTTATCTTCACCTGTTGAAGGAATATATTCTAACTTAGTATCTAAGTCAACAGCAGAAGTAAATTTACCAGCAACAGAACCGTCTAGCAGGCACATTTTATCTGCCATATTGACTGAAAACTGTATTCCTTCTTCCAAAGTATTATTAATAGATAAATCGGTTAATATAAATAAACCTAACTTAAACCATATGTAATCATATTCTAAATATTGATCTGTTACATTACGGATACCAAGTTCTACATATATTTTTTTATTTATACTTATAATATTATCTATATTAACAACATCTTTATTTTCATCATCTACATATACAGTTAAACTACCCGTTCTACGAATAGGATTACTATTAGAAACATTTAATTCTCCTGAAATTACCTTACCTTGAATTTCTTGAATTGGTCTTTCATCATTCCATGTAAGAACAGTAATTTTAACTAATATATCTTTTATACGTAATTCATCTATTTTTTTTAGAAAATCTTTATCCTTTTCATATTTATAAGTTTTACGCATAAAATTTTCTCCTTTTATCTCTTAAATATTATCTGTATTAGTAACATATGTAGTTAATCGTGTTTGAGCTATATAATTAAATAAAATATAAGCAGGTATTTTTAAATCTATACCTTTTGTTATATCTTCTTCACTATCGGTTAATGCAGCCTCATACCACCCCTCCGCAGTACCATCTATATTCATCCAATAAGAAGGTTGAGATTTTGAATCTTTTTTAACTACATATAAACAATTACTATGAAAATATGGTTTCAAAATTAATTGACTTAAAGTTAATAATTGAGTTTCATTTTTTAAAGATGTACAATCATACATGTAACTTGTATCCATATGATTAGACCAAGTTTGATAACGCTTCATAATATCTAAAGTTATTTCTGAATTTAAGTCAATATCATACTCTAAAGAAGAATCACTATACCAAGAGTTAAGTAATTCATTAGGCATTGGTGCATAATAATAATGTCTACCACCATACTGCACAGTTTTTATAGTTATATCTTTATCTATGCTATTCAGATCAGCTAATTCTAAATAACCAGTTTTACCTATTAAATGTCTATATGTATTATCATCATTAATAGTATAACCTTCCGCATACTCATCTTTTATTAATAAAACTGTATTTTCCGGAGCCTCAAAAGATACATTAGATAAACTAAGAATCTCTTGTTGAGCAGTTTTCTCTGTTGTTTGAATACCGTTTCTTAACTTGTATTTTGTATAAACATATTTATCATTAACCGCCGTAGTTAAATTATCACCATAATTAAATACATCTTTCTCTTGATCTGGTTGTACGTTTACAATTTGTGTATTTATTACATTTGTATATGTTATTATATTAGCTCTGTAAAAATAATCTAAATTCACAGTTTCATCTATTAATAAAGTAATCCCTGTAATAGAAAAATTTTCATAAAAAGCTAATTGTTTCAAAGTTTGTTCTGCCATTTCTGTAGCTTTATCTTCTACCATTTCCCTAGATAAAGAGGTATCTTTTGAACATAATTCATAAGCATTTTCATATAGACTTTTACCGTTTACATAAACATTATATATAGTAGCTTCATAAATATCTTTTTCATCTTCATCTATTTGAGTATCAGTTAATTCAAATCTACTATTGGTGCTATTAACATAAATAAAAACTGTTTCTTCTTCATTGTTTTTATTCATATAAGATAATTTAAAACCATGTCCATATAAATAACTTTCATTTATTTCAGATGGATTCTTTGTTACAATAGAACCATCACTTGACATCCAATAAGGATCATCTTGAAATTCCATTTTTATCCAATTTAAGTAAGGAATTTCTGTAATAGTTGTATTATTATTATCAATTTTACTTGTATTATTTATAGTTTTTATATAGTCTACAATATTTGTTCCTGCATTAAATTTTTTAAATAAAGAATTAAATTCTAATTTATAATCAACTATGCCATTGCTTAATGTACCTATATTTTGTATATCATATTTAAAACAATTATCTATATTATATTCTGCTATTTCGTTTACAGTAGCAGAAAAGTCATAAACTCTACCTTGCAATTCTTGATTAGGAGTAAATGAAATCTCTGTTAATTTAACAATCATATTCCCCTCTTCACCAGATTTGTACAACATAGCTTTATTACTATATAAAAATTTCATTACTTCTTCTCTAAAATCACGTTCTAAAGTTACATCATATAATTCATTAATTCTATGTATTTCATTATATTTTTTATAGCTTTGTGCTATTTTTGATTTTACTTGTTGTAATGTACTATTTTTATATTGAGTATTATACACACCAAATATACTATTTGTATCATATGGTATTTCTTCAATAACTCCTCTTGATTCTGCTAAACTATCAACTGTAGTAGTCTTATTAACTTGTGTAACATCTGTTAAATCACTAGCCATCATCATAAAAGCATCTTCATATTCTTCATATACTTCATAATTAGTTAATACAGTACCAATTTGTCTATGTAAATCATTTTTACTAACTAATAAGTTTTTTTCATCTGCTTGATAACTAATTAATCCTTGAATATGAAATTGACGATAATCTACATTACTATTGCGGCGGACGTAAGGATACTTAGAACCTAATGTCTCTGATATAGATTCTTTAATTACATGTTTAAAATCACTAACTTGTTTATTATATTTGATTTTTAACTGTTGATTCCCGCTCACTAAAAAAATATTCTCAAAATCAGGTAATAAAGTATAAGTATCACCTTCACCTAATTCATATAGCTTACCTCGAATATTGTTAGATGTAATTCTTTGTATACCATATTTATAAAATACTCCACTTTTAACAGTAAAATCATTAAAATAAAAATTTAATTGTTCTTCTTCTGAGATTAATGGTATATATTTTATATCTTCCCAAACAGTAAAATTAGTAGAACTATCTGAACGTCTAATACATAAATTACCATTAAATGTTCCAGTTAATTGTAAATGTATATAACCTTCTTCATTATTACATACTGCCCTAAAAACATCATATTCTAATTCAGAATCTACTGTACTTTCAATTATTTGAAAATAATCTAATAATTGATTATTAACTTGATAGTTACCTGTAGTTACATAACTAATATAAATTTTATATTGACTACCAACTTCAAATTTATAAGGAATTTTATAATATAATTGATTTTTAGATTCATCAACAATAGAAGGATACAATAAACCACTATCTGCTAATAAGACTTCATATCCTTCTTGTTCTAAAAATATTTTTATTTGATATGATTGTAAACTCTCAAATTGACTATTATCTTGTATAAGTTTATTATTTAAAGTATCATACCATTGTACCTTAGCATATAAATCAACTAAATTTGTTTTATAAGATAATGTATTAACATTCATCCTATTATCATTCTCAACTCTTATATTAGGTTTATTTATACCTCTAATTAAACAAGCAGTTGACCATTCAGACCAATATTGCTGATTTTCATATAATTGTTGAGGAGTTAAATAATAATAATTATCTAAACTATTAGTTGCAATATTCCAATCAAATCCAGATTTAATAAAACGTAATTGTATTCTAAAATACATGTTTACAGGAAAACCACTCTTTGATTTTGAACTATTATATTCACAACTAGAAAATAATTGTGGAGATAAAGTAATAAAATATAATTGTTTATCTTCACTGTAATTATTTGAATCAAATTGCATATTAATAATATTAGATTGTCCTGTGTATTTTTTATCTAAAGCATATTGATTATTATCTTGCTGATAAGCAATGACTTGTATCCCTGCTATATCTTCTATATT
>Ga0326513_10002199_pt1 | contig 14502 bp, 13 predicted proteins | sample 2_2465_0518_D_FD_203654 | JGI IMG/M metagenome (GOLD analysis project Ga0326513, IMG submission 203654) | Bovine rumen microbial communities from UC Davis, California, United States - 2_2465_0518 | ecosystem: Host-associated > Mammals > Digestive system > Stomach > Rumen | place: USA...
CGTCTGTAAGATGTCTTTCAGGTAAAGTCGTGCAGGAGTAGGGGGGTAACGTTAAGTGACGGCAGGAGGCATTTTCCCGGGAAGGGAAGGAAACAATGATTTGGAGGTGCACAACCGCTCCGCCTTCTCGGCGTCGGGCGTGAGCACGATACTCGTCCCGACGACGCTCAACTTCTCGAACGAGGAGGTGCGTTTCTGGAACAACCTCACGTTCTTCTTCGACAGATGGTGGGAGCCAGAGACGGACAGGGAGACGCTCCCGTTCTGCATGTTCCAAGTGGCGAACTACTCGGACGCGCAGCAGGCGGAGCTCTCCAAGAAACGCGTCATGGTGTACCAGCCGCCGAGCAAGGAGGGAAGCGCGGACGCCGAGGTGACGGACACGGCGGGGGCGATGCAGGTCGTTGTTGACAACATCATGGTTCAGCCAAAGACCTACAACCTCTCCCTGATTGTACCGTCGTCCCCTGCCGGGCGGTGGATTAAGAGCCGTTTGCAGCTCCAGAGGTACCTCCAGCAGGTGCTCGGCGGCTTCTCGCAGTCGCTCGACGAGGCGACGAGGAGTTTCATGCAGGGCGAAATGACGCGCATGGCGGACACGATGGACATCATGCGCCAGTACGTGAGCATGTCGAACATCTATATGAGCAACACGAGGCGGGCGGAGAACGACAGCGGCGCGAACATGGCGAACAAGAACTCGCTCGACGCGATGGTTGAGCGCGGGCGGGTGCTCATGTTCAAGACGTGGATGGGAAACGACTACAAGTACGTCGTCGTGACGAGCAAGACGGCGGAGAAGAAGGGCACGGAGGACGGCGTTTGGCGCGTGAGCCTGACCGTGCAGGAGGTGCCCGTTCTCTCCCTGACCCCCGTCACGAAGGACATAGGCAGGCCCGACAAGGGCTGGGTGCAGAAGTACGCCGACACTTTCGGAAGCGCCTTCGGCATGCCGCAGATGGGCACGAAGATGCCCGCGTTCGCCGAGGCGAGCACATGAGGAGGAACAGATGAAGGTCAAACTTGACATAAGCCAGTTCGAGAACGACAGGCTCGTTGTGAGCTACGGCTCGGACAGGCAGGCGCTCTTCACCATCGTTGACGAGGAGTATCAGGGGCAGAGCAGTGCGGCGAGCGTGAACAAGATAAACATACTTACGCGCACCGTGTCGGGCGATGGAACCGTGTCGGACGCGAAGTTACAGAGCGGGATAATCGGGCTCGGCAACGGCACGGTTGGCGTCATCACCGACGACCCTTCCCTGCTCGGCAAGGTTCTCACCAAGGACAACATGAGCCGCGTCACGGTGTGGCTTTATGAGGACGGCGAGTGATGGCGTTTTCGGCGGACGGGCTCGCGACGGGCAAGATACTGAGGGGGGTCGAGACGTTCAACTTCGACGGCAACTCTCTCTACGACAAGATAATTAACCTGCGCCTCATACGGAAGGACGGCTCGGCAATCGTCATAAGGAGCGACTACGAGCTTGTCAAGGTTCAGAACGCAGGCAAGTACAGATACGAGTTCCGCACGGTGAGGCAGAAGCCCTCCATCAGCGTGAGCTACAGGCAGGTCGGCGGTGAGACGCTCCTCCGCGTGGACATCAGAATATCGAACCTCTTTTTCTCCGAGGGCGACGAGGCGATGTTCAACGGCAAGGAGGGCGGGAACCCCGTCGTGCAGATAAAGATGAACATGGGCTACCGCTCGCAGTTCAGGGCGTGGCCGCAGCAGGTGAAGGTAGACCAGAGCACCATAGACAGCTTCTATAACCTCGACGACTTCGTGTACCGCTCGCCGGCGGGGGCGCTCAACTCCGGCTTCACGGCGACCATACGTGTGCTCGACAGCTGGCCGGAGGCGAACCCGCCCGAGCGGACGGTGTACTTCCACGGCATTGTGGGCGCCGCCGACAAGGGCATGAAGTTCGAGCTTCAGGACAAGAGCACGTTCTCCACATGGTTCAAGAACCCGGAGAACTTTCCGTCGGAAGAACGGCTCTACATGCAGCGCATCTTCTTCCTGTACGTCACGAGGCGCTTCTTCCGTTCGGACGTGCTCTGGAGGCATCCGCAGAACGACGACGGGACGGAGGACGAGGAGCGGTACGAGGTGTACGGCTGGGCGAGAACCGGCGAGGGCGGAGAGCTTCAGCCGATGACCGAGGAGGAGAAGGCAGGGAAGGAGCCGTCCGACATGTGGGCTGAGGTGGAGCTTTCCGACGGCTGCATGAGCGTGAAGGACGCATGCGCCCTCGGCGTGCCGGTAATCCTTTCGCAGAAGGTGCGCGAGGACGGCGAGGCTGCGGCGCGGCTCGTGACGGCCAGCACCACGGGCGGGGACACGGAGGCGGTCGGAAACGGCGAGACCGTGCCGAGCGTAGTCCCGATGGACTACCTTCCCGCGCAGGTGCGTGAGGTCGAGCAGTCGGTGATGTCCGGGCTCAAAGTGTTCCCGCGTCCGGACGGAAGCATAATGATATGCGCCGAGAGCGAGAGCAAGGAGGACGTTTTCGACAACTACGAGGACGAAATAATGTACAAATACAGCAGCGACCCGAACGCAGTCAAGCCCGTGCTCCTCCCTGCCATCTACGATCGCACCGTGAACGGAACGCGGACGCTGCGCCTCCCGTTCATCGGCTTCCTGTCAACCGGCATGTACCTCGGCTTCACCAGCCGCTATACGCTCGGAAGCCTCGTCGGGTTCTACTACCCGCACAAGGAGGACAAGTGGTACAAGGTGATTTGGGCGGACATAGAGTTCGACACGGACGGCGACAAGAACATGTGCACGGCGACCTGCGTTGACGCGGACAGTGCTCCGGGCGAAAGGGAGCTCCAGAAGAAGGAGGAGCCTGAGCCGCCGGAGCGGAGCGTCGAGTGGGTGGACTGCACGTGCTCGATGACTGGCGCGGGGCCGTTCACCTTCTCCACCCTGCAATGGGCGGTGCTCGCGAACATGACGCTCGGGGCGGGCGGCGTGGCGAGCTGGCAGAAGCCCGACGGAAGCGGGGAGTTCTTGGACGGCGTTGCGGACGCCTTTCCGGGCGGCAAGTACAACAGCAGGGCCGCAGTGCAGCTTTTGATTGACAAGAACCCGTCCCTCAAGAAGGCGAGCTTTCAGAACGGCACGGACGAATACGCGGGGCTGGAGCTTCCGTGGCTGCGCGTGGGAGACGTGGTGAGCCTCCCGTTCGTCAAGGAGGATTGACAGTATGGATGTTGACGCTTTCGACATGGCGAAGGCAGGGATGGACGACCAACTTTTGGACTGGGCGCGGGGAATGAGGATAGTCTCATACGGCGTCGTGCGCGAGGTGCTTGACGGCGTGAATGTGCGCTGCGCCTTCACGGTGCAGCAGTCGCCGCTCGCCGAGCAGACTGTGGACGTGACGCTCCTCTCCCTGTCTTCGCAGCTTTTCTCCTGCAATGTCATGCCGCTCGTGGGCGACCAAGTTCTTATCTTCGGGCTTGACGCTTGGAGTGACAAGGTTATAACGGGCGGGACGGAGGTCGTGCACGGCGGGCGGCAGGGCTACAACAACCAGTCGTGCGTCGGCGTGCTCATGCGGACGCTCAGGATGGGTGGCGCGTTCGCGATGTCGCTGGAAGGGAACGCCGAGGCGCCGGTCATTGCGCTGACGCTCAACGGAAGCACGGAGGCGATGTTCGGGGGCACGGTGTCGCTCGCGGTGCTGAGCGGCGACGGCGCGGAGCATCCCGTGAACGTTGACGTGCTGAAGAACCGCCCGATAACGATGCGTGTTGACAGCGCGGTGGAGGCGACGCACGGCGCGGACATAAAGGTTACGATAGGGAAGAACACGGGCGGCGACGACGTTTCCGCCTCTGTGACGCTGGACTTGGGCGAGCAGAGTGACATAAAGCTCACGAGCAAAAGCGGCGCGGAGGTCTCGTTCGACAAGGACTTCTCCCTGACCGTGAAGGGCGCGGTCAAGATGAGCGTCAAGGGTGACGTGGAGATAGCCGCAAAAGGGAACGCGACCGTCAAGGCGGACGGGGACGTTCAGGTGGAGGCAGGCGGGCAGTGCACCGTGAAGAGCGCGTCGGGTCTCACGCTCGCAAGCGGCGACGCCTCGGCGTGGCAGCCGAACATCGTGCCGACCTGTCCGTTCGGCATGCCGCACGGCGGGCCGTCGGGCGGCGTCGTGATGCTCAAGGGGCAGTAGATGGCCATAAACGCGCAGGACATGAACGACTACTGCATGGGCGCCCTCATAAACTACGCGCAGGGGGCGTACAAGAACGAGATGAAGTCTCCCAAGAGCATGAAGGTGCTCGCCGACAGCATGAAGGAGTACCTCGAGGACAATCTTGAGGTGGAGTATTCATGGCAGGGCGTGAACCCGTCGAGCGGTGCGAAAGACCCCGTGACGAAGTATACGGCGACGGTGAAGTTCGCGAGCTTCAACCTCGACGAGCCGATGTCGCTGAACCCGGGGCTCTCGGGGAAGATAATGGCGAGCGTCGCGACGGGCATAATCTCCGCTCCGGCGGGCTTCTCCCTGTCCGTTGGGAGCTTCACCATACCTACGCTGACCCTTCCCTCGGGAAGCGCCTTCCAGTCGGCGATGATGGACTGCATATTCAGGCCGATATGCGACTGGATTAAGACGTGCCTTCCGGGCACGCCGATGAGCGGCAGCCATTCGTCGTTCACGGGCACGGGAACTATGGCAAAAATATCGTAAGTATGCTATAATGCGTGAGGAGGACTTTAATGGCAGTAGAGGCAAAGACCATAGACGAGGAGACCACGGGGCTCTGCGACGCTTTCGACGCGGACATCGCCCCGAAGTCCATCTGGCGGAACAACAACAACAAACTGTATCTGATACTCAAGTCGATAGGCGCGGGCTTCTCGAAGCTGCGCGACGTGATAATAGCGCTCAAATACCGCTTCGACCCGCGATACTGCTCGGACGACGACCTTGAGAGCACCATGCTCATTACAGGCACAAAGAAGATTTCGGGAAAGGCGAGCATGCTGCGCGTCATAGCGTACAACAACGACCTTGCGCTTCCGTACACGCTCCCTGCCGGGACGTACCGCTACACTTCGACGAACGGCGACGAGTTCACGTGTATGCTCTCACAGGAGGCCTCGGTCGCCCCGCAGTCGTTCGTGGTGATGGTTTTCGTAAGCGTGTCGCAGGGCTCCTTCCCTGTCTCGGGCGAGGCGAACGCCTCCATAGCGACTGACGAAGGCTACGAGATACCGCAAGCGTTCAGCTTCGAGGCGCTCGACAATTCGGGCATGCTCGGAAGGCAAGAGGAGACGATGTTCGAGTGCCGCCAGCGGCTCCTCACGGACACGACGAGGCACGACAGCCTGAAGGAGCTCGAGGCGGAGCTGAACGCGCTCCCGACGATATACGGCTGCAACCTCATGTTCAACCCGACCGACGAGGACAAGACGCTCGAGGACGGCTCGGTGCTCGCGCCGTATGAGCTTTTGATTATGATTACCGGCAGCGCGACGGACGAGCTTGCGTCAATCGTGCTTTCGCATGAGATCTACAAGACGCACATGACGAACGCCGAGCAGGTGGTGTGGTACAAGAACCCGCTGTTCGTCGGCGGAAAGTACCCGGTCTACTACGCGACGCACGCGAAGAGGCGCTTCTGGCTCACCGTGTACTACGCATACGACACCGGGCTCAAGACGGACTCTCAGGTGGAGGCGGCCTTCAACGCACTGCTCGCGAAGTACAAGGTTATGACGGAGCACGTTGATGCTATAACGGAGCCGATGCTCTACGAGGCGTTGCAAAACCACGGTATAGTGGGCGTGACGCTCCTCAAGGTGTACATTCAGGACTTGGTTGACGGCGAGCTCGTGACGGTGCCATACGTGCAGGTTCCGCGCCTCATGGTGCCGGAGCTTCAGGAAGTGGCGTTCGTGACGGAGGAGTAGCGCATGGCAGAGAAGCAGTGGCCGCCCGCGTGGTGGCCTTTCCCGCTGAAGGACGACAGCTGGCTCGCGGTAATCCCGTACATGGACGCAATGCAGTGGCTCTACGAGAGCGCGAAGGAAGTCGTCAACATGATACCGCACCAGCCACCTGTGTTCACGAGGACTGTCGAGGGCTACGTCCTCTCCCTGTCAGGCACGCGGGAGAAAATCGCGCTCGGGTCGGTGGGGTACAACGCGGAGAAGAGGAAGGTTCTCGTCACCACCAACCGTGCGGGCGGCACGGCAGTCAAGACGATTGAGCTCGACGTATCGGTTGTGTTCCCCATGCTCACGGTGCTGCTGTCGCGGCTTCCGTGGGACGTCGTTGCCGAGCTCAACAACGCCGTGATGAGCGGGATGAGCGACAAGGACAAGAGGCGGTTCGCGGCGAACGGCATAAGCGACAACAAGATGATTGTCCGCTGGCTCACCGACAAGGTGCGCACGACGGCGGGCGACAACGGCATCTCCCTTCCCGCGCTGAACGGAAGCTATTCGACCACGGACAAGCTGGGCGAGGAGGGCTTCGCGTCGCTCGTCCCGAACGGCGTGAACCTCGCCCTCTACAACATCCCCGTGATGGACTACTGTCAGGCGATTTACGAGGCCATGATGGAGCTCGTGGAGACCATTAACCACCACCCTCCGGCGGCCTCCTTCCCTGTCATCGCGAGGGGATTTTACCCGACGTTCAACTATGTGCTGTCCGATGACGAGGAGCCCTACGACAACCGTGGCACCACCATGCCTGCGGTTGACGCGGTGGCTGGAAAGACGCTGAAGGTGGTGCTGACGGCTGAGAGCGACAATTCCGTTACCGACTGGAACGACTTGGACGACCCAGCAAAGACATACGACTACAGGGGCCCCGTGCCCTGCAACAACGTGGAGCTCGTCTCGCGCGAGTTCCTGCCCAGCGCAAGCAGCATCGTGTACACGTCGGCGGAAAACGAGCCCGACCCCAACATCGAGAAGGGCATGGTCATGTACCTTCCCCTGCCGAACGGCTACAGCGTCAGGGCGGTCGTATCGGACGTGCAGCAGGGAACGGAGGGGCAGGAGCAGCACGGCGAGGAAGGCGATGCGGACTACCAGCCGCCGGTCGCGCCCGCGCCCACGGTGTTCACGGTCGCCGTATCAGCCAAGACCGTGCAGGGCAAGGGAAACGCTATAGAGCAGGGTGTAGACCTTTCCGCCGCAGGCAACGGCATTTACGGCGAGGCGGTCACGCTGAAAGCCGTGTGCACGGAAGACGGCTGGCAGAGCGTCTCCGAGGGCATGGAGGCGACGCTCGACGGACTAAACAACTTCAAGGCCCGCGTGACGAAGGTCATATCGGAGGGCACGGACGCGCCGGAGGACGACGAGACGGGAGGCACTGGGGAGCAGGGCACCCCTGCTGTCGTAGAGCTGCTCGTGTGGAACGTCAGAAGCGGTACGGCGCAGCAATACTTGGAGCCGCCGGAGTTCGACGCGACCATCAACTCGGTCACATATTCCGTGGCATTGGAGAAGCCGGTGCAGCTGCACAACCCCCCGTCGCTCACTTACACGGCGCAGATTGACGGCCCGACCAAGATACAGGCGGTGCCCGAGAAGATTTCGGTCGAGGTGTCCGCCCCTGTCTACGCCGCAGGCACGTTCTTCAGATGGCAGGAGCCAGAGGAGCTCTCTTACGTGGGCAAGGAGCTTGACGTCCAGCTCGGCATGCACGGGGTGTCGTCCGGACGCTACGTGCTCGCGCGCATAAAATACCGCTACGCCACGGACAGGTCGGGGCACTACAGGTACGCCTACAGCAGCAATCACTACAGGCCGAAAGACGGCAAGCAGCTCGGGGAGAAGCAGTGCGGCTACGGCAACTGCCACCCGATGGATATAAAGTACAACTCCTCGACGAGGATTGTCACGCTCATCGACAGGCTGGGCGGGGACGAGCTCAACATAAAGCTCTCCGCGTGCGTGTGGTTCGCGATGCAGTTGCTCATGCTCATACCCGTGACGGTGATATAGGAGGCGGAACATGGACATACCGAAGATTGCGGAGGTCGTGAAGAACCTCCAGAAGGGCATTGACGAGATAGATTTCGGCGGCGTGAAGCTCCCCGAGATGAAGGACGGCGCGAAGATTATGATGCAGGTGGTGAACGGCGCCGCGAAGAAGTTCGGGCTCTCGCTCCCGCTTCCCGAGGACGGCGTGCCCGGCGTGAACAAGCCGAGCTTTCCCTCTTCCCTGCCCTCGCTCCCGAAGCTGCCGACTAGGGCTTCCCCGCTGAAGCTGCCGAAGATTTTGGGAGGCGGAGAATGAAGAGACCGTTCAGGTTTTTCAGGGGCGAGCTGAACGGCTGGCTCCTCAACAAGGTGTGCACGTTCCTCAACAGCTACTTCGACGGCGAAGGCATGAACGAGGAGCTGGTGTACAACGCGACGTTCCAGTGGAAGCTGCCGGAGGAGGTCGGCGCGGGCGAGACGGCAATCAGGGAGGAGGACATCTTCAACATCGGAAAGGTAGCCGGTCTTTTCGGCCCGATGTGGTACATACGCACGAACATGGGCTCAATCCGCTTCACCGAGCGGACGACTGGCAGGAGCGGGCAGGAGATAAGCGAGCGCGGGCTCTTCGACATGAACGCGGAGCAGTTCAAGTTCTACAACGACGGCGTGGCGCACGGCGACTTCGCGAACGACATCAACAGGCATGCGACCAAGTGGACGCGGAGCACGCATCCCGACAGCCGCTCCCCTGCCTCCGTTCCGGGCAGGGTTCCGCTCGGCTGGGTCGAGGCGGGCGAGAAGCTCTACCGCGACAACGGCACGATAAACGAGGAAGTCCTGCACTGGTACCCGTCTGACGACCATCCCGACGGCTCGAACCCGCCGGAGGGCACGGTCTACGTTGACTGGTATGGTGAGGAGTTCCTCACGTTTGAGCACATGTACTCGATGAAGCTGCCGCTCGACGTGGAGACGTTCAAGGCGCTCTTGGAGGCGGTGCAGCGCATACGGTACAACGGCACGTCCGTACTGTTGTTTCTGGACATAACGGAAATCCTCGGCGGCGGGTACATCTACGAGATTGAGATTGTGCAGCACGAGGAGGACGGCGTTAAGAAGGACTGGTACGACGTGTGGTACGATCTGAACACATCGGCTGCGACGCTGGTGAGGGAGCGCAAGTACCTCGCTTGGCAGAACGTTGTCAAGATGAAGTTCAAGCATTTCAAGCTCCACTACAGGAGCGAGGAGAAGACAGATGGCGACGGCGAGTAACATAAGGGCGGTTCGCGCCCTGCTCTCGCGCATGGAGGCTGCGGGAGGACGCCCGGCACGCTTCGGCTACACGGAGGACGCCTTCACCAACAATGAGATTGAGGGCGTGTCGAGCTACGACGTGAACAGGGACATGAACGTGCCCGACGCTGACAGCACCGGCTACAACGCGCAGGTGTTGAGCAAGGGCATACAGGCGCAGGGCGCGTCAATACCGAGGGAGGCGTACAACCACTTCATCGGGCGCCTCTCGTACAACATGAGGAAGGTGACGGAGCAGTTCGGAAAGTTCGCCGACACCTTCCTGCAATACGCCTCGGAGAACGCGGGGCTCTACGACGCGGGGCTCGAGTATGCCTCGGGCGCGGTGTGCTTCACAATCACCGTGACCGACGGCGTTCCCGTGTACACTTGGTATAGGCGGACGAGCACGACGCCAGAGGTAATCTCGAACGTGGCACCGCCGGACAGCGTGCACTGGACGCGCATGAGCGGCGCGACGATGCTTGCGCAGCCGATTAGGCAGGGGCAGAACCTCGACACGCTCTCCGCCGAGGGCGTGTACTACACGGCGAACGACGTGGTCGGGAACACCGTCTCGGGGCTTCCGCAGGTCGTCCGCGAGCTCGAGACCAAGCTCTTCCTGCTCACCGTGACGGGGAACACCGAGCGCGTGAAGGTTCAGACACTACTCGTCGCGACGCCGGGCACGGGCTACGAGGGCTACGAGTACACCCGCGTCATGGCCGGCGGCGCGGTCGTGCAGGACTGGTACCTGTCAAAGAGCCCGGACGGGCTTCAGGTCACGACGCTGCCCGAGGGCGTATTCGCCTTCAAGGTGGAGGACGTGTACTCCTACACGGCGAACGGCGAGAGGCGGCTCGTTGACCGTGGGCACCTCTTCCTGTATTATTGGAGCCCCTACGACAACCCCAGTCAGGGAGCGAGCCCCGACTTCGAGATTGACGGCAACGGGCATTTGATTTGGAATTACGGCGATGACGCCGGCGACGATACGGAGGAAAACAATGGCAACTAGAAAGCTGGATTTGGGCCGCGTGCGCGGCGAGAACGGCGCGAACGGGCTTCCCGCGACCGTCAGCGTGCTCTCTGACACGGAGACGGACTATCGCCTCGCGGTGACTTACTATGACGCGGACGGAACGGAGCACACCGTCAACACACCGAACCTCAAGGGCTCGGAGGGAAGCGCGACGTTCACAGTCATCGACGACGAGACGCTCGGGCAGTGGATGGACGCTGCGGACGGCAACGACTACACACACGTGGTCGTGAAGCCCGGAAGCTACACGCTGTCGGGCGTGGTGCGCCTCGACGAGGCGGGGACGGAGATGGTGAGCGGCTTCGGCGCGGAGCTTCCGGGCGTGGAGCTTCGCGGGGACGGCACGCAGATTTCGGTCGGCCTCACTGCGGAGAAGTTCACGGACATGCTCGCCGTGGCGGACGCGGACGGCGTGCTCGTCGAGGAGCTTGAGACCGCCATCACCCGCGTGTCGAACGCGGACAAAATAACGGACGCCGCGACGGAGGCCGACTACGGCAAGGTGCGCTACGTCTCGGGCGGAAACGGTTCGCTGCCTTCCCCTGTCCCATCGTCGAGGGTCGAGGGCATGGTCAGGGCGGAGGACAACCCGCAGGAGACGCTCCCGAGCGTGTTCTATGTGCAGGGCGACGGAGGCGACTACGTGCTTCGCGGGAACACGAAGGTCTCGAGCGTGGGCTTCGACCTTCCGGCGACGGTGACGCGCGTGCTCGCGCACTTGGAGGGCACCGTACTGCACCTGCTCGTGCTGACCGCCGACGGCGGCATCTACCACGTCTACGAGCAGGACGACGGCGAGGACGGCGTGCGGCTGCACTACGCGCACATCGAGGAGGGGCTTCCGACGGACGCCATCATCGACATCATGTACTCGCCCGGAACGGACTGGACGGCGACGTTCCCGTACCCCGCCTTCATCACGGCCTCCCGCGTCTACATCCAGCCGACCGTGAACCACGCGCTCGGCGACTTCACGCCCGTCAGGGCTTGGTGCGTCTCGGCTAGCTCCACAGGCGTGTCATCATACGTCGTGAAGAAGCAGGGCGGCGGGCTTGCCGCCGTGGCATACACGTCGAGCGGCTTCGCCACGGTCGCCGAGCTCGACGTCGAGGTTCAGCAGACCGCACGGATAAGCGTCCACAACGGCTTAATCCTCATCGCGGACGGAAGCGGCCTGCGCATGATTGCGCTCTCCGGTGCATCGTACACGAAAGTCCCGCTCCGTGTGAGCGACAAAATCTTCCTCGACGGCTTCGCGTCGGGGCCGTTCGCGATGTCGGAGTTCACGGGGCTCGGCGGCTCGTTCTACTCGGAGCCGCTCGTGCAGGGCGGGAACATCCTCTGCGCGTCCTTCCCTGCCTCCGCCTCGGGCGCGTACATGAAGCTCACCGACTGGACGGACGCGACCGCAGCCGAGAGCGGACGCATCGCCTCCGCAGACGGGAGCACGCTTTCCTTCCTGCTGCGCATCTCGACGTCGGACGCGGTGTGGTACGTCCCGAACGCAGGGAACGGGCTCTACAGGGAGAGGCAGGAAGGAAAGACCGGGCTCGGCTTCTTCGAGGTTGATGACACGACCGGAAAGGACGTGTACAGGACGGCGGACGGCGCCGAGTTCCTGCCGAGGAAGTCCATGTACTCCGCCGTGGTCACGGGGCCGAGCCACATCGACAGGTGGCTCCGCTTCGACCCGAACGACAGGCTCGCGCTCGTCGTAAAGAAGGGCACAGTCGTGAACGGCACGGTGAGCGGGCACGAGGTTTTCTACGAGTTCCCCGAGGACACCTCGCTCCATATCGGAACCACGCTCCTTGCTGGCGCGGAATACTACGCCGTGCTCGGCTACGATGGCTCCGCCTTCTCCCTGACCGCAAAGACTGCCGCGCAGCTCGACGGCTCGGAGGTCATCGTCGGACGCTTTTCCACGATGTGCGCGGACTGCGGCACGATGCCGATGACGACTTGGGTCGCGAAAGGAAGCGCGACGGCGAACGGCACCTACATCATGGTGAAGCCCTACAGGGCGGACGCCGACCCCGACTTCTACGCCCACTACAGGAAGCTCGTCAGGCAGGTCATCACAACGTACTCCGACAACTCGACGGCGAACGCCAACTACGATACGGTCGTCGTAGACCATCCGCTCTCCGGCTGGAAGGCAGGGGAAATCATCCCCGAGAGCGTGTGGTGCGCCGACTTCTTCCCTGCCTCCCTCGTTGACGACGCGATGGTTTTCGACTGCGATACCGGACGTGCGGTTGACATTTATTTGCAGAGCGGAACTGGGCAGAACACACGTTCGGCTTACGTGAATAACCAGACTACGCGGCGCCGGACGCCGCTCCTCCACTCGATGGACATGGCCTCGGTCGGAAAGAACCTCCTGACAGACCACGAGTTCACGTGCGCCGCGAAGGGCTCGAACGAGATGACCAACATCTCGGGAGGCATGTTCCACGCGGAGACGGGCGGACACGTCGATACCGCCGGACGCCGCATGGTGAGCGCGATAGGCTGCGAGGACATGTGCGGGCACCTGTGGCAGTGGCTCGACGAGCTCGGGCCCGTCGGCGACAACACCTCCGGTTGGACGACCGATGCCGACCCTGCTGCGAGGTTCGGGCAGTCCTACGGGCTTCCTCAAGTCCTTCACGCGGGCGGTCGCTGGAATGACGGTGCCCACTGTGGTTCGGTTGCTCGTGATGCGGGCAACCTTCGCTCTAACGTGCACACGCACGACGGTGCTCGCGGTTCGAGCCGCGTGGTGCACGGTGCGCGGTGCGCGGCGTAAACGGAGGTCACGATGGACGGACAGTATCATTCATTCGCAGACTTCGCGGAGCAGCGGGCGCTTACGGGAAGCAAGGTACCCATCGAGAGCACCCTCAACAAGAAAATCCTCGTCCTCGCCTACGAGACGAGGGACAGCAAGTTCCAGAACAAGGGGACGAAGCTGTGCACGAAGGTGCAGTTTCAGGAGGAGGACGGCGAGGAGCAGGGCGCAGAGCATGAAGGGCTGGGCGGTTCACGCCTGCACGTACAATTTCAGGCAGAAAGCCGACTTCGACAGCATCAGCGGAACGAAGGCGGCATAGGAGGATATGATGGCAAAGAAGGAAAAAGAAAAGGTTTACATCTGGAACGACAACGGCTGCTGCGTGACGTCCACCGACCTCGAGCGGGCGCGGATAGTCTACGGCCTCACGCGCGAGCCCGATATGACTGTCGCCTCGGACGAGCTTCTCTCCGAGTACGCGGGGCTCGTCCGCGTGATTGACGGAAAAATCGTGCTCGGCTGGACGGACGCGGAGAAGGCGGCGCAGGAGAAGGCCGAGAGGGAGGGTGAAATCGCCGAGCTCAAGCGGAAGCTCTCGGACACGGACTACATCTCCGCGAAAATCGCCGAGGGCAGCGCGACGAAGGACGACTACGCCGGCGTAATCGCCGAGCGGCAGGAGTGGAGGAAGCGCATAAACGAGCTCGGGGGCTGATTATGGATGTGAAGGTCAGCCGCAAGGAGAAGCGGTGGCAGCCCGACGGCACGGGCGTCGAGGTCTTGGTTGACAACATATTCGACCTCTACCCCGTGTACGGGAACGCCCTGAACAGAGACCTCATAACGGACGTCGAGGTTATCGACGACGAAGAGGAGGAGCTTTTAGACCGCGCGATGTTCGCGGTCGTCAAGCAGCGCGGCGCCGACCCCTGCGACCCGTCGGACGGGAACAGGTGGGCGGAGGCCATGATAGGCGAGGTCGCGTCGGTCGGGGTTCTCGACGACGTGTACAAATCGGTGGCGGCGGAAGGCCCGGGGGTGAGGCTCGCGGTGAACACCGTGAACAACGGCGGCAAGCCCGGCACGGCGTTCGCCGTCGAACTGGTCAAGACGGCTTAGGGAGGTTGCCTATGACAGTAAGGACAAAGAGGATGATTTCCGAGCTCGCGAAGGAGGCGCAGGCGCCGTTCACGAAGATGTGCCGTGCGCTCGACGAGAAGCTGGGCGAGGACGGCTACTACGTTTTCGAGGGGCTGCGCACGAAGGAGACGCAGGAGGCGTACTACGCGCAGGGCAGGGAGAGCCTATCGCAGGTAAATGAAAAGAGAGTGAAAGCAGGCCTTTATCTTCTCAGGAGCGAGAAGCAGAACTACAAGATTACTTGGACACTCAGCTCGAAGCATCTTGAAGGCA
>Ga0326513_10002201_pt1 | contig 14485 bp, 18 predicted proteins | sample 2_2465_0518_D_FD_203654 | JGI IMG/M metagenome (GOLD analysis project Ga0326513, IMG submission 203654) | Bovine rumen microbial communities from UC Davis, California, United States - 2_2465_0518 | ecosystem: Host-associated > Mammals > Digestive system > Stomach > Rumen | place: USA...
CAGTAATATATTGCCCGCCGTACTGCTGGATAGTCGACAGCGGCCCGTTAGTTTCTCCGGATATGATTGCAACTTTGGTCAGATAAGAATAGCCAGCTACATAGATTCCAGAAGGATTGAAGACTACCTCGCCTCCGGGAGAATAGGAATATCCTACAGTAGCTCCTTCATACGATGTCTTTAGATATGGGCCGCCGGATAGAACCGAGTTTGTCGAGGAAAAGTTCTGTATGGCAGAATCGGAATAGTCATACGCTGGCTGTAGAGACTGGACCGCGCTCATGGCGGCGTTCGATACGTTCGACCAGTCAGGCGGAAGAGACGCTTCCTGTCCCATGTCGATTATCAGATCATGCGTCTTGTTGCTGACTGCTTGCCAAGCGTTCGTCACGACCCAATCCGAGTTTCTCAACGTGCCGAATCTCGCGGCACCTGCGCCGAACGCGCCCATGGAAAGAAGCGCGGAAGCCGCAAAGAGAACGGTTCTCGTGATCCTATTGCCCATCGTCGTCTCCTTCGGGAATCTCTTCCTCTATTACCGTCCCTCCGCCTCTCTTTACGACTTCCGCCAAAGTCTGCATCCTGTCCGCTAGCGAAGCGTTCAGGTCGAGCGTTATGCCAGAGAACGCACCGAATATGCTTCCGGGCTTTATCTCGATGTCTATCTCCGAACTGGACGCGTCATACGCCGCATCGACGTCGTTCGTCACTCTTATGAGAACCGTGTTCGTTATCGTTCTCCGGAGTCCGCTTTCCTTCTCGACGAGGACGAGCGTAGCGTTCTGCCAGCAGAACGGAAATGTCTTCGTCTCGTCGTGAGAGAACTGGATGATGAACGAAAACCTTCCGTCGTCATGAGACTCGAACTCGTCCGCAGTCTTTACTACTCCCAAGAACGAGAACTCTATCTCATACCCAGAAATGTCTTCAAGTGGAGACTTGAAGAAGAACTCGAATCCCGTTCCTCCTGCGGCGGAAGTGTCGTCACCCCTGAACAGGACGAGATGAGGCCGCTTGCCGCACTGCGCGTATGTACACTTCTCGTTATGGAAGCATCTGTTCTTCATGTCTCGTCGCTCCTGACAGTCGCCACGCCGAGGTCGGTGAGAACCCGTAGCGTGTATGTAAGACCGTTCCTGTGTATGATGCCGTCATTGTCTTGTATCTCGTCGGAGAAATTATACTCGAAATCGAGGATGCGCGCAACCCATGGGAACGAGTTTGTCGTCCTTCTTACTGCGTCCGCCCACATGCGAACCTTCAGAGGACTGTCGAACGCAGTCTCGAAGTACGGTATTCCCCGCGAAGGATATAGCTGAAGTTCCGTCCGTTGCGTTAGTATCGCCGCCTTGAGGATGTCGGAGTACGCTTCGATTCCGGTGTGATATTGGAATCCGTCTTCGCCGATTGTGATGTCGTTGTCAACATCAGGTGCTATCGTCTTCAAGTCCATGCGTCACCTCGTCGGAACTGGAGTTAGCTTTCTAATGATAATGCTACAGGCATTAGTGCTTGCCGCAGTAGAATACGCGCAAATTTTATTTCCCGGAAGAACGGGCATTACTGGTGAAACAACAGTACCTCCTTCTGTCAGTTCGTATACAGTGTATAGCCCAGAGTTCCAAGTCGGCTCCGAAGACGGTTTCGCTGTGTCTCCTCCATACAATATGATTCCGCATGCGTAGGATTCAAGTCCTGAAGACACTTCAGAATTCGTGATATATGGCTGAATCCAGCATGGTGAAGTTATTGTCAATGCGTCACTAGACACTCCTCCGTCACTTATGTCCCACTCTTTCAATATGTTTTCACTTCCAGTCGATCCGTAATCGGGATATACATACATGAATACGGACGATCCGTATATCCTCCAGTTCGTACCGTCAATGCCAACCTTCGTGTAATCGGTATCGTTGTTATCCCTCATCGACACTACATCGTATAAAACATCTCCTTCAAGATATTGAAGTACGGCCCCTCTCGGATATCCGCCAATCGCATCGCAGACCTTCTGGTCGAACGTGTCTAATGCTCCGCACTGCTTTAGAAACTGACGTCCGCCAATCTGACCAATAAGTCTGTTCATTAGCTGACGTGTTATGAAACGACTTGGAGGAGTGTTTCCGTTCCATTGATACTTTCCGTCGAATCCGAGACTCCCGAGATTGCCGTCGTCGAGAAACGGATCGAGTTCCTTGGCAGGAATCGACGTCTCTCCGTTTATGGCAAACGGAAGAGGCAATACGGATACGCTCGGAATCTGTTCTCTTATCATAGGAAGTTCCTGTAGAGTCTGATGTATACGCCAACTGCGCCATTCTCAGAACTGTTGCTTCCGAAAACCGCCATCTTTGTTCCAGCCTTTACTGGAATCAAGTTCTTGTTACTGTATGTATTGTTCCCAAGCAGAAAAGCAGTATAGGACTTCGTGTTGCCCGAATCAGGAATCATGTCGGAATATACGTTATCTGTGAAATTCACAGTTGGAATTGAACCGTCAGCAGGGCCAATCACGAGATAAGAAGTCAATCCTCCGATTATGTTAAACTGTGGATATAGCCATCCGTCCATTGGCATAGACACCCAATCGCTAACCTGCGTGATTGTTTGAGTCCCTGCCGGAATCTGAGCCGATATAATATATTCGCTCGATCCATAGTCGGGATAGATTCCTGAATTAGACGCATCGTCAAGATACTTCCAGTTCTGGTTGTCCACACCGTTCGTCACGAAATCATAGCTGTTGTTATCTACTAGGGAGACGACATTTCTTATTGAAGTGCCGTCGTCATGGGCAAGGACGGCTCCTAAAGGATAGCCTCCAATTGCAGTAGCGACATCGGAGTTATATGTGTATCTGATTCCAGTCTGGCCGAAGAACGAACCTTGCGACAGGACGCGCAAGAGCCAGTTCATCTTGTTTCGCTCGATTGCCTTCGGGGTCGCTCCGGCATTGTCGTATGCGGCTGGATATCCCGTGTCGAAAGATACGGAATTGTCCGATGAAGATTTCGGGATCGCAGATAGATTTATATTATAATATACGGTTATCGTGTCACCGTTATTTGGGGAACCTTGAACTTCAATGCCATATTGAGTAAGAACTATGCTCTTAGAATTCAATTTCCAATACGAATTTACTCCTGACTTTGAAAAGGTAAAGACATATTCTCCTGCAACGTGACTTATCTTTGTTCCAAAAACAGATTCGTCGATTGATAGAGTTGGAGATACGCCGCTACCTGTATATTGATAAGCATATTGACAAAAGACTAGCGTGTTCGCAAAAAGAGATGGCATTGCGAGTACGCCATTCTTTATACTGTTTAGTTCCGCAGAAGTCATGTCGATGCCTCCTTGATGAATTGATATTGATACTGCGTCATGAAACTCGTTCCGAAAGGTCCTATCGCAGGGATGTTGCCGGATGCCGCGTGATTGTCGAATCCAAATACGTTTCCTCCCCAGCTTGTTATCCCGCGCTTCACTCCAGTAGGAAGTATCAGCCAATACTTGCCGTATGCGTTAGAATCTTCGGAATGATAGAGATTGTATTCCTCTGGATCAGTTTCTTCGTCTGCCGAACATGAAGTTGTCACTGACATATTCTGCATGTCAGTGAGAGTCACGGTTCCTCCGAAAAGCTCATTGATGTATTCATAGTAGTCTGCCGTTGTCGTCGCAGTAGTCATTGACAGCTTCATCCTGCATTTGATGAGCTTGGCGTACATCGCGTCGGAAATATTGTTTGGCCTCGGTATTCCGCACGTTGCACCGATAACAGACAGGCTGAACGTCGCGTTCTCCTTCGATGAGGCCAAGTCTACATTCGTCCTGAACGTCGCCCACTTGTCCCAAAAGTCGTCCACGGCGAGATACGCGGCCTCACACATGCTCTCGATGAAAGCCTTCAGCTTCTCGGCGTTCTCGTACTGCCAGAGAATCGCGGAGTGGAGCGAGCTTCCTATGCCGTTATCTATCTCGTGGTATGTCATGGCTGTTATGAGCGTGTGGTTCCGATTTCATTCGCGTTCAAGGGAACACTTGTGGCTCCTCCGCCGAACGACACAGACAATACCCTATACGAAGGGTATTCCAAGGCTAATGCGCTCAACACCTCTTTAGGAGTTATCGTCGCGCCTATGCCGAATCCAGAGATTATCTCTTCGAGCCTGTTCGAAAGGTTTGGCGGTTCGCCTATCGGAGCCATCCAAGTCGTAGAGATGTTTATGTAATGCGGTTGCGCAGGATAGAACTTTGTCAATATCCCGCCAAGATCGTCGGATGCGTTCTTTTCTATGGTTTTGTTATCGTCTATGGATGTCATGCCGCAACCAAGAGACTTGCTCTTCGCAATCGCATTAGCTACAGATTCCTTCCATCCTTCCGTGATCGTAGCAGGTGCATCGACGCATACGAATATGCTGTGCGGGGCGAGCGTCACACCCTTCATCGTCACGGCAATTCCGTCACCGTTATTAAGCACAAGAGCGTGGCGAACAGATTTGGCGGAATCATCTCCGTATGTCGCTTCATACAACGCCTTGTATACGCTTGGAACCATGCCGCCGAATCCGCCTATCGCAGAACGAATCCTGTTCCTGTATGAATCGTCGGACTCTCCTAGACTTCCAAGCGTCGCGTCGTTCTCGTTCGTAACCGAATCGAGGCCCGATATCGGAGACACTATGGAAACCATGTCACCACGCAGACACTTGACAGGCCCGTAGTTCATAGACAAGGCCGTACCGCTTGTAGATGCCTTACCAGTTCCGGCCTCTTCTTCGACAGACGGGATTGTCACATCGGAATCAAGATAGAACGCATCTCCGTCACGAGTTGCGAACATCGTACCTGCGGGAATCGCAGTATTTACGTCTCCTGTCAGAGTCACTGTCACGCTAGACCTAGACGAGGAATTTCTTGCTATTCCGAAAAGCGCGCCGAGCGCATCGAGATAGATTCCCGTCGCGGCGTTCAAGTTGTACTGGCAAGCGTTCTGCGCGGTGATTCCGACAGTATCGCGAAGGAATACCGTGAATGCCTCGATGAGACGCCCTATGATAGTCTCTGGAGTAGTGTCGATGTTCTGCCCGAACACGGCCTTGAACATGGAGACGACTTCTTCCTGAATGTCGCTCGTGTCGGGAATCACTACGCCGCTAGTAGAGACGTATCTGTAGGGCGAGAGGTTTCTGAAGTCGTAGGTGCTTGCCATAGTGTCTCCTGTTCGGACTAGATTATAGCATATTTTATACGGTGTAGAATAGAGAAGTTTGCGCTATACCCAATGGGCAGATATTACGTTCTGATTAGATATAGATATGCCGCTACCTGCTGTATAAGTCTGCCCGGACGAACCAGTAAAGCTTATTGTATATCCAGTGGCCGCGTTTCCGGTAATGGATATGTTCGTGCCTTGAGTCAGCACGAGTGCGTTTGTAACTACATATCCATCCGTAGGATTTCCTGTAACGGATATTCCTCCTCCGTGGGTTACAGTAGTCAATCCGCTAGTTCCCGGCTCTCCTTGCGGACCTCTAGGAGCGAGAAATGTGTCTTGTGTATTGTCGGTATATGTAAACCTTATCCGAGTCCCATCTTCAGTCTCCCAATACTGCACGTTCTTTATGAGCTTCCCGTCTATCGATCCGCTTCCTGTAAGTTTGAACGGCTCGCCCGTCTCTCCGTTGTTCCTAAACGAACGGCCTTTCCAGATGGCGTACAGATTATTGTCCTTGTCTATCGGAATGAGATATTCGGTATCTTTTATCGTTACTGGGTCTTTGTTGTCAGTACCGTCCGCGTTCTTCTTCTCGGCAGTTATGGTTCCGTCGATGTCTACGTTCTTGCTGACATCAAGGAATCCATCGACGAGAACCTTTTCATTCCCATCGCTAGTATGAATCTCTACCGTTCCGTCTTTCTTCAGCTCTATGTATGAATCTCTGTCGCCACTCCCGTCGTCCTTTAGCATAGACCAGAACGAGCTGTCTTCGTGACCTTCGTTGGTATGAAGATTGCAGTAGCCGTCGGGAAGAAAGAATCCGAACGAGTATTTGAGCTTGTTGAAGTTGGAATACTCCTGCGGCCCTCCGCCGTTCTCCTTCGTGTTCTTCGACTCGTCTACGTTCGCGTTCCTAGATATGGCGAAGGACGTGTCTCTGTCAGCGGCGATTATCCAGCCCGTGTCGCCTTTCTTCAGAGGCATCTCGAACCAGTACCCGCCGCTCTTTATGCGCAGGATTCGAACTGTGAACTGCGGCCTTTCAGTCCACACCGTTTTGTTGCCGCTGACATACGGGAACTTCACGAGAGGGGCTACGACGGCAAGATTCTTGTCGCGGTAATCGTACTTTATGAACTGAGCGGGAATGCACGATTCTATTCCTTGCCTGATGTGTTCGCAAAGGTGTTCGATTGCCGCCGAGAACGAGAGCGGCACAGTTGCGTCGGAAGTCTTTGATATCGTGTCGCTCATGTCAACTGATCCCTAAGATAGAGTTTGTAAGTGACCTTCCAGTCATTGCCACGATAATGACCTTCATACTTCCTTCCAAGGATCGTCCATACTCCATTGGCACCTATGTTGAACTCGGACTCAACTTCTGCCAACATGACGTTGGGAGGATAGTCCTGCATGAACATGGTGACGTTGCATTTGGTAAAGCTTACGCCGCTTACAGCCAAAAGGCCGTTGTTTTTGTCAAACCTGACGCGTCTCGCCTTTTTGACGTCCGGCTTTGCGTCCGCGATGTAGACACGTCCCATGTCATAAAACACGACCCATCTGTCCTTGTTTATCTTGTTCAGCTCGGACATGGCTTTGGAGCGAGTGAACACTCCTTGCACGGGATTCTTGATGTTTATGTAGTCCGATGGCGGAGCGTGATATTCGGAAATATCTGGAGGATTCATCCCGAGTTGTCTGCATACGCTTGTAGCAAAATCCGCGTATGTCATGCGAGGACTCTTGCGAGGATCGATGGAGATTGGAGTCGGAACTTCTCCAAGTTCGGTATAGTTCACGCATCTCATGTGAAGCCACATGTTTGGAGGAGAATCCACGTGCGCGCCTATGATAAAACCTTTGTAGATTATCGGACAATTCCCTTTGTACCCTGCCGACAATTCTACCGTCAGTTCCATTTCCTGAGCCTTGGAGAAGCATTCGCGGGCGACCTTGGCTATGGAGTTTATACGTTCCCTGTCAAGACCGAGGACGCTTATCGACGACTGGCTTATCGAGCTTACGTGAAGTCGTTCGACCGAGAACTTCACGTCAAGCCTGTCAGAAGAAAATATCTTTCTTCCTTTCTGCTTTATGACGAGAAGATACTCTCGGTTGAAAAACTTGTCGTACAGCATGTCAGCCAATCTCCGCGATCTCGTCCCTAGTGTAGTAGACGAGTCTAGTTCCGTTGTTAAAGTCTTCCCACCACGGATAGTCCTCTCCGTTTACCTCGAACCTGAAGTTCCCTTTCTCGGGAGAAGACCCGAATGGAACAAGCCATGAATTTTGTACGCATCTTTGCCCTAGAACTATAGGTTCGTTGTCCGCGTAAATGCTTGCATACATCATGTCGCGAAACACGTGTAGCCGAAAGCGATACAGCGTATCTTCGGCTATGCAGTCAAACTCTACGTTCTCGAACTTCGATGGAAGGTTGAAGATTTCCATTTGGAATGCTCCCTAGTATGGCATGGTGAAACGTTGTCCGTCTTCAAACCAGCTCGCCGCTCCGTTGTCTTTCCCAAATAAGCCACTCCCCATCATCCCGGAATTTTGCGTATCGCTGTCTCCTCCATTGTTGTTTGCGAAATCATTGGGGTCAACGAGTGCCTGTACAAAGGACAATGTATACTTCACGTTGTCGTACATGTCCTTCTCGTCGTTTTCCTTTACTCCGACAAGTACGCAATAATCCCAATAGTCAGCCTTTGACCCTACGACCCATAGGCATTTCTTAAAGTCCATCTCGCGTAGGCCGTCCATTATCCTCTTCGTAAACTCTTCTATCTTGTCGCAAGTCACATATCCAACGACTTCAATCTTGGAGGGATTTTCGATCTTTCCGTCGAAGTGCTTCATGCCAGATTCGAGAGGAGCCATAGTGACTTCGTTCGTGTCGTCTCCTACAAGATCGATAGGGTTGAACAGTTCAAACCATGTCGCGGAAGCATCGAAACCGCCCTCTTCCTGCGGCATTATGTATACGCGTTTTACTTCGTTGGCTAGCATGTCACTTCTCCGCGTTGCTGACTTCAGCCCCGATCTGCTCGGCGAACGAATGTGCGCGCTCTTCCGAGTCCACGTTTCCGTTGATGTTCACGGTTACGCTAGTCTGGCGGGGAATAGTCCTGAAATCTCCGACATTATCGTTTGATATTCCGCCAAACAGCCCAGATGCAATTTTCCACAAATCCGAAATGGATGATATGCCGGGGATAATTGAGGAAATGCCAAGGCCTCCATGTTCGTACATCTTACCGAACATGCCAAGACCTGACATTGCAAGACTTGCGGCGATTCCGACTGGAGTCCTAGAACTTATATTAGAAGCTGCTGTCGATCCAATAAGATACTGCGCTTTCCTAAAAGGATTCTCTAAAAGGCCAGTTTGCTCATATAGGGAATCATATAGTCTCTTCAAGGTGGACGCCCGAGAGTCGGCGTCAGTCCCCTCGCCTTTTCTTGCACCTTCTATGAAGGCGTCAGAAGCGACGCCCATTGCAGATAACTGCATGGCTTGCAGGTCTGTTATGCCGCGCATGTTCTCGCGAAGCCATTTCTGCATAAGTTCCGGGTCGCGCATTTCCGCAGGGCCTGGAGCTTTTCCGAGAACCATTGCCAATGCCTCGATCTTGTCGAGTCCCATGCCGAACATTAGGGTGCTTGCCCACTTATTCTGTCCGGAATATTCGCGCATGACATCCTGTTCGGACGCGCCGCGAGATGCCATGAGACGAAACATCTTGTTATATCCGGCGATGTTCTTGCTTGCACCGTAAAGACCGCCAAAAGTTCTTCTGCCCACTCTCGCAATAGATGCCGCAGTATCGCTTTTGGCTCCATTGATAAGCATGTTCGCGGCATAATATGGCATGAACGCCTTTGCATACGGCCCTAGGACGGCTCGTATTCCGGCCAATGCCTTTGTGTTCTCGTTTACGCTCTTGGTATTTGCCTTCTCGGCGGCTAATACTTCTCGCGCCTTTTTCGCGGCAGCTTTCCTCTGATCCAAAGAAGACTTGCCAGTCGATTCGTCTACTTCAAGGAATGATTCGTACAGACGCCTTCTTTCCATGTGGGAAGGATCGCGAGTATTTCGCATGGCATCACGATATCTGCCACGAGCACCTATATTCGCCTCTTGTCTAGAAGCCTTCTCGGCGTTCTCTTTTTCTTGTCTTTTTCTTTCTTCTTCCTCGCGCTCGTTTCTTACTTGTCGTCCGGCGAGAATACTTGATATCCTTGACGCTTCCGTTCTATTCTCGACCTCACCGTCATCGCCGAACTCTGCATATCTGTTGTAATACTTCTGCCTGAGATAGTCGTACCTGGATGCTTCTATGAGATTGCCTCTAACATCTGGTTTATATCCTAACTTGCCAAGATTCTCATAGAGAGACATCTTTCGTTTAATAGACGATGCTCTCCTTGAGGCCAAATCTCTGGCTATTCTGTTTTGTTCTGAAGTCGAGGTTCCTTGGATATTCAGCTCGAGTTCGTTTATTTCTTTGGACAACTTGGAGATTGTTCTTACATTTCTGATTCGCTTCTTCAGTGTTTTTATAACTAATTGAGCGTCATCATTGTCAAGGCCAACCTCCGCGACAAGAGAGCCGATATCCCTTCCTGCATTTATAGCTTCTACAAGCTCATGAAGCAGTCTCGTGACGTTCTCTGGTGTATTCAGTGCCATTACCTTACGAACCTCATCTTGTCCCTACCGCCCCTGCGCTTCCTGCTCGCCAGCCACCTAGAATACGCCATCTCGTTGTACCTCTTCACGTGGATAATCTCGTAGAGTCCGTACATCTCTTCAAGCGTATAGTATTCGTTCAGCTCGCGAAGTGTCGCAAGCCGCTCCGACACGACGGTCGCGACCATCTGGTCGAGATTCTTTACCTCTTCGGCTCTTGGGCCTTCGCCTGTTCCTCCAATAGGGCGCGGAAACGCCCATCGGCGAAAAAACCGAAGTTCTTGTCGTACATCTTCGTCACCAGAAACACGATGTCGAACGGATCGAGCTTGCCGTTGATGGCCTCGATGGTGTCGAGAGGAAAGTAGCCATCGTCGTTTTCGGCCTTGATGGCCGTGTACTTCAATATCCGCAGAATAAGATGCTCCTCCAGTTCCGCGAACGCAAGCACGTCGCGCTCCTTGATGAGAGGCGCGAGTTCCCTGTTCACGGACATGGCGTCGATGGCGGGGATGCTCGATATAACGAACCTCTTGCCGCCGTTCTCGACGTATTCCTTGTTCCTGAAGTCTGCTACTACTGTCATGGCTACTTTCCTTTCTTTAATTCTTTTTGTTACTGCTGGACCGAAGCCGCCTCAAGGCCAGTGTTCTTACCCGGCGACGACATCTTCTCCATCATGAAGGTGTATGTCTTGGCCTGCATCTTGCCGTCGGGAGCGGAAGTGATTGCAGGATCGCCTTCCGTGATGCGCCCGTTCGTGAACGTCCACACGTTCTTCGCCGAAGACTGCTGGCTCCCGCTCGCGTTGATGAGAGGCGCGGAAATCGTGATGCTGTCAACGGTGAGGTCGCGGATAGGAGCGATATTCCCCGGCTGGATGTGCGCGTTGTGGAGAAGGCTTCCGAGCTGGGTGTCGGCCCGAGACTGCGGAATGACCGAAATGCTGATGGTGAACAGATTCGGCGCACGCCAGAATACGGCCTGTCCGTTCAGCGTGGCTTCTCCGTTCGCGACCGTGATGCGCTCTACGGTTACGGGGTTCTCGTCCGCGCTGAACTCGCTGATAGTTGCAGTCTCGCCGTTTGCCATCTTGACGGCTACCGTGCCGCCAGCGAATGAAATGTCAATCATGGCTTCTTATACCTTTCCTTTGTGTTAGATGAGAACATGCGTACCGACGATCTTCTTGATCGCGTCGCCCTTCGAGTAGATGAGTACATACTTGCACTCGTATTCGTTGCCCGTCTCGACGAGCTGGCACGAGATGTGGTAGCCCTGCGACTGAACGTCGTTCACGGCCTCCTCGTCGCCGCCCGCGTAGCTCAGGACGAGGGCGCGCTTCTCGGCGGAAAGAGTCTTGTTTGCGAGAATGACGCCGTTGTCGAGTCCTTTCTGCGCCGCAGAATCGACCACGGTGTAGATTGAGGACACTCCCGTAGCATTCGCAGGAATCTTGGGCATGTTCGTAAGAAGCGTCATGAGGCCGCGAGAGATGGTTCCGCGCAACCACAGGTCGTTCACCTCGATAGCCGTGTCAGTGCCGTCGCCGTTCACGCCGCGCTGATAGAACTCATACGAGCTTCCGTACGTCTTCGTCAGGCCGAAGAAGTTGACGTTCTTGTCGACATAGCCGCTGTATGTCGTATCGTCAGTCACGGACGCGCTAACGGCGTCGTGACGCTTGTACATGAGTGTAGGAGCGGAGTTAGGCTGGTCGTAATCTGTCGCGCAGATGATGCCCATCGCGGCGCAAGCGGCCTTCTGGAAGTCGTTTCCTGTCCCGCCGAACGTCATGTTCAGAAGTCGCTTGCCATTCGCGAGGTCGAGCATGGCGTGAGTCTGCGCGCTATATGACTCGTTTGTAGGAATGAAGAACTGGATGCTAGAATCCGTATTTAGATTCAGCATCGCTGTAACTTCGCCAGTGCTGATTTGACCGCTTGCGACCAGCGGGCAGCAGCACGTGAACGGCTCTGCGGAATTGATTGCCGCCTGAAGCGCAAGCGAATACGGATTCGTTCCGCTAGAAGGGGCCTTGATGACCAGCGCGTCTGACGGAGAAAGACCAGTGCTTCCGCGAGACGAGAAGTAAGTCTGGATAGCGGTCTTCACGGAGGAAGTGCCAGAGATGAAGTCCGCGTTCGTCACCTGCGTTGGAACATCGGTTCCGACGGTGATTCCGCTTACGATCGTAGTCCCGTTGGGGATGATGAACAAAGCCCTGATTGGAAGGCTGGGCGCGGAGATCGTCACTTGGGAGCCGATCTCCACATATTTCTTTTGACTAATCGCCATGTTATCTGTCTCCTGTTAGACGGGCTTCGTCTCGACTTCCCAGCCGACGTACTCTTGCCCGAAACTCAACTCCTTCGGCACCTGAAGCTTCATGGTGAAGGCCACTCGCCTCTGGTACAGCTCGCTGTCGTCATTATACACGAAAACGGTGAGGGGGTCAATGCGCAAGCTGGCGCAACCTTTCATGCGGAACCTTTCGTTCCCCTTACCGTTCAGCCACACTCGAAGCATCCCCGACACGTCTTCGCTAGTCAACGTGTCTGCGGAAACCTTTGCTCCGGAACGCTTCATGACAGTCTGCAACTGCCACGACTGCTGTTCTATCCACTCGTCGAGCCTCGTCTCCTTAGTGGCGTTGAATGAGAACCTTTGCCATCCGACCTGCTCAATCTTCGCGAGACGGCAGGTTACCACCCTGTCCATGTTCTGTACGGAAGGTTGGCCGAACTCTACGCAGTCGAATCCTGATACTCCAAGTTCAGTGAATCCGCGAAGGACAACGTCTCGGATTATCTTCACGACTTCGTACTTCGTCTTGTTGGCGTCGCTCATGTCACGCTCCTTCCGTCGGGTCCATGTCTTCGTAGCAGTAGCACCTGCGCCAGTCGTCGTAGGCGTTCCATTCGGCGCACTGGAAGACATTGTATATCTTGCCGAGATACCGAACTTGATCGCAAGTCCTCCCTCTGGCAGTATTGTTCAGGTACACTCCTTTTATCCAAACGGTGATGGTTGACTTCGAAGTATCGATGCCGAAGTCCTTGTAGTCCTTCTCGCCGACGTTCTTTCCGCCGAATGAGGAAATGATACCCGGCTGTACGTGGCCGCTCGTCCAAGTCCATTCTCCGTATGCAGGAGTCCTCTGGCCGAACTCGTCAGTCTCGTCGGATATCGCATGTCGATACTCAAACTTGATTGGCTTGATTACGCGAAGCGCGCGGGCGAGTATGTCGATATAAGTTGCCATGAAGTCCTCTTGTGTTAGTAGTGATATCCTCCCTCGTGCGAAGACATGTCGGACATGTACATAGACGAGCTTACATCAAATCTATATCCAGATGAATACATAGCCAAGAGAACCCTTTCTGCCGATTTCTTGTTTCCTGAACTCGTAAACAGGAACTTCTTCAGACCATTGAACATCTGTCTTGTTATTCCAGTCCTTCCAAGATATGTTCCAACGTCCGATAAAACCTTTCTCTCTTTCTGAGTTAGAAGAGGGGTTCCCTTACTTCTCCATACCGTATATACGTCCTCGTATGATATTTCGTCGAAATCTGATTTTTCGGCTATTTTCTTTCTCTTCGAGAACTCTTTCTTCTCTTCCTTCTTAGGAGCCTTCCTTGGCCCTTCCTTCTTCCACTGATTGTGCTTGCTGATTATCTCCTTGTCGAGAGACAGATTTGTTACCTTCCACTTTATAGAGTTGAACACAAGGCCAGTCTCCACCGCCGGCTGATCGATGCCGAGAGGATAGGAATATATTCCCGGATAATGTTTCTCTTTCCATTCGCGAACCTTCATCGTCTTGTCGGAAAGATGATATTCAAGTCCAAGTATATGTTCCCTTACGATGTCCACCCAGTATTTCCCGTATTCTTCCAAGCGTCTTCTTACAGATGCTCCGATGCCAAGAAAATCATGACTCACACCTATTCTTGAATCGAATCCATCATCTGAATATGATGTGGAGAACATAGGCTTTCCACGATACCTTCGCATTTCCTGAAATGCGCTAATCTCGCGACTGTCCTCAAATGGGCGAAAGACCTTATACTTTATGTATGAACGTATAGCGTCTCTATTGTCACGCAAAGGAGAAAGTATGTCTAGACCAGGATGCTTGAATCGCAATATCTCAACGGCTTCTTTTACGGTTATAGGATTGTCATAGGGGCTTCTATGTACTTTATCCGCATCTTCATCTAGTATGCCAATCTCTAGAACATAATCTAGATTCAGATTCCTATGGCTTAGGAATCTTTTCTTTCCGGGAACAGTTCGCTCCTTTACGGAAAGAAAGATGCTTGCTGATGTCGCCAAGAGAAGGCCCTTTCATCATATCAAGTCTCTAACGGAATCGCGAGCCGTGTTCAGGAAGATTCCTGCGGGAGCCTGAAGGTCGAGATAGGCAAGAAGCTCGCGACCGTAAGGAGTCTCGTTCAGCCAGTACGACCAGTCGTCCACGGTGAACGAGTTCGGCTTCGTGCGTTCGATGGACACCGAGCCGATAGTTGCCTTTACCTCGCTTCCGCCGGGGC
>Ga0326513_10002204_pt1 | contig 14475 bp, 18 predicted proteins | sample 2_2465_0518_D_FD_203654 | JGI IMG/M metagenome (GOLD analysis project Ga0326513, IMG submission 203654) | Bovine rumen microbial communities from UC Davis, California, United States - 2_2465_0518 | ecosystem: Host-associated > Mammals > Digestive system > Stomach > Rumen | place: USA...
TTGTTATTTTTTGCTTACATTGGAATTCACGCCAAGCATGCACTTGATGCACTTCCATGCATTCATGCCTACGTGAGCCATAAACTTGGCGTCCAGCACGCTGCCGCAGCTCATGCACGGACCTATCCTATTTGCATCCTTGTTCAGCCAGCCATTTCTGAGGTCCAGTGAGGCCCTTATGTCGCTGTCCCGTTCGTTAATTGTCCTTATGAAGTCAACGCTGACCCTCGCTTCATCCGCCATTTTTCTCCTCCTTGCAAAAAAGATGCCAGCACGGTGTGTTGTGTCCCAGTGTGTCAAACCTAACTCAGGAACCCGTGCTGGCAAAAATATATAAATGTTACCGCTTGTTCATCATTGCGGACTTGTAGGATTCGTAGCGAAGGTCGTATTCGTCCTTGCCTATCTGTACGAAGTGCCCGCTCTCGTCTTCCTTGTAATATTTGTTCACGGCCTCCACCTTGCCGTCCGGCGTGGTGACTGAAATTATGGCGACGGTGTCAAACTCGTCAGGCTTGCCGTTCATTGCAAAAATCCTGTCAGTGACCTTGTATGGCGTGGAAGGAGGCATGTACGGGAACTTGATGGGGTGAAGTTCATATACAGCCTGTCTGCAGAGTGACATGTGGTGCGTGCCGCCATGGTCGTCAGCGTTCACGCCTATCACTGCATCAACGTCGGAGTACGTGACCTCGCCGTCCTCTGACACGTGCTTGAACACGGAGGTGCACCTTGAGTTCTGGAAGTCCTGGCCGTGGCCAGGGCTGCAAAGTTCGCATTCCACCCATTCGTCATAGGAACCGGTGAGCGGAGTTAGCGTCCTGTGGTCCATGAGCCTGCGGAGCACGCCGGCCGTGAATGACCACGACATGCCGGAATGACCGTCCTTCAGCAGTGACTTGAAAGCCCTCAAGGCGGACTTGTATATCTCGCCTCCGTACGAGAATTCCTTCGGGTTGTACTTTCGGCCGTGTTCCTCGGCGTCCTTCCGGTCAGCCTCCATCTCCCTGGCGACTGCAACTTCAACTTCATGTTCCGCCCAAAGTTCCATTGGTGACTTCTTGCGGAACAACCTCTTCAATATATTCATCCTGTCTCCTGTTGTATTGTTGTATGGCGGGAGCCGGACTCGAACCGGCGGTCTCGTGGTCATGAGCCACGCGAGTTGACCATCTGCTCCATCCCGCAAGTTATTATAGCAACTTTGGTCATTTGCCGTCGATGAATCGCGGCATTGCCTTCCTTATTGACGGGCTGAACTTCAACGTTGGGACGTAACGCCTAGGTATGTCCTCGACGGTCTCGCCTGTCCTCGGGTTGTGTGCAGGCCTTTGCTTCCTCAAGGCCGGGGCAAACGTTCCGAATCCCCTCAGCTCTATCGTGTCACCTGACACTATGTGCGATACGAGCATGTTCAGCAGGCTGTATATTACAGGCTTCACTGCCTCAGGGTCCTTGAACGTGTCAACCGCAACCTCATCGACCAGATGCTTCCTTGTTATGTTGCCCATACTTCATCCTTTCCTTTTCAAGTTCATCTATGCGTTTCCTTAACGTCCTGACGAGTTCCTTCAGTGCGAGGTATTCTTCCTTGGACATGCTGACAATTGACGATTCAACGTCTTCAAAATGCACCGGATAGCGTTTGTGGATTATCTTCTTCATCTTGTATACAGCGCCGACTCGCAAATGGCCTTTGATATGGTGTCGTCCATGTCGTTGTACTCGAACCTGCCTAGCCTGCCGGTGAACTCCACGTCCTTCGGCTTCATGCGGATGTACTTGCTGTACATCGCGATGCTCTCGGCGTTCACCACAGGGTAGTATGCCTCACGGCCTTCAGTCATCCTTGCAGGGTACTCGGTGGTGACTATCGTGCAGTCCTTCTCGACTCCGTACTTCTGCTGGGCGTCGGACATGAAGTGCCGGTGCTCAATCCTGCGTGTGAAGTCCACGTTGGTGCTCGGCCAGTTAGTGACGGCCACTCCCTGTACGTTCTCGGTTCCGTGCACTACCTGCGTCCTGAACTCCAGCGACCTGTATGGAAGTTCACCATGCACCCTGTTGAAGTAGTCGTCAATCCTACCGGAATAGAATGTCATGTCAGCGACGCCTTCGTATCTGTCCCGTTCCTTCAGGTAGTCCGCCCCGTATTCGACTGTGCAGCCTTCCAGCATTGCCTCAATCCAACGGGTGTAGCCGTCGTCCGGTATGCCTTGCCACGTGTCGTTGAAGTAGTTGTTGTCGAACTTGAACCTCAGGGGAATCCTGGTTATGATGTCAGCCGGAATCTCAGTGCACGGCCTTCCCCACTGCTTCTCGGTGTAGCCCTTTATGAACATGTCGTAGATGCGTCCGCCGACAAGCGAAAGCGCCTTCTCCTCAAGGTTGTCGTACCTGTCCTTCTTGAACCTGGAAGCCTCCTTCTCGATGATTTCCTTTGCAGCTGCCGGGTCCACGACTCCCCAAATCTGGTTGAACGTGTTCATGTTGAACGGCAGGTTGTAGCCCCTGTAGCATTCCTTTGCAGGGTCATACACCATCGCCAGCGGGCTGTTGATGAACGGGTGGAACGAGCCGAACCTGTTTGCGAACTCCCATATCCGTCCGTCGTTGGTGTGGAATATGTGGGCCCCGTGCTCGTGTACGATTATTCCGTGGTCCTCGTACGTGCTGCAGTTTCCTCCGGCATGCTCACGCCTTTCGAGTACAAGGACCTTCTTGCCGGCCCTCACGAACTCCGATGCCATGACGGCGTTGAACAGACCCGCTCCTACGAACAATGCATCAAACTTTGACATCCTCAATCTCCTGCGGTAGTGGACAGGGTCGGACTTGAACCGACAGCCGGCAGGTTATGAGTCTGCAGCTCTGACCGATTGAGCTACCCGTCCGAATGATTATAGCAATTTTTGATTTTGGCAAAGGTCAGGAATGGAATGCTTGGCTTCAAGTTCGGCCTTCAATTCCATGAACTCATCGGTGTGCGTCAAGTAGTCAATCTTGGCCTGTGTCGAATCCTTGTTGCTGACAGGCAACCCTGTCATGATGTCGAATCCGTTGGATGGAGCCTTGAAGTCCTTCAGCTTTGACATGAGCCATTTGTCAAGTTCCTCATTCACCAGTTCCTCGGTGAGGTCCTTCCTGTACATTATCGACGCCATGTATGTCATCTCGTAGTCAGCTGCGCGAAGGCCGGTTCCCTTCAGGCAGTGGTCAGCCGCTGACAGCCCTACATTGAGGACCTCGTTGTCCTTGCAGAATTTGTTGACCCTGTCACGAAGCACAGGAAGTGACAGGTCCTCCATGAATTCCACTGCATTTATGTACTTATGCCTCATATATCTCCAAAATGTTGTTTTTTGAATTATAGCAAATCTATATTCTGAGCCCACGTCGTGCCGCAATCTCCGCTATCAAGTCAAGGTCCTTGGCCTCCTTGCCGTCCAGCACCGACGCCAACACGCGTTTCTTCTCGTCCAGTGCCTCCGCCATGTCCTCGTCTATGGTTCCCTGGGCGATGAGGTAGTACACGTTGACAGGCCTTTCCTGCCCTCCACGGTGGAGCCTGTCCATCGCCTGCTCCATGTCAGTTGACGTAGAGGCGAACTCCGCGAAGGCTACATTGCAGCACACCGTCTGGAAGCCATCTATGCCTGTCCCGCCGGACTGTATGTTGCATACCATCACACGGCACGACTCGTCCTTGATGAACCTCTCCTTCTCGTTCTCTCGTTCCTGCAATGACACCCCGCCGTATATCCTGGCCGGGCAGTATTCCTTCAATGATTCATACAGGGCATCCACCACGTCACGATGCCAGGCGAACAGCAGCAGCTTCTCGCCTGACTCCATGAAGCACCTCACCCAGTTCAGCAGTGCCTTCTCCTTCACCAGGTACGCTGTCCTTGTCAGGTTGGCGAGCCGTTCCCTGGCTTCAATTCCTTCAAGTGAGCCTATCAGCTCCTCCTCGTTGTTGTACTCGGCAAGCTGCTCGGTGTCAGCCTCCAGCGGCACCACGTCAATGATTTTCGGCGGGAGGTCCTTCATCACCTCATCCTTGGTCCTGCGAAGCATTACTGACACCAACCTGGCGTGAAGTTCCTGTACGTTCCTCGCCCCGTCGAACTTGATGCCGAACGGAGTGTCCTTCACGTTTGTGTACCGCCACAGGAAGGCCTTGTAGTTCGGGAACATCTGAGGCTCCACGCAGGACACCATTGTCCAGAACTGGGCAGGCCTTGACCTTGCAGGCGTGCCTGACATGACTATGCATTCAGGTATCACGGCAGCCAGGTGCCTGAACGCAAGCGCCCTCTTGCTGTCAGGGTTCCCTATCGCCTGGGCCTCGTCACCTATGAGGCACTCGAATCCTGTCTGTGCAAGTTCATCCTGCCAGTGATGCAGTATGTCCCAGTTGATTATGTACGAGTATGATTTGTTCAACCTTGTCGTACGTGTTCCCGATATGATTATGGCATCGGGTATTCCATGAATATGCTCAAGCCAACGTCTGTACTCCTTCTGCCACTGCAGCTTGGTTGGCGCATTGACTACAATCAATGCAGGGAACGAACGGTTGTAGGCAAGCCACGCCAATGATTGAAGTGTCTTGCCTGTCCCCATGTCGTCGCCGAGGGCAACCTTTCCGTTGCGCATTGCCGCGAACTTCAGGAAATCAACCTGATATGGACGAAGTTCCTTTATTATGTATCTCGATTCGTCAAGCTGGCAGCTGTCTATGAGTTCCTTCTGCCGGATGGAAGGGTCGAACCCTGGAACCTCCTCCGGCTTCGTGGCATACTCGGCGTACCTCTTCGGCACCGGAATCTTGCCTATCGTGACCACCTGGGACTGGTCGTCCTTCCTGTTCACGCTCCTCCAGCCGGACTGCTGCAGGCTTGTAAGGTTCTCCTCTGTCTCAGGGATGTACCATTTCTTCGAATTGCTGTCGAACACCCTGCGCGGTATTGACTTGACCAGGCTGAGCATCCTCGCCCATCCTGTCCTGTCCTTGCAGAACCATGACAGCTCTATCGTCCCGTCGCCCATGACAGTGTAGCTGCCGAAGCATTTAGGAATCCTCAAGTTCAAATCTTCACCCCGTGCACCTTCTGCATCCAGTCCTTGAACACGCTCCACCTGTTGGACCAAGGACCTATGAAGTTCGGGCCCACGCATCCTGTCTCGTCGTTGCATTGCGCGACCCGTTCGAGCAGTGTTCCATAGTTCGCCAGGTTGTAGTTGTTCTCAGGCGACCTGTCCCTCAGCTTCAGCCCGTTTGCATCAAGCCACTTCCTTAGGTCCATCGCTCCCTTGTAGAACCTCACCGTGTTGTTGAAGTCCTTGGTGAACCATGCCTTGTCGAGTATCCCGTCAAGGACCTTGCACGCCTGTCCGCCGAGTGCCTTTCGGTACATGGAAGGAGTCACGGCATCCCCGCATGAAATCTCCACGAAAGGCGACCACCAGTTGCCGTCCTTCATCGGCCTTGCAATGAAGTCAGCCAGCGACGTCCTGCATGCCTTGCCGTTCCGCTTGCTCGGGAACCAATAGCCGTACTTCTGCCTTTCGTCCACGTATGACAGCACGTCGTCCAGCTTTGCAAGCAACGAGTCGACGCTGTCAAATTCCATCAGCTCCAGCGGGTCCATGTCCACGAGCCTGTTGAACCACGAGCGGTCCCAGGTGTAGGCGAACAGGAACTCGCCGCTGACCAGCTGCCTGACGCGGAGCAGTGTAGCCTGCATGACCTTTGATGCAGGCTTCGTCATCGACAGGACTGCCTTGTGCCTTGACATCAAGTCGCGCACCTTTGCAAGCATGTCATCCGTAGGGACGTACTCCGTCTCGAACAGCTCGTCCATTGGCGTTTCCTTCACTTCTGGACGCCGTTCCTTCCTGGACCTAGTAACTATACCTCTTGATTCATTCGTCGGCGAGGATGCAGCCTTCGGCTTTGCCGTGAATGTCGTAGTGTCTTCAAACGGTCGTGATGTCATCTTGACTCCTCCGCTCAATTATAGCAAGACTTGTCACTGAATGCAGCAACTCCCTCTGCTGCCTTGCGGTCTCAGGCGATATTGCCTCAATTTCAGCCAGGTGGTTTGACTCGTAGTCAGTGTCGCCTGACCTCCTTGGCAGCGGCTCGGACTTGCCCCTATATGTGTAGTCAAGCCAGCGTATGTCCACGCGCCAGCCACGTCCCTGCATCTCGCGTATGACCACCGAGTGGTACCATGCCAATGCATCCCACGAAAGGTTGTAGTACCAGGTCCTTGCCGTAGGCCTCCCCCACGGGTTCTGCCTTATCCTGCACAACGACATGTGTAGCGTTCCTAGCTTGCTTCCAGGAAGTTCCTGCAGCAGTGAAGGATGCCATATCCTCATTCCTTTCCTCCGTTTACACAAGAAACTGATGTCCGCTTACGAGTCTCAAGAGCGAAATACTTGGTTTTTGCTTCCCTTTGCCTGTTCCTTGCCTGTCTCTTGCTGGCATTCAGCCTTGCCTCCCTTGACTTAAGGTCGGCAACTGCAGGCTTTTGGCTTGGTGTTACCTTTGACTCTGTAATCTGTATTGATTGTTTTCTATTACAAATTTCAGCTTCATAGGTAACACTTGCAAATAGGTTCTTGTTCTTGGACTTGAACTTACGTTCTGCTCCAGTAAGCGGTACTTTTTGTTCAATTTTGGCCTGAATTTCAGCTACACGTGACATGACTTGCTCATGTGTGCACTTCAACTTTGCCTCGCTACGAATCTTGGATATTTCCTCCTTGGACCACGGCTTCAGGAGGCACTCGCCAGTATCGGCGTCATGGTATCGGCTGAGTATCCTGGAGATGGCTGACGGGGCCGTGTTCTTCAGTTCGTTGTGCACTGAGAGCCAGCGATGTATGAATGCCTCCTGTTCGGACCTCGTACCGAGGTTCCAGATTCCGGAGTCGACTATGTTGTCAGCTATGCGTCGACGCAGCTTTCTGTTCGACCATCCACGTCTTGCATTTCTGTAGTCCAGTCCTTCCATGTTTATCACCATCCTTTCGGCCGAGCCGATGCTTACCCTGTTGAGCGGTCGTTCCGATGAGCCCAGGTGGAACTTCACCAGGTTGAACATGTCCTGTGCCAGCATGCCGATACGCTTTACTGTCATGCGGTCTGAGCAGTTTGAGTGGAACGTCAGCTCGTCCTCCACCCGCAGCCGGACGGCATGCCTGCCGCACAGCTTGCCGGTTACATGCTCATATAGGAGGGCCTGCCAGACGCACGACCGGACCAGCGGCATGAGTGCCAGGTGGCTGAACTTCATGGCGACCAGCTTGCAGTCAACCTTCTTGAACCAGTGGCGGAAGTAGCATGTCCACTCGTCATGCTCTATTCCTACGTCACGTGCCCACAGCTGGGTTGTGCATGGCGACATGGCGATGCCGTTTTCGTCGTGGAGTACTGATACCGATGAACGCTTCAGGTGGGTGGCACGCTCCATGTCCGACACGCGGTCCTCCAGGAACTCTACTGCCTTGTCCCACATCATTGATGAAATGCATACAACACGAGAACTCATTGTTACTCGTTCCTTGCTATTATATGTTGTTGGTGAAATTCTTGAGTGTTCTTTACTCATGATTATGGGTCCTATAATATTGGCCCCCGGCATTGCTTTTAGGACCCATAATGGAAAGCAATGCCGGGAACCTATGTCCGTCAACCCGTCGGCTGACTTTTACAATTATAGCAAATTTCATTATGTTGTAAAGTGCTATAATACAAAAAGTTCAACAAATTCGGCAAAATGATTGAAAAAATTTGTATACATAACTTCCAGAGCCACAAGGCCACGACGATTGAACTCAGTCCAAAGGTCAACACGCTGCAGGGAAACAGCGACTGCGGCAAGTCAGCGGTTCTTCGTGCACTGCATTGGCTCATGTTCAACCCGGCAGGCGACTACTTCATAAGTGACTGGGCACGAAAGGGAAAGACGGTGTCAGCCCCGTGCGAGGTCATCGTCAACGTTGACGGCCACGAGGTCATACGACGCAGGGACAAGGACTTCAACGGCTACATCCTTGACGGCGAGGTCTTCGAGGCCACACGCAACAGTGTCCCGAAGAAGATACTTGACATATTGAGGATAGGCGACGTCAATGTCCAAAGGCAGCTCGACCCTCCTTTCCTGCTCTCGATGAGTTCCGGTGAGGTGTCAAGGTATATAAACAACCTGGTGGACCTTTCAAGGATTGACGAGTGGACTACGGCTGCCAACTCCAGGGAACGAAAGTTGAGGCAGGACATCGAGTCCTTGTCCGAAAGGGTGGACAAGGCAACGTCAGAGGTTGACAGGTATTCGTTTCTTCCGAGCCTTGAGGCATTGTCAGACAAGGTTAATGAACTTGACAGGCATGCCAAGGAGCTAGGCCTTGAATCCCACGAACTTGGTGTTCAGGTTGGCGAGCACTTGAACCATGAAATCGAGCTGCAGAGGATTCCTGATGTCGAAAAGGCATACAAACTCCTTGACGAGATTGCAGAATTGATGTCAAGAAGGCCTGTACTCGAGAGGGAGTTAGTTGTGCTTGCCCACGAACTGGACGAGCGTGCTGAAAAGGTTGACATCTGTACTGAACCGATTGATGAAGCCGTTGAAATCGTAGGCCAGCTTGAAAGGTGGACAGGGATACGCAAGAACATCTCCGCAGGAATAGAGGAACTTGGAAATTCATTGCGCAACCATTCACTTGCATCATCAAATGTTGAAGCTGCAGAGCGTGAACTTGGACCTGTGCTTGAGACGCTTGAGAAAATGACATGCCCGCTGTGCGGGAGGAAGGGAATGCATGAAGAAGGAAACTAGGGACAGGAAGTTCAAGTGCCCTCATGACGAAAAGCCAGGAAGGCAGTACACGATGAACTGTCTGTATTTTGGATGCATACACCAAATCAATGACGATTGTCCACTGAAGTGCAAGGAGCATGTGACAAATGAAGATATTGATAACGGCTGACTGGCATATAAGGGGCGAACGCCCTCTTTGCAGGCTTGACGATGACTGGATTGAAAGCCAGCGCAAGACAATTTCAGACATACGGGAAGTTTACGAGAAAACGGGCTGTGAGCAGATGTGGATTCTTGGGGACTTGTTTGACGCTCCAAAGTGCGCCACGGCCGCTGTCAATATGCTCATTGAGGAATTGCAGAAGTTTCCCGGTAGCGTCAGGGTGCTTTGTGGAAACCACGACCTCAAGGACCACAACTATGGAAATTTGGAAGAGTGCAGTATTGGAACAATAAAGCACTTGTTCGCTGACATTCCTGAGAAACTTTCTTCTGTTAGTGTGGACGGTGGGCCGTTGAAAGTTTCAGCCAACCCATTTGGGCTGGACGACGATGAGTCCTCCGCCGACATAATCTGCACTCACCAACTTACCTTCCCCAATGAGGAAGCTCGCCCGATGGCCGACTGTGGAGCCCTTGCTCAGGACTTGCTGGACAAGTGGAGGTCTGCTGAAATTATTTTCACTGGCGACTACCATCACGCATTCGTATACAAGGAAACTGAAACAACTCCATTTATGGTGGCGTCTGGACGTTACGTTGTCAATCCTGGCTGCATCAACATTCAGAAGGCTGATGAACTGGACTACATTCCAGGGGTCTACGTCTGGGACACATCATGCTCCGGTGACGATGCTTTCCAGCGTTGGAACCTGAATCCGCAGGTCGAAAACTGCACACGAGACCACATAGAGGCAAGGGAACAGAAGGAGACAATGCTTTCGGAAGTCGTCGAGACGATTGCAGGTGGCGATGACATAACATTGGACTTTGACAGCAATCTTGAGATTAAGGTGCGAAAGTCGGGTGATGCTATAATAGATGAATACGATGCAATGAGGCAGAACATGAACGGGGAATCGAAATGAAGTATCTTGTAGTTGACATAAGTACGAGTGCGCAGGAGGACATAGAGGACAGTCCTTATCTGTCATGGGCATGTAAGAAGGGTGCATCAAGTCCTGAGGAGGCATATTCCAAGGCAGGGCTTCATGCGGAATTTGGCATGATATGCTGCATATCAGTGTTTTCAGTGACATTTGACGGTCGTGGCGAATACAAGGTGAACGAAGTGTTTACCAGGACAGCATTGAACAGGGAGTCCGAGGAGGAACTGCTGCTGGCGTTCAGTGACCTGTTGTCAGAGAAGCTGCCTATGATAGTGTTGAAGCCTGACCACGAGGACGTAATCCTTGCAGGACACAACATGAAGAATTTCATAATTCCGTTCCTTGTGAAGAGGTACCTGGGCAACGGGCTCAGGATTCCGAACGTCCTGAATTCGATAATGCGTTCAGGGCATTACGTTGACTTGATGCATGAACTTGCATGTGGAGGCGAGTCCATAATGTCGTTGAGGTCAGCGGCATGGCTCATGGGCGTGGATGACCCAAGGTCGTCAGTCAGCAATCCTGGGTTCTACGAGCTGGTGAAGGAAGGAAAGTCCTTTGACATAATGATGTATGCAAGCATGAATGCAAAGGTGGCAGCTGAGGTGCTGGCCAACTGCGTTCTTGGTGGATTGATTCAAACGGAGGAAACTCATGACATTCGAAGAGTTGAAGAGAAAGGCTGACAGCCTGAAGACGAAGCGTGACCAGGCACTTGGGGCAATCAAGAGCATCGAGGACGGGTGGGAAAAGAAGTACGGAACACACGACGTGAAGGTTCTGGAGGAAAAGTTGAAGTCGATGAACGAGGAACTCGTGGAACTTGACAATGACATCAAGTCAAAGATGAACGAGGCTGAAGCCTTGCTGGCAGGTGCCGTATGACTCCGGTTGAACTTTCATCCAAGGTGTCAGAGTTGAAGGGCAGGCTGTGGTCAGTCAGGAAGGAACTTGACGAGGCAGAAAGTTTGAAGGTCGAAAAGGAGAAGCACCTAAAGGCAATGGAAGGCCTGAAGGCGGTCATACAGCAGACAGCGAAGGAGACTCAGGACAAGCTGCGTCTCAGGTTCGAGGCGATAGTCCAGGCCTGCCTTGATGCAGTGTTTCCAGGTTCATACAAGTTCATGATGGAGTTCATTTCAAGGCGTGGACAGGTTGAGGTTGACATGTGGCTTGACAAGGACGGCACCAGGATGGACCCTATGGACAGCAACGGAGGCGGGGTGGTCGACGTTATGAGTATTGCATTGCGGCTCTGCTGCCTTACTTTGTCCACAAGGTCTCGTGTATTGTTGCTTGATGAGCCGTTCGGGCACCTCAGAGGCGATGCAAGGGAGAGGCTGGGTGAACTACTTGCCATCATATCCGAACGTCTCAACGTGCAGATATTGATGGTTGGTGACGTTGCCGGAAGCCTTGTCTCGGGAAGGGAGTTCAAGGTGTCAAAGTTCGAGGGAATTTCAGTGGTTAGGATGACAGCATGAAACGTGAATTTGTAGAGTATGATTTATTTGGAAATGTCATTGACAATGGTCATTTGTTGAATGATGAAGAAAAGGAACTTTTGAGGAATTATGGCTACAATTATACAAAGATGTCGCCGAAGTGTCCGGTGTTGATTCCATCATACAAGAATAGAAAGGACAGTCGTATCCGTCAGCTTCATACGGTGTCGGACAACAAGATTATGATATTTGTATGGGACTGGGATTACGAGGAGAGCGGATATGACAAGATTCAGGCACCCAATGTCGAGTATGTATTGGTGCCGAGACAGGATTGGAGATGCGTGCAGCGTACCAGGGTATGGATGTGCAACTACATGAAGGAACATCACCCTGAAGTTGACCACTACCTAATGATAGATGATGACATAGGCGATGGACGAATGACGAATTTTACAGATACAAGGCGTTCTGGAAATCTCGTATTGGATGTACCGTTGAAGGGAATGCTTGCGATACTTGAGGACCTTCATGTGAAGAAGTCTCATCACACAGTTTCAGCATTCCCGCTTGTAGGCTTCTCGATAGGAAATCCTTCAAGACTTTCATCATCAACTGACAAGGGCTACCAGGCATTTTGTATACAGAATGGACTGCAGCCTTGGCGCGATGTTGCAAACTGTTCAGAGGACAACCTCATTTGGTATGATTTTCAAAAGAACGGGGTGAAGTATGACATATTCCTCCCATTTTTGGTCCGTTTCAACACTACTATCGAGACGACCATAAGTGACGAGCTGACACAGGTGAGGAACTGGTTGTACAACATACGTGTGATGAAGTCAGCATGCACTATAAGACCGTCCGGATTTGGCTGGGTATGCAACATCACATTCAACCTGAAGAGGGAGGGCAGGAATCCTCAATGGCCTTTGGTGAAGAATATGATGGACAGGCACTTTGTTGGATGGGAAAATCCTGACAACGAACTAAATGTAAGCAATGAGACACTTGCTATAATTGCGAAGGAAATGCGTGATATTGCAAACATGACACGCAACAAGCCAAGACAAATCAAAGTACAGGACGTATGGTAGATTACGAGGCGATATGCAGGCAGCTTGACATACCTTACTGGACGTCAGGCAAGAACAATGTCGAAGGATGCATAACGATAAGGTGTCCATGCTGTCCTGACGACGACCCTGACCCGAGCCGTCATGGAAACCTTGACACGACGACCGGCAGATATTCGTGCTGGCGGTGCAAGGGCTCGCATCCGTCTGTTGTAATTGCACGTGCAGGGCATATATCAGTCCAGGCAGCATCGGAACTCATACGAAAGAATACGACCGGTGGAACTTTCATACAGCATGAAGAGGAAACGACCAGTGTCGAGTCAATCAAACTTCCAGGAAGCGTCATGCCGTTGGATGTCCATAAAAACTATCTTGAAGGACGCGGGTTCGACATAGACGAACTTCAGTTCTACCACGGCATAAGGTTCACAGGCATGATGGAAAGGTGGGAGGGCACGGACTGGGGACTGCGTGTGATAATACCGGTGTATGACCGGAAGTGCAGGCTTGTTTCATTCCAGGGTCGCGACTGCACCGGGCATAGTGCATATCGCTACCTGTTCCCTCCGAAGGACAGGCAGATTCAGGACTGCAAGACGTTGCTCTACGGGGCTGAACTGTGCGGAGGTACTGACAGGCTGATTGTCGTCGAGGGCGTCATGGATGCATGGAAGCTGGGCAAGGGAGCGGTATGCACGTTCGGCACCAGCGTGACATCAAGTCAGATACTTGAAATGTCCAGGTGGAGGAATGTGTACCTTGCCTTTGACAACGAGCCTGTCGCCAAGGAGCATGCTGTCGACATAGCGAAGGAACTGAGCAGCCTAGGCAGCAATGCATACATAGTGAACACTGACTTCGGGCTGAATGAAGACGGTTCAGTCAAGGACATAGGTGACCTTGCTACTGACGATGCAAGGCACTTCAAGTCAGAAGTACTGGGTTTGCTATAATATGGTGAAGATTCAAACATCAACAAGAGAGGATTGAATGATTCAAGTTGAAAAGACAAAGATGGTGGATGCAATGCGTAGCGTCCTTCCTGGTGTTGACAAGGGGAGCGCCGGGATTGACGGCGCGAACCTGTTCCTGTTCAAGGACAACAGGCTGTTCACCTACAACGGCGTGACTTCCGTGAGCGTACCGTTTGCAATGGAAGGCGCAAAGTTCGGCATCAACGCGACGAACCTTTTTGCATTCGTCAACAAGCTGAACGACCTTTCGGTGAACATTGACTTTGTCCAGGACAAGGACGACCCGACGAAGATTAAGTCGGTGAAGGTGTTCTCTGGGAAGACGAAGGCCACATTCGCTTTGGCTGACACTTCCGAGATTGAGAAGTACCTCGAAGGAATTAAGTTCACTGACGGCAAGCCATGCCCCGACAACTTCAACGATGCCTTTGCATTGGCTGTCATCAAGAACAATATCCACCCTGAGATGAAGGGCGTTGTGACTACGAAGATTGGTGACAAGACATTCATCGCCGCGAGTGACAAACGTCGTATTTCAGTCCATGAACTGAACGGCGACATGGACGAATTCAAGGTAGACGATGACGTGCTTGCCGATGCATTGAAGCTGGGCAAGCCCAAGACCTATGCAATTGTAGGACCTTGGCTGCATCTTGGCTATGAAGGCGATGTCACGTTCAGCTGCATTCGTCAGGACATGAGCAAGTTCAACGCCCCGGCAATGCTCGCTGCAATGGACAAGCTGTATGCAATCGAGCCTGTGGTTGAAGGAAAGCTGCCGAAGGCATTGTCAGATGCAATCGGTCGTGTCAGTGCACTGGCCGGAACTACCAACACGAATACAGGGCTGACCGTGCAGCTTACTTTCAGCAAGGAAGGCATTACGGCCTACACCGAGAAGAACGACGGCAATGCAGAGGAACTCATTCCGTGGGACTCCGATGTGAAGTTCAGCACTGAGGATTCCGTCCAGTCCTGGGTGTCCATCAACATCCTTCTTGAGGCAGGCTCCAAGGTCACTGACTTCAAGG
>Ga0326513_10002205_pt1 | contig 14469 bp, 32 predicted proteins | sample 2_2465_0518_D_FD_203654 | JGI IMG/M metagenome (GOLD analysis project Ga0326513, IMG submission 203654) | Bovine rumen microbial communities from UC Davis, California, United States - 2_2465_0518 | ecosystem: Host-associated > Mammals > Digestive system > Stomach > Rumen | place: USA...
TCCTGATACTTGTCGTTAATCAGGCAGAGGGCGAGATAGTTTGTGTCGCCGTCTTGGAGATAATATCCGTCATACTACTCGTCCTCCAACTCAATGTTGTAGTCGATATTGCCGCCTTCAAAGTACGCGGAACGGATGCCGATTTGTACCTTGGCAAAATAACTCTCACCGCCATAGGTCATGCTGTACGAGCGTTCGGCTGCATGGTGCAGTTGGTAGTCTCGGCCATAGCCATGTTCCCAACTGTCATCCTTGGACCAGAAGTCGCTCTCGGATTTGGCTACTTGGAAGATGTCTTCACGCATTTCGTCCCAATCAATCCACTCGTCTTCCTCTCTGTTTATACCTACGCAGTAGTAGTCTTCTGCGTTGTTCTTTGCAAAATTAGGTGCGCTCATAATGTGTTACTTTTTGATTGTTAATACTATTTGGTCAGACCCGAAGAAAATATCTGGATGCTCGTCAAATTCCAAGGTGTAGCCCTCGTAGTCGCGCTTGATGTAGCGCTTGACTTTTTCAAGTACCTGCGCGTTATCCAAGCAGGTTCCGACGATGTTCTGGTTGCCGAAGTCAATTCGGTACTTGACAAACTTGTTGTTATGGTCAATCTCGGTGCGTGTGCAGAGTGCGAGATTGCCGGAGAAAGGACTGCTGAACATGAACTGCGCACGTCCAGCCGTTATCACCACGTCAATATCGTAGCGATAGATTTTCTTTGTGGAATACCACGTTAATTTCTTTACAATCATATCTTTGAAGAATTTAAGGTTTGAATTGGTGAGTATGGGAACCTCTCGGCTCCCATACCCTGCGGAGTTTCCGACGCTCCTATTTGTTCTCTTCCTCGGCTTCGGGGTTCTCCACCACGGCATACTTGCCTTTGGTGATGCCTTTCACGAGGCTTTCGAGGCTCTGGCTTGACCACCACTCGTAGTCGTAGCCGATTTGCAGGATGATGACACTTCCGATGATGCTGTCGGTGAACGGTGCGCCCTCCTCTCCGCTCTTGCGGTTGTGGCTGTCAACCCAAGAACAGACCATGTTGATGGCCTCAACGTCTGCCTTGCTCTTCGGCAGGAGGACATAGTCGTAGTTGTCATCGCTGCCAGTATCGAAGATGCTGTACTCGGTTCCCTCGTTGATGACGCAGTTGCGCATCCGTCCGAAGATTACGCCTTTGGCAGACTTTTCGTAGGTCTGGCACTCGGCCTCGTTGGTGAACTCGGTCCCGTCGCAAGCGACATAGACGGTGGTGTAGGAAACTTTTTCTCTCTGAACTTTTTTCATTTTGATAAGATTTTAATTGTTTATAACTGAATTGATTGTTCTTAATTATTCTTGATTAGCTCTGCATTATTCCTGCAAGCATGACCAGTCCGAGGGCTGCATCGGCCTGTGCCGGCGTTTCAATCATACCCACGGTGTCGGCGACCTTCTTCTTGCTGTCGTCGCTGAGGGCGTTCCAGCCAGCTTCAAACATCTTGGTGAAGCGTTCGCACTTCTCGTGTTCCTCCTTCGCCTTGCCATCAACGAGGATGTTGCGGAGAGGTGTGCTGAGGTATTCGGGGAGCTTTTCACAGGCGTTCTGTCAGCTGCGGTCGTAGTCGAAACGCTGCCACGGACGGTTGCACCATCCACTCTTGCCCTCAACGGTGTACACTCGGTGGTAGTCCACGCCTTCACCCTGCGTTACCTCAATCTCGGTACGCTCGGTATGGTTGCCCGTGGTGTAGCAATAGCGGGTGTACTCGTAAACACGAGCCTGATACTTCTTGTTGTCGGTGCCGATAAAGTGATGATACTCGACACTTGTGTTGTAAGTTTTGGTACTTGCCATGATAATTTTGATTTTTAAGGTTTGTTATTGAATGAATTGTTAAGTCGTTGTTAAGTTTCTGTTAAGTTAATTGTTATTGTTCTACGAGTTGTGGACCAGAGGAGAGGCACCACATATTGCAAGCCATGCGTACCTCGCTCGGCTCGTGTTTCCCTCTCAACGCTTCGGTCAACTTCTCCATGAGTTTCTCATAGACGCTCTGGCGGAGTTTGTGCTTGCAGCAGTCGATGTGATTGTCTGCCGTTACCTTGTCAATATCCACGGAAGGCTCACTTTGCAGGTAGCACTCGCGGACGAAATCGTTGAATGTTTCCATGATGTTATCCTCTCTTGGTTATCGTTATCAGCCCGATGGCGTTCTTCCTGCGCACATAGTCGCTGGCTGTTTTCTCATTGTGTGTCATCATGCCGCACACAATTCGGCCTTCGTTGTTCATGCAGAAGATGTGGATTTTCATTGTATTGGGTTTTAAGGTTGATAATCGTAAAGGTCGGTGTAGAGGTCGCACAATTCGCGCATTTCATCGTACACGGGCAGGTCGAGGTTATTTCCGTACATTGTTCGCCTCCTTCTTTGGGTCTTGATAGTAGCAGCTCACTTCGTACCCACTCATGGCCATGAGGTAACACAATTCTCTGGCCTCCTTGTAGTACAAATTCAGCCTGATGTCGCGCACGTCATCCGTACCGAGGAGCCTATTGTTGTTGCCCTTCATTATTCGCTTGCCGTGTTCCTTGTCGGCGAGGAAGAAATATAGGTGGTCGCAGTCCGTGTCCTCAATGACGAACACAGCCATGCAGTTGCCTTTGCATATCAGCACATCCCAGCCTTCGTTTCTCTTGTCGGCTGTCATTACTTTCATGGTGCCGATTAGTTCATTCTTGTTGTATGTCAGTGGCATATTATTCTCCTTTCTTATTCTGCGCCCACAAAGGCGACTTGGTTGTTGTACTCGACCGTTACGGGCTCTTGTTTGTATTCTCTGGCTATTCTTCTGGCAATATCCACCACTCTGTCCGCATGTTCCACCGATTGTTCGGTCGTGCAGTATGCGTACACGATGGTAACTTGTTCCGTCACCACCTTTTCCGTCGGCACAACGCCATCCACCCAGCGCAGGTGTCGCGGTTGCACCTCCGAAGAGGTCCGACAATTCACCGATGACACGCTCGACCTCTTTCGTGTTGTCGATGTGTTCATTCACATTCATTGTGCTTGGGACATAGATAGCCCATTTGCAGTTCAAGTCAAACTTGAAATTCAGTTCTTTTTTCTTCATGTCGATATGATTTTAGAGGTTGATAAATTCTTTTAACAAAATTTAAGGTTGATTATTCAAAAATTGTTCTATCACGCGCCTGTACCTGCACGTTAATATAGAATACTCGTGCACCCGCGTCCCGTCGCACACGCGGTAGTAATACTAGTATTCTTTCCATTCGTGGGTGCGGGAGTTATTCGGGTGCATTATTCGCCCATACTATTCTCACTCTCTATTCTCCGCAGGTCCATCGCAGATACTATTCACCCTCTCTATTCAGGCATACACATAGTGGGTGCATCGAGTTCTCACCCATTGCACCCTGTCATTCGGGCATGGTTATTCCACGACCTCGCACTATTCGCTGACTATTCTCCGGACACTATTCGTTATGCCATGTAGCGGACACACATATTGTCAAAGATGTCGCAGTATTCCTTACCAAGTTTGCCGGCCAGCGCCTTGTTGGCACCCACTTCTTTGGCAAATTCACGTTGTTTCCGTGTGATGGCTGCAATAAGTTTCTCATAGTCCACCTTATTCAGCTTGTTGAATAACAAACGGCGTTCGTCTGCTGACAGTCTATTCTCCACCAGCCATATTGCCGTTTCTTTGCTGAAAGATAGACCGCTGAAACGCTTTGCACCGCACATTGAGTTGAGCGCCTGTTTCAGTGCTGAAAGCACACATTTTGAGTCGGTTGTGTTGCTTTCGTTCTTTGTTGCCACAATTCCCTTGTTGTTGGAAATGAGGTTTTTAGAGTTCTGCAATTTTGCGGTTGCATTCTGCAATTTTACAATTCTTTCTTCGGTTGTGAAAATGTTGTTTTTCATTGTTTTAAGATTTTAAGTGTTGATAAATTATTGAATTATTGTGCATTTGCACATTGTGCCGTTGTGGTTGTTTCAAACACTTTGCACAATGTTTCACGTGAAACATCGACAACGGCAATGCAATATTATTCGGTTGCCACCTTTGCAAATTCTCAAACAACTCATTTGAATTTGCTTATTATATACGCGGTTGTTGTTTACCTGTTATTTTACTAAATTCTATTGCATAATTGCAATTCTGCAAATATTCCAGACTTTCACCCGTTTGCAGTCGGTTGTGTCGTTGCCACTTTAGACGCTTACCGCGCACTATTTCACCGCGGTTTAGTGGACTTTTTGTTGCTGGTTGTTGTTTCACGTTGTATTGTTTCACGTGAAACATTATCGGACTTTGTACGTATTTTTAAATTACTCAACCGCGCACTAATAATTTGACGTTTCACAACGTTATATTGTACACGTGGAGAATAATATATATTATATATATAACAACTTTCCGTCGGTTGTCTGTCCGTCCGTCTGTACCAGTCTGTCAAAGAACTTTGAAAACTTTTCTGTTTCGTTTTCGGTTGCAAAAGTACAACGACTTTCGGACACTTTCGGAAAAACACGAAAAATTTAACATTTCCGGACCGGTCGAAAACGTTGTAAAATGCTGAAAATAAAGGGGTACACCCCCGACCGCCAACCGTGGTGCGCCCGTATGCCCCCCATCGATATTTTTTATTTTTTAATTTTTTCTGATTTTTATTTTTCATTTTTTTATTTTATTATTTTATATATAAGGTGGTTGTGTGTGGTCAGTTAAATTAACACTTGAACAATAAAATCCGTGGTACAGCGTTATATGGATATAAATTATTAACTATAAAACTACAATAGATATGTGTTGTAAATGGATGGAAGAGTCGAACAGGATTTACCATGTGTATGTCGGGTTCGTGTCAGCTTTGTTCGGGACCATAGTGGGCGCCGTTGAGGTTGGGTTGGCTATGGAGGCCAAGGATTGTCATCACGATGCAGCTAATGCCGGGAAGAAGCCGTGGGAGTGGACGTGGCGGTGCTTTGACTGGAAGGACTTTGCCGCGACGGTTGTCGGAGGTATATTGGGCCAGCTGGTGCAGCTTGGGGTGGTCTGGCTGATATTCTTCAAGAAATAAAAAAAATGTAAAATATTTTTTGTATTTTACACAATAAAGTGTACAATATTCCGTTATTGTATGTGAATTTTGATTTTAATCATTGAAATAATGGAAGTTGTACAAGACACAGTAGAGACCATCGCGATGCGTCCAGAGGAACATACCTGTTCAGTGTATGCCCTTCATTTTCCTGACGGAAGGGTGTATGTTGGTATGACAAGCCGAGACACGGAGGACCGGTGGAGCGGTGGTCACGGGTATTACAAGAACAAGCATCTGTATAGCGAGATTTTTCGTGTTGGTTGGGAGAATATCAAGACGGAGGTGTTGTACAGCGGGCTTGATTGGAAGAGTGCTCTGGCACTAGAGGCTGAGACAATAGCAAAGATGCGGGCCACGGAGCCGGAGTTTGGCTATAACAGAAGCCCCGGAAGTCCAAACAAAGCGCTTTCGGTGAGCAAAGGCGTTGATGTGGACCAGTTGAAGCGTTCTGACCTAGGAGGCTCTCACCGCAAGTGGAAGCACGGCAATGGACGTATTGGGATGTACAATTTCAACGGTGAGTTAGAGATTATCTTCGACAATCTAGACGATGCAGTAAATAATAATCCCGTCGGGGCGACGTACCGTGGGATAGTGGACTGTATCACCGGGAAGACGAAGAAACATGCCGGGAAGATATGGAGGAAGGAGGCTGCGGTATGAGTATTGTTTTGTGTTTGTACGGATGCGTGGCTTTATTCTTGGATGGTTTTCTTTTAGGGGTACAAGCGTCCGAATGCAAAGTTGATATTCGAGACATGTTGGAGGCTTTGTTCTTTGCCGCTATATGGCCTGTAACGCTTTTTGCCTATTTCTGGCAGAAACGATGGACGAAAGGAGGCCGGAAATGATGGGACAGGGAACGCTCAGGATAGAGGTGTCTACACTCAGGAAGCTGCTGCCGCTGTGGATGCGGACCGCCGGGTTCGTGGTTGACGACAGCCAGATAGCCGCCACGGGGATGATGTGGGTGGACGCCGGCACGTTGGGTTTCGGCTCCAGAGAGATTGCCGGCTACTTTGCATCGATGCTGCGGGGCCTGACGATTATAGACGGCGGCCTGTGGTACAAGGTTGACGACGAGCGCCGGGTTGTGTTCGTGAAGATAGACCATGAAGGCGACATCTACCCTAGACTGTGAGGACTGGTGCGACTGGCTGTGCGAGGACTGCGACACGACCAAATGTGCGTCGTACAGGCCGCCTGAGGTTAAACCAGAGGTTGAAGTAAACAAATGTAAACAACTAACACTCTTTGATATATGAAGAACAACAAACTCTTTATTGCCATGCCGTCTATGGCCGAGGCCCTGATGGACGACCTGCGCAAGAAACTCGAAAAAGCCGACACCCTGTTCGACAGGCACGGCAACGCGGATGTGGCTCTCCGCGAGAACCACTACGGCTTCTCCACCGTGGCGCCCAAGAAGACCGACAGCAAGTTCAAGTGCTTCCGTCGTATGCTCGGATGCTCGTTCATCTACATGCCGTGCGGGTGGCAGGCCGACAAGTGCAGCCGCAAGGCTTTCGCTTGGGCCGAGTTTATTGGCAAGAAAGTAATCTTCGAGGAGGACGGACGATGCAGATAAGGGATTGGGTCAGCCTGATGTCCCGCAACGGTCAGGTATGCACGGCGTACATGCGCAAGCTGGGAGCCGTAGAGACAAAGGAGGACATGTTCCGTGTCCTGTGCGACGCCAACGGAGGTGCGTGGCTCTTCGAGCTTGCTGCAAAGGACTTCCGTCTGCTCCCCATCGAACAGTTTATGAAGGAGTTTGGCGAGTTCATAAATGGCAAGCGTGTCATGCAGTACCCGAAGGGCTATAGCGGCAAGTTCTACTGCCGGCACGACGGCGAGATAGTGGCCGACGCCACTTTGGTGTACGTCCTCGACTGCCCTGACGCCAAGATTACGGTGCCGAAGAACAAATACCCGTCGGTCATCCTTTCGCCCCACTCCCATGCCACGATTGCCATGGAGCCGGGTGCCCGCCTGAACATCGAAACCTACGGCGACGCATCGGTGAAGTCCATTGCCGGCGACATGACAAGGGTAAGAATAAAAAACCAGTGATATGGCAGATTTTGAATATTACAATGCAAACCCAAAAGGTCTTAGGACAGGAGACTGTGTGATTAGGGCATTTTCGTTCTTCTTCGGAGTCACATGGAGAAAAGCGTTCGATGACCTTCTATCTTGGTGCGCAGACAGAGGGCTTGTGAATTTCAATTACAGGAGTTCATATAACAAGTATCTTTCAGAGAATGGGTATAAGCGTCACCGCACACCAAAGAAAGGGCTTACCGTTTGCGGATTCTGCAACCATTTTGCGGAATCTGGAAAGACTTATATTGTTTCGATGAAAAGACATCTTACCATTGTGCAGGACGGAAAGATTATTGACACATGGGACTGCTCCGATAAGGTTATTGACGGTTACTGGGAGAGGTAGTATCATGAGCGAAAAAATACACAATAGAATGATGTCTGACGAGGAGCGCGACATATACGAGGATTTGACGTCCTACGGCCCGGATGGAGGCTCGTCAGGCCCGATTTCAGGAGTGAAGGTCTATGACGGCCATAGCTGGTATATAACGACCCGTCTGTCGGACCTCACCGGCGCCGAAATCATAGAGAAGGAAGACGAAGAGACCGGGAGGCCCGTCCGTGGACTCTTCCTGCCATTCGGGATGTCCGGCCTGACGGTAACGCCGAAGAAGAACGTCCTCTTGGTCTGCAAGGCGCAGATGGCTCAGGTTGCTTCCAGCAAGTACACCCACCTTCTCACCCAGATAATCGACAAGACGGTCGCCGAGGCCAGAAAGAAGCTCGGTTTCCAGCAAAACTACATAGGGCACATGCGTCAGGCTGGCCCGAAACCACTCAAAAAACGCAAGAAATAACATGAAAAGCAGAAAAATAGGCGATATTTTCGTCCATCCGACAGCCGGCAAGCTACAAGTATGTGCCGAGGGCGCAGAAAACGAATGTTACGGCTGCGTGTTTGACAATCCCAAGTGCTGCGGCAACGACCCAGACCACATCCATACCGGCGCGTGTGCAAAAATCGCCCGTCCGGACAATACTGGAGTCATTTTCAAGAAAGTAAAGGGGGAATAACAATGAATCATACGTTCGTATATTACAAATGCTTCGAGGTAAACGGAACCTTGATTCTTGCAAACGATATAGACGAGGCTATAGCCATCCACCGTGAATACGAGCCGGAAGAGGAAATCAGAGGTGCCCACATTTGCCGTGACGGTGATTACTGTTTGGCAAAAATAGCCACAAAAGAAGACATAAGAAATTGTTTCGGAGAGGAGGAGAGCAATGCTTAAAGTTGACGATACGGGGCGCGGGGTCCTGCAATTCGAGTCCACGGGTGTCATCCGGCGCATACCACTGGAGCGCCGTGGTCATACCAATGGCGGCAAGGAATGGACGCTCGGTGGGGTCCTGCTGGAAGTAGGCGAGGAAGGCGTTGCCGGCAGCGCCCAGCTATACCTCGTTACCTTCAAAGAGGAGCTGATTGAGCAAATCAACGTCATCGGCGTAGGGAAGAACGTCCGTGTAAAATACCACATAGAGACCAAGGAGTATTACGACAGCTTCCGGGTGTCGGTTATCCTCGACGAGATAGGCGGACTTACCGACGGGGAGGATTTTGTATATGGAAAGACAAAGAAAAAGAAATGAGCGAACGGAATACACTCAACAGGATAACGCATGATGACTATCTGAGGGCCGAAGGCGCACAGATGGCTATTCGTTTGCTTTGTGACATGTTTGAGGCCCACGACCCTTGTTTCTATCGCAAAACAGACGGAGTTGTTGAAAAATCAAAACCGACATTGCCGTATCAATGGTTGGATGCCGTGCGTAGGTTCACATCGAATATATTTGGTGCCGTCGATTTCATAAACCAATCGCGAGATATTGTATGGCATCCGGTATTTTCTGAAAAGAAAGGTAAGTTGGTTGTCGAGAGAATCGATATTATAGACAAATACATGGAAAAATGAGCGAGACCTACATAAACTTGGAGCCATACGAGGACCAGATTATCGCACAGCGGAGCCGCACGGCGATAATCTTCCTGTACCCGTTCATCCGGGAGGCGTACAAGTACGGCATGAGGGTGCAGACCCGCGACGGTCGCGTGGTCAAAAAAGTCCGCGTAGGAGGCGCAAACGGAGTCGATGTGGTGGTAGGCATCCTAGACGGCGAGGAATTGCGCTGGGATGCCGCAGGACGCTTTCTGGGGCCGTATCAGGACGACCCGCGAGACTTGTTTGTGCCGGAACGCTACATGTACAAGGACTGGAGGGAGAATATCGGCCTGTCGAACAGCGAGTGGGCTGTGACTTTCGGGAAGCCCCATCCGGGAGTCAAGATGCCGAAAAGAGATAATTAACCGTTTAATCAATATATTTATTAACTTAAATCCAAACAGTTATGCAAACAATCGTTTCAATGTTCGCCACCTTCGTGGCTTTCGTCTCTGGGGTTATCGCAATCACGGAGGCCGTCAACAAACTCTTCAAGGTCGAGAACCAGAGCATTAAGCTCCTCGTCTCGTGGCTGATGTCCTTCGGACTGGCCGCCCTCGGATTCTATCTGCAATTAGGATTCTTTGCCGATTGCGGGCCTGTCGATACATGGCAGGGATGGGTAAAGGCTATGTGTATCGGCCTCGGATGCGGCTGGTGTGCAAACAAGATGTACAACCGCGAGGAAATGTGGCGTATGCTCGAATGGGTGTTCTCCTTCTTCAACAAAGACGGAAAGGCTATCCGCGCACGGATGGAGGAGGAACGCAAGCAAAAAAAGCTGGCTGCTGAAAATGGCACCAAGAAATGATGTGAGGAATGGCCCTCAAAAGGGTGTCAGCAACCACAGGGTGCAGGTAGTCGAGAGGCTCCTGCATCCACCAGTTACAAACCGATAAAACAATACAGATATGACACAAGAACAGATTTTCAGCAAAGTGCAGGACATTATCGTGAATAAGCTCGACTGCGCAAGAGAAGATGTCACCCCTGAGACCCGACTTGGCAATGACCTCGGCGTTGACAGCCTCGACTACATCGAAATGGTCTTGGAAGTCGAGAAGGCGTTTCACATCATCGTCCCTGATGAGCAGACCTACTTCAAAGAGACCGTAACGGTCAAGGAGTACTGCGAGGAGCTGGAGAAGATTATCAACGAACAGTAAATCGCGCCGCTATGGGAAGAAAGAAAAAGGAAGAGGCCGTCGAGGTGGTGTCCCACGAGCCTCTGAGGAAATGCTACGACTGCATTCACTGGCACATGTGCAAGGATGGCAACAACAGTGACGGCGCCGTTGACTTCTCGTCCGGCAGCTGCGACCACAACGGGTATTCCAAGGTGCCGCCGCTATTCACTTGCCCCGGATGGGCCTCAGGAAACGGTGAAATTGCCGATACGTGAGCCTACGGATGTCGAATTAGCCGGCATCCGCTCCGACAGATTGAAAAATTTTCTCGCACAAAATCAGCAAAGTATGAAATATTTTCAAAAATTATTTTGCTATATCGGAAATAGTTTGTACTTTTGCATCGCTTTTGAGACGGAAACAACTTGTGGACTGACAGTAGCCACTGAGTCATGGGAAGGCGGTTAATTCGTTTGCGATAAAAAGCAAGAGTCGTTGGTTCAAATCCAACCGTGACGACGTGGTGAAAAGCCAGCGAACTGGAAACGGAAACAAAAGCAAATTCGCTGAGTAGCTCAGGTATTAGAGCGGTTTGGTAAGTCCGGAAACGGTGAGTCCAAGCAGGCCATTGGTGAGAAGCCAATCTCGGCGACTAGAATCAAAAGAGATTCAGAGATTGTGGGGTCACTGGAGACGGTTCCAGCCTTGGCTCATAACCAAGTCCACGTCGGTTCGATTCCGACCCCCGCTACCAAGCCAAAAGAAGGCAACACAATATAAGCTGAATGTCGGGAAAGTCAGCGAGGATTGTAAGACAGATTAGGTTCGGTTTCACCAGTCAAGTAAACCATCTTTCAACCCCTGCAACCCCGACTACGCTGGGGTTGACTTTTTTATGTCTTGCATGGTGGTAAAGTAAATGATATTGATTGTCTGCCTACATCCCACACGCCGACCGGTACATGAAAAGGCGAAAAGGGCCGCAAAAGAGGTTGAACTTGGCGTTCCAGAAAATTGTCCGCTCTGTCCCAGCTCTGACAACGGACGACTGCACAACCCTCGAAAGAGACACCGATGGAACGAGAAAGATGCTCTCAGGATGGCACCAAGTAATATAACTCATAGAGGATGCCGGGTCTCTTAACCGCCTAAGCACTGGTTGTGCAGGATATAAAGAGCTTATAGATAGGAATACGAAAAAGTTTTTACATATTAAGATATAACTTACTGAATATGATAAAAGTATATCAAAGAATAGATGACCCGAAGAGAGGTGACTGCTTCAAGTGTGTAATATGCTCACTACTTGAACTTGACTATGATTCTGTACCCAATTTCATAGAATTGGAAGGAGATGGTACATGGTGGACTGCCGCTCAGTCTGTGTTTGCGGAGCATGGATATTCTCTCGGTGATAAGTATCTCTATAATCCTCGCGTCCTGTTCCTAGAAAATCCTACCGTCAACCTGCATGAGAATGTATGGTCGGTTGACAGCGAGACATTCAATAGCCTAACAGATGAAGATGGTATCAATGGCTTGTTTATGGCTTCCGTTTACTCTCCAAAGTACACGAACCCCGATGAGCATCCTGCCAGCCATCTGCATTGTGTTATATGCGACAAAAACTTCAATATCGTTTTTGACCCTCAAAAAGAGTACGAAAACATAGTAAATTATCCTTATGCCAGACTCATTGACTATAACGGCATTCGTGGTATAAATACAATCAGAAAAATTAAATAAGATGAAAGTTTATATTGTAACATCAGGTAGCTATAGCGATTACGGCATACATGAAGTCTTCTCCACCGAAGATGAGGCAAAGAAGTACATAGATGCCGTAGGAACCGATGACGATTGGGAGGTTGAAGAGTATGAGGTTGACCCGACCGACTGGAAAGATTCTCGCGGCATCTATTGCATCAAGATTAACAGGATGTCTGGAAATGTATCTGTGGGTTATCGCTATGACGAAACAGAGAGGTATGCCGACCACAATAAAGTTGATTGCTTTCAGTACGAAGGTGGCGATTTAATTCGGATGTGGTTGAAGGGCAATAGCCGTGAGGGTGTTAAAAAAGTGGCCGCAGAGCGTTGGATTCAGGTTAAGGCCCTCAGACTTGTCGCGTTTCCTCACATGTACGATAAGGTAGTTGTTGATTACAGGCACTTTGGCCTTCCTCTCCATGGCTACCCGATGTACAATTTCTTTACAAAGAAGATAATCCTCAGCGATACCGAGAAGCTTGATTTGCCTGAGGATAGAACATTCACATCAGCAAAAAACATTGTAGCATTATGAAAGTATTTGCTTGCAAAAGAGAAGGCAGTTACAGTGGCTCTGAATAAAATAAGACACATGAAGATGATAAGAAAACTATTGAAGATGTGGCTGAACAAGATACAGCGCACGGTTGAGCAAAGTGAAGACAACACTCCTACAGAGGAGTATAGTATGATATTAAATAACATTAAAACAAACAATTATGAGTAAAATCCTGAAAATTTCGGCTGGCGTCCGTTACTACGAGGATGCTGACATTGACGGTGTAGAAGACATTTCTTACGACGTACAGCAACAAGGAGCCATGCCAAGAGTCCCGTGCGTGGTGATGAACCCGGACGAGAAAAACAAGGCCGACATCTGGCGTTGGTGCCCGGAAATCGACGCGGAAACCGGCATGGTTTTGAACTGGAAGAAGGGCGTCAAGGCTAACATCCACTACAAGGTATTCGACGATTGCATGATTGACTATTTCGAGGACGGGAAGCTGGTCTGCAACAATGATGGCTACTGGTGCTGCCCCAAATTCCTCTGCCCGGACGAGGAGGGCTATGGCGACTTCATCATCATGCTTATTGATGAGACTGGTCAGATTGCCGACTGGAATCCGAAAGATGTCGAAAAGTGGGTAAAAGGCCAGAAGAAATGACAGAAGAGCAGAAAAGAGAACAGCTCGATTTCCTGTATCGACAACTAGATACATGCGGTCAGATACTCGCAGAATGGGATGATGACAGGCCGCCGACGCAATACAGGCGTGAGTATAGAAGGATATTAAAATCCATCGTGTCGCTGGAGCCTGAAAAATGGAAAGACTATCCGGTTTTTCAAAAGAAAGACTATACTAACAGAGACGCAGCTGTCGAAAGATTCTGTGAACAGCATCCATGTAGGAAATGTGGAGGCAAAACAAGACAGACTCGTAGCGGTTCCCTTCGGATAATCTGTACGTCATGCGGGCAGAAGTATCAGTTAAAGACACAGAAGTAACGTTTTAGGATTAAATGGCAGAGGCTCGGCCAATTAAGGTCGAGCCTCTTGCTTTTCAAGAGTCGCCTCCCGACGGCTCCGTAACTACACGACCAACATGGGCCGTAAGATGGAATATTCACTCGCGGGGCGTAAATGCCGGGTTATCCAGCGAGACCTCTCCTGTGATAGCATCCACGAATACACAGTCATCGAAGGCGCCTCCAAAGATATACTGCGGGTTACAATCGTATCGCCCAACCATCTTCCGGAGTACGCAGTCCTTCGTGTGCGGTTTGATACAGTTCGCTTTCATCAGATTCTTGTAGGCTTGACGGTAAGTAATAGTAATGTCGTCTTTAGCCATGTCGCAATCTTCCATCCAAGCGTCATCGACTACTTTAATTGTAAACGTACTATCAGTGTGCTTAAACATATACACATGAGGTGAGTACGCTGTGTCGCCGCCTTCAACGATTTGGAACACGTTGAGAACACTGGCGACTGTGCCGGTGCAGTTATCGTCATCGAGCCACTCGTTGAGGACAATCTGTGTCTCGTAATAGATGTAGCCGCAGCCGTAGTGGTCGCACATGTACTGGCGGTCAGATTGGACCACCTGCTCGACCATAGTTTCCATCTGCTTGACCTCCTTATTGCACGATGTGCAAGACGATGCCCCAAGCAGGAGGGCAAACGCCATCAGGAATGCGAAAAACTTTTTCATTTGTGTGAAGTTTTTGTTAATAAAAAGGTGAATTAAACGGTTATTCCTTTAATATCCAAATGTTTAACAACTCTTTGATTTTGTGGATATGGCTGCTACCAATCAATCTGCCCTGTTCTATGCCGTTCTCGTAGAACACCAGCACAGGGTAGGCGTCGATATTCCTAGCATTGGAGAGTTCCCGGCTT
>Ga0326513_10002206_pt1 | contig 14467 bp, 14 predicted proteins | sample 2_2465_0518_D_FD_203654 | JGI IMG/M metagenome (GOLD analysis project Ga0326513, IMG submission 203654) | Bovine rumen microbial communities from UC Davis, California, United States - 2_2465_0518 | ecosystem: Host-associated > Mammals > Digestive system > Stomach > Rumen | place: USA...
AGGAAACCAGCGCCGCAGTCGAGACTCCGGCAGTAGAATTCGTCGAGGGCGCCGCCCCCGCGCAGGAAGAGGACATCACTGGCCTTTCCATCAAGGACCTTATCGAGGCCGGCCTCCATTTCGGGCACCAGACGCGCCGCTGGAACCCCAAGATGCGCAAGTACATCTTCGACAAGCGCAACGGAATCCACATCATTGACCTGACCCAGACGATCGGCAAGATTGAGGAGGCAGCGAAGTTCCTCCGCAACGCCGTCATCGACGGCCGCAAGATTCTTTTCGTCGCCACGAAGAAGCAGGCGCAGGATGCCGTCAAGGAGGCCGCCGAGGCCTGCGGCCAGTATTACATGACCGAGCGCTGGCTTGGCGGCACGCTGACCAACAACCAGACGATCCGCCGCAGCATCAAGCGCATGCGCCTTCTCCAGAAGTACGCCAAGGAGAACAGCGGCGAACTCTCGAAGTTCAAAAAGGAAGCCTCGTCGCTCCGCCGCGAGCTCAACAAGCTTGAGCAGAACCTCTCCGGCATCGCCGACATGACGGCAATGCCCGGCGCGATCGTCGTGATCGACGTCTGCCGCGAAAAGATCGCCGTTGCCGAGGCGAAGCGCCTTGGCATCCCGGTTGTCGCGGTTGTCGACACCAACGCCGACCCTGACGACATCGACTACGTGATCCCCGGCAACGACGACGCCATCCGCGCCATCAAGCTCGTCGTCGACACCTTCGCGAAGGTGCTCAAGGGCGCCAACGAGGAGTGGGCGCGCATCAGCATCGAGCGCGAGAAGGCCGACGCCGCCCGTCGCGCCGCCGAAATCGAGGCCGAGCGCGCCGGCGGTGGCGAGGGCGAGGACCGCCGTGGCCGCGGCCGCGGCCGTGACCGCCGTGGCGACCGTCCGTTCCGCGGCGACCGCGCCCCGCGCCGCCAGGCTCCCGCCGCCGCCCCGGCCGCCGAGGCCGCCGCAGCAGCGGCCGCGCCCCAGGCATAGCATCCAACCGACAGCAATCGAAAAACAAGCAAGGAACACACCATGGCAGAAGTTACAATGGAAACCATCAAGGAGCTGCGCGCCCTTACGAACGCCGGCATGATGGACTGCAAAAAGGCACTTATCGAAACCAACGGCGACATGGAGGAGGCCATCAAGGTTCTCCGCAAGAAAGGCCAGGCCATCCAGGTCAAGCGCGCCGACAAGGAGGCCAAGGAAGGCCTCGTCGCAACCGCCGCCTGCCCCTGCGGGGCCGTCGCGCTGGTCGAAGTCAACTGCGAGACCGATTTCGTCGCCAAGACGGATGGCTTCAAGAACTTTGTCGCCAAGGCCGCCGAAAAGGCCGCCGGCGGCGAGGCCGACGTCGCGGCCGCGATGTCCGAGGAGCTCTCCGCGCTTGTCGCCTCCACCGGCGAGAACATGAAGATCACCCGCACGGCCCGCTACACGCTCCAGGGCACGGGCAAGATCGAGGCCTACATCCACATGGGCGGCAAGATCGGCGTCCTCGTCGAGGTCGGCTGCACCAAGGAGGAAACCGTCGCCAAGCCCGAATTCGCCGAATTCGCCCGCGACATCGCGCTCCAGGTCGCCGCGCTCGCGCCGCGCTGGCTTGACGACTCGGAAATCCCCGCAGACATCGTCGAGTCCGAGAAGGCCCTCTATCTCCAGCAGCTTGAGAGCGACCCCAAGAACGCCAACAAGCCAGAGAAAATCAAGGAAGGCATCATCTCCGGCAAGTTCCGCAAGTTCGCGGCGGAGAACTGCCTCGTCGACCAGGAGTTCGTGAAGATCTCCAAGACGTCGATCAAGCAGCACGCGGCCAATGTCGGCAAGGCCCTTGGCGACACGCTTACGATCCGCCGCTACACCCGCTTCCAGCTCGGCCAGCACTAATGCGGCCTTTCGCGCAGGTCCGCGCGACCCCGACGGGAACGCCGGGGCGCAAGACCGTGCGCAAGGAGAACCTAACCATGCAAAAACTAGGAGTTCAGCTCTACTCGGTGCGCCAGTACGCGGCGAAGGATTTCGTCGCGACGCTGAAGAAGATTTCCGAGATCGGCTTCAAGTATGTCGAGCCGGCGGGATTCTTCAACATCCGCCCGTCCGAGTTCCTGAAGGTTTGCGGGGACTTCGGCCTCAAGGTCTGCTCGTCGCACTCCCCGTGGGCGCGCAACCCCGAATCCCTCGGCCTTGAAATGGACACGGCCGACGCCCTTGGCCTAAAGACAATTGTCTGCGGCTGGGGCCCGGACGACTTCAAGGATCTCGACGCCATCAAGCGCACGGCCGAGACGACCTCGAAGATACAGGAAGTCCTCGAACGCAACGGCTACACGCTCTTCCAGCACAACCACTACTGGGAGTTCGAGCGCATCAATGGCCGGATCAAGTACGAAATTTTCAAGGAGCTCTGCCCGAAGGTCAAATTCGAGATCGACTGCTTCTGGTCGACCAACAAGGGCGCCGAGGATCCTGTCGAAATGCTCAAGCCATTCGTGAAGGACACGATTCTCCTCCACATGAAGGATGGCGTCTGCAAGCAGAGCGCCGCCAACGCCGGCATGAAGAACGGTCTCCTCGACATGAAGATCGACCTGCTTCCGCTCGGCAGCGGCGACCTCCCGATTGCCAAGCTGGTTGAAACCGCCACCGAGGCAAAGGCCGTAATCGTGGAGCTTGACTATTGCGATTCGATGGAGATGTATGCCGCGCTCCAGAAGAGCTACGACTACATGGTCTCCAACGGCATCGCGGAATAAAGCGCTGCGGCGGCGGAATCCCGCGCGCCGCAGCCGCCTTTGGCCGCCCTGCCCGGCGGCCAGAGGCTTCTTGAAGGAAAGGATTTTCAAATGAACGACAGGTACACAATCTTCAAGTGGCTGATATTCATCGCGCTTCTCGCGGCGTCGGTCGTTTGCATCACCCCCGTCTCGCAGAAGGTCAGGCTTGGCCTCGACCTCGCCGGCGGCATGAGCTTTACGACGCAAATTGACGAGGCGCGGCTCCGCGCCGAAAAGGAGAACGAAATCGCCGACGAGGCCACCGCCGCCAAGATAGCCAAGGAAATCAAGAAGGCCGAGCCCACGATTACCGACGCCGAACTTGATGCCCGCGTCAAGGCCGAAGTCGCGGAGCGCCTCAAGGGCGTCGATGCGATTGTTGACAGCGCCCTTGCCGACGCCGACGCCCGCACCGTCGAGGTCATCCGCAACCGAATCGACGGCCTTGGCGTCAATGAGCCTCTTATCGTCCCGGGCAAGGACCACCGGATTATCATCGAGATCCCCGGCGCGGACGAGGAGCAGCGGCAGATTGCCGAGCAGCAGATAACGAGCCGCGCCAAGCTTGAGTTCCGGCTCGTCCATGTCCGCAACGCCGAACTCTCGTCGGCGCTGATCACATCCGGCAAGGCGCCGGAAGGCTACCGCATCGTTCAGGACGCCGACGGCCGCAGCTACTATGCGCGCGAACCCGGCTACAACGCGCTCGTCCGCGACCCCGACTACCGCCGCCGCCTGCGCCAGTTCGGCAATCCCGACCCCGGCTACTCGTTCATGCTTGAGCGCGACCGCCTTGACGATGGCCGCGAGGTCTTCTCGCCGGCATTCGTCCGCAACAGGGTTGAGCTAGAGGGCGAGCTGCTCCGCAGCGCCAACTTCAACATCGATCCCGGCAGGGGCAGCTTCGTCGTCAACCTCCAGTTCAACAGCGAAGGGCGCGAGAAGTTCGCCAAGCTGACCGGCGACTACTCGCCGCATGGCCGCCGCAACAACAGCGAGCGCGGCCGCCAGCTCGCAATCGTCCTTGACGACACCCTCTACTCCGCGCCGGTCCTGCGCGAGCCGATTCTCGGCGGCAGCGCCGAAATTTCCGGCAACTTCACGCGCGACGACGCCGCGTTGCTTGCCAACGTCCTGAAGGCCGGTTCCCTGCCCGCGCCGATGAAGATTCTCGAAAAGCGCATGATTGACCCGTCGCTCGGCCGCGACGCGATCCAGAGCGGCATCCGCGCGTCGCTGATCGGCGGCGCCCTCGTCATCCTCTTCATGCTTGTCTACTACCGCCTTCTCGGCACCGTGGCCGACATCGCCCTGGTGCTGAACCTCGCGCTGCTGCCCCTTGGCGCGATACTGATTGCCGGCTTCTTCAACTCGATCCGCGTAACGGACTCCGCGCCCGGCGCGCAGTCGATAATCCAGCTTCCCGTCCTGACAATGCCCGGCATCGCCGGCATCGTCCTCACGATCGGCATGGCCGTCGACGCCAACGTCCTGATTTTCGAGCGCATTCGCGAGGAGGCCCGCCAGGGCAGGTCCATGCTTGCGGCGGTGTCCGCCGGCTACGACCGCGCCTTCCTCGCCATCTTCGACTCGAACATCACGACGCTGCTCACCGGCCTGATACTCTTCGTGTTCGGCTCCGGCCCGATACGCGGCTTCGCAATCACCCTCTCCGCCGGCATAATCGTGAGCATGTACACGGCCCTCGTCGTGACCCGCATGATACTCAAACTCTGCGTCACGGAGAATACGAAATCGCTGTCGATCGCCGACTGGTTCAAGTTCAAGCCCATTGACTTCGTCGGCAAGGGCCGCTGCGCCATGGCCATCTCCGCCGCAATCATCGTCGTAACGATCGGGCTCTTTGCCATCCGTTGCAAGACCTCCCCGCGCGCCGTCATGGCCATTGACTTCACCGGCGGCACGGTCATGAACTACTCGTTCGAGAAAACACCCTCGGTCGAGGACATGTCGAAGGCCCTCCACGACGCCGGCATCTCCGACGCGATCGTTCGCGTGCAGAAGGCCGCCGACGGCGTCTCCAACGCCGTCGAGGTCAAGTCCGGCTGGGAAACCGTCAAGGAAATGGGGGACATGGATGTCGGCCACGCCATCACGAAGGTCCTCTCCGAGAGCTTCCCCGATTCCGGAATGGTCAACAACGGCCAGGAGTCCATCGGCTCCCAGATTGGCGACGACCTGAAGCGCGACGCCACCCGCGCCGTGATTTTCGCCCTCATCGGCATGCTGGTCTACATCAGCTTCCGCTTTGAGTTCGGCTTCGCCCTCGGCGCGGTCGTCGCGCTGCTTCACGACGTGCTGATCACCCTCGGTCTCTTCACGCTCTTCGGCCGTCAGATTGGCGTGACCGCAATCGCCTGCTTCCTCACCATCGTCGGCTATTCCGTGAACGACACGATCGTAATATCGGACCGCATCCGCGAGGATCTCCGCAAGAACCCGAACATTGGCTTCAAGGAGCTCTGCAACCGCTGCATCACGCAGACCCTCGGCCGCACGATGCTCACCTCCCTCACGACGCTTCTGGCGATTCTCTCGCTGCTCGTCTTCGGCGGTGGCGCGATCTTCGACTTCGCCCTCTGCATGACGATTGGCGTGATCGCCGGCACATACTCGACGATCTTCGTCGCTACGCCGGTCATGCTCGCCTGGTACAAGGGCAGGAAGCCCGCAATGGCAAAGGCGCGCTAGCGCGCCCTAAAGGCGGCGGGGGGTGTTCCCGCCGCCTTTTTTTGAATCCCGCCAGATGGTGGCGCCCACACACCAGCGGCGCGCCCGCATCGGTTCTAGGAAGTGCTCCGAACTATGTTTTCGTTCCTCAAAAGGAAAAAGGTCGTAATCCGGCACAGGCCGGATCACTGCGTCTCCCGCAAGCTGATATCGAAGGAGGCGCTCAAGGTTCTCTACAGGCTCTCCAGCAGCGGCTACAAGGCCTACCTCGTCGGCGGAGGGGTCCGCGACATCCTCCTCGGCCGCCAGCCAAAGGACTTCGATGTCGTGACGGACGCCAACCCGAAGGAAATAAAGCGGCTCTTTTCGCGCAGCTTCATCATCGGGCGCCGCTTCAGGCTTGTCCATGTTGTCTTCGGCGACACGATAATCGAGACTTCGACATTCCGCCGGTCTCCGTCGCAGCAGGACAATGTGCCGGACGGGGAGCTTTACCAGTCCGACGACAACACCTTCGGGACGCCGGAGGAGGACGCCATGCGGCGCGACTTCACGGTCAACGGGCTCTTCTACGACATCAAGACCTTCGACCTCATCGACTATGTCGGAGGCCTGCGCGACCTTGAGAAGCGGCTGCTGAGATCGATTGGCGACCCCAACCTCCGCTTCCGCGAGGATCCCGTCCGCATGATGCGCGCGATTCGCCTCGCCTGCAAGCTTGGCCTGGACATCGAGCGCGGGACGCGCCGCGCCATATCCCGCAACTACAAGGAAATCGAGAAGGCCTCCGAGCCGCGCATACTTGAAGAACTCTTCAGGATGTTTCCATTCGGGGCGTCCTCGAAGTCGTTCCGGATGATGTGGGATACAAAGCTGCTCGGCATTCTCATGCCCCGCCTTTCGAAATTCATCGATGGGCACGGCGGACGCCGCTGCAAGGTCTGGGACTGCCTGGACCAGTTTGACGCCTACGTCTCGAAGACAGGCACCGATCCGTCCTACGGGCTACGCATCGCCGCAATCTACCTCGCCCCATACCTGGCCGCAATCAAGGCCGAGCGCGAACCGCCGCGCCGGAGGCGCCGCATGGAAATCGCCGAGGGCGCGATCAGGACCATGGACGAGAAATACAGGATGCCGCGCATCGCCCTCCAGCACGCGGTGCATCTGCTTTCGGGACTAGAGGACTTCAAGGAGCCGCCACAGCCCGGAAGGGTCGTCAAGGACCGCGAAGGCCAGTTCACCGACTTGATTGTCCTGGCGCGCATAGCGGCGCGCGCCTTTGGCGACATCCCCGAGGGGAATGTCGACGCCTGGGCGAATGTCAAGCGCATCGTCATTGAACGCAACCGCCGTGGCCGCGGCCAAGCCAACGGGGTTGGCGCCGCGCCGGGTGGCGGGCCGGCAGAAGCGGCCGGCGGCGGCGCGACCGCCGCGACTGCCGACGCTGGCGCTTCAGCCGGTGCCGCGCAGCCGGCTCCCGCCGGAACCCCCGCGCGGGACGCGGCCGGCCAGCCGGAGCAGGAAGACGGCGGCGCGGCGAAACCGCACCGCAGGCGCCGTCGCGGCGGCCGCGGCCGCGGCCGCCGGCACCGCGACGACGGCGATGGCGCGCAGCCGGCCCCGGAGGCCTAGCGCCTCCTCCGCATTTACAGTTCATGCGACAGCCAGGTCGAAATTATGAAAATCCTAGTGATAAATCCTGGCTCGACCTCCACAAAGGTCAGCCTCTTCGAGGACGAGCAGTCCGTCTTTGAGGAAAGCCTCTTCCACGACGCGCCCAAGCTGCTCTCCTTCCCGCATGTAAACAACCAGGAGGACTTCCGCTATGGCGTAATATGCGACATGCTGGCGGCCCATGGCGTCGCCCCCGCCGAAATCGACGTTTTCGTCGGACGCGGCGGCAGCGCCTATTCGCAGCCCGGCGGCGTGACGCGCATCGACAGGCGCCTCTACGACGACACCGTCGCCGCGGTAGGCGGAAGCGAGCACCCCGCCAAGCTTGGCGTAATGCTCGCCTGGCGCTTCGCGAAGGAGTTCGGGCGCGACGCCTACACGCTCAACCCGACGAATGTCGACGAGTACCACGACCTCGCGCGCCTCACCGGCATCCGGGGCGTCTACCGCGTGTCGCACTCCCATGTCCTCAACCAGAAGGCAGTCGCCGCCTGGCACGCCTCCCATGTGCTTGGCAGGGATTATGCGGACTGCAACTTCATCGTCGCGCACATCGACGGCGGCATCACCGTCAGCGCGCACCGGCGCGGTCGCATGATTGACGGCAACATGGGCGCCGACGGCGAGGGCGCCTTCACGCCGACGCGCATCGGGAGCATTCCTGTCCTGGCGTTGCTCGACTGGCTCGACGCCGGCCACACCACTGCGGACGCACGGCTCGCCTGTTCGCGCGCCGGCGGCTTCGTGAGTCTCTTCGGGACGGCCGATTCCGACGCCATACACAAGAAGGTCGAAGACGGCGACCCCAAGGCGGTGCTCGTCTGGAATACGATGGTGTATCAGGTCTGCAAGCAGATTGGCGAAATGTCGGCCGTCCTCTGCGGCAAGATTGACGCGATACTTCTGACCGGCGGACTCATGCGCTTCCAGGATGTGCTGGATGGCGTCAGGGAACGCTGCGGCTGGATTGCGCCGGTCTATTCGTATCCCGGCGAAATGGAGCAGGAGGCGCTCGCGCTTTCGGTGCTTGACGCCATCCGTGGTGGGGCCCCGATTCTCGAATATGCCGGGAAGCCCGTGTGGGATGGGTTCGACTGGGACAAGGCGCAGTAAAAACATTTACGACAGAGCCCAGTTAAAAATGGTATAATATCGGTGGCAGATAGTCTGCCCCAAACGACGCGAATTGAAATAGAATGCTGTTTTTGCAGTTGATTGTGCCGAATCTCAATGCATAATCGACGGGCACGTAGTGTAGGAAAAAGATGACCGCTGAACGAAAATGCCGGATTCTGCTGACAGGCGGGAAAGGCATGTTGGCGCGGACGTTGGCGCGGGAGCTTTGCGCTGAGTACGAGATTGTCGCCACCGACCTGCCCGAAGCCGACATCACTGATGAGGACTGCATCGATGCCGTAATCGCGGATGCCGCGCCGGATGCGGTGGTGCACTGCGCCGCGATGACGGCGGTGGACAAGTGCGAGACGGCGCGGGATATGGCCTTCCGCGTGAACGCGCGCGGCACGGCCAACGTGGCGGCGGCGTGCAACAGGCACGGGACGCGGCTGGTCGCGATTTCGACGGATTACGTCTTCGATGGCGAATCGGGGCCGTATGGCGAGTTCGACCGCGCAACGGGCGGGCGGACGGTCTACGGCCAGAGCAAATTCGCCGGCGAGGAGGCCGTCCGTTCGCTGTGCCCCAATCACGCGATCGTGCGCATCTCGTGGCTCTACGGGTCGGGTGGCCCTAGCTTCGTCCATGCGATGATGTCTCTTGCAGACGGGACGCGACCCGCGCTAAAGGTGGTCGCGGACCAGCATGGCAACCCGACGAGCGCAAAGGCCGTGGCGCGAGGCTTGCGGGCGCTGCTCGCGCGCCCAAGGCTGTGCGGCACGTTCCACATGACTTGCGAGGGCGAGGCGACCTGGGCCGATTTCGCGCGGGAGATATTCAGGCTCGCCGGCAAGGACCAGCGCGTGGACGACTGCACAACCGAGGAGTTCCCCCGGCCCGCGCCGCGGCCGCACGATTCGCGGCTGGATAAGATGGCGCTGCGCCTGGCAGGATTGCCGCCGATGCCGCACTGGAAGGATGCGCTTGCTGAATTCATGCGCGAAGAGTTTTTGCAATGAATGTCATAGACACCGATTTCGAGGGTCTGAAGATTATCGAACTGGATGTGTTTGGCGACGGGCGCGGCCGTTTCTTAGAGACCTACAACGCGCGGCGCTATTCGCAGGAGGGCATCCACTGCGCATTCCTTCAGGACAACGTGAGCGTGTCGCAGCGCGGGGTGCTGCGCGGGATGCACTGGCAGACAGGCAGGAGCGCCCAGTCGAAGTTGGTATCCGTGCTGTCCGGCGCGGTGTTTGACGCCGTGGTTGACATCAGGCCAGGCTCTGGAACGTTTGGCCGGGTTTTCACAACCGAGTTGTCTTCCGCAAACGGGCGGCAGCTCTTTATCCCGCGCGGTTTCGCGCATGGCTTCATGTCGCTTGAGGACAACACCATTTTCAGCTACAAGTGCGACAACCTCTACGACAAGGCCTCGGAGCGAGGCTTCCGCTATGACGACCCCGAGGTCCGCATCCCTTGGCCGGACATCGGCTGTGAGCGCATTCTTTCGCCAAAGGATCTTGCACACCCGTCATTTCGCGACGCGCTTGCGGCATTGTAGCCGCGGCGCGCCGGCAACAGAATAGGAGAATAAAAATGGAAAAGAAGTTGAGCGAACTTTTCAAATCCGCGGACTGGAAGAACGAGAAGCACGTTCCCGCCATTGTTGCGCCGGCGGCGGCCAATGCCGGCGAGGCCGTTGAGGTCGAGGTCTCGGTCGGCAAGGAGATTCCGCATCCCAACACGGTTGAGCACCACATCGCGTGGATCGCCCTCTATTTCGTCGCGGAGGGAGGCCAGCTACCTGTCGAACTGGCGCGGGCCGAGTTCGGCGCCCACGGACCGGACGTGTTCGCGCAGCCTACGCTTAAGGCGCGCGTGGCTCTCCCCAAGTCCGGGACGCTCTACGCGATGTCCTACTGCAACCTCCACGGACTCTGGGAGTCGAGCGCGGCAATCGCCGTGAAGTAGCGCGGCCGGCAGCCAGAATCATCCGCTGGGGATGGATGACATCCCCGGCGGTGCAGGTTTGGTTTGATTTTGAAAATGCGAATCCTTTTCCTCAGCGACATACACGGGGTGCCGGCGACGCTTGAGGCCGCATTGGCCGCGGGCGATGCGTTGGGTTTCGACAAGATTGCAATCCTTGGCGACCTGATGTATCATGGCCCGCGCAACGGCGTCCCGAACTTTTACGACCCGGTAAAGGTCGCGGGGTTGCTGAATGCGCGCAAGGACAAGATCGTGGCGGTGCGCGGGAACTGCGACGCGGAAGTCGATCAGATGATGCTCGAATTCCCGATCATGTCCGACTACGCCCTTCTTGAAGCCGGAAGCGAGACCTTCTTCCTCACGCACGGACATATTTGGAACGAACACCGTCTGCCACCGCTCGGAACCGGGACGGTCCTCGCCCACGGCCATACGCACATACCGGAGCTCAAGCGGCTGGACTGTGGCATAACGATATTCAACCCCGGCTCGGTGTCGCTTCCCAAGGGGGGAACGTCGCGGTCGTTCGGCTACTTCGACGGGACGGGACTGCGCCACTACACGATTTGAGGCTGGACTTCGCGACCTTGTAAAAGAATGGCCGGAGCCGCCGTTCGTGGCGGAACCGATGCCAGTTCACGGGGAAGCTTCCTGAAAACGCCACAGAAAATTCTTGAGTCAATTCGCGCAAATCCATTTGTCGGGACGCAGGAGATGGCTGAAGTGATAGGTGTGGAAAGAAGTACGGTGGCGCGTGCGATTGCAAAACTCAAGCGGACTGGCGTCTTGCGCCGCGTTGGCCCTGACAAAGGCGGGCATTGGGAAGTGATTGGAAAATGAGTTTGAAGGCTCTTGCTTAAGACAACAACTTGTTTATTGAGTATTGGTAATTGGCAACATTTTCACATTGGCAACACTTCACAATGTCCCCTAACCGCAGAATATTCCAGAACAATGTCGCCACATACGGGCGAAGCCTGTATGCGCTCGTGAATGGTTGGGATGTGGATGATGGTCACTAACGAATGTTGTAATAGCCGCGCACAGACTGGCGGGGAACTGGCATCCGGCGAATGAAACGGGCTGGTTTAGATAGGGCGATATCGCAATGTGCATTGTGTCGTGTAACTTTACGATTTGGCGGGCGTTTTTACCGCGCAGTCTAATGCTATAGCGTAAAGGGGAATAGTGTTATGGAAGAACTGGACGACAGGTTCTCGGAAGAGGCGAAGATGCTTGCACGACTTGCGCCTAAGGCGAGCATGGAGGCGGTTCGTGCGGCCTGGTCGCGCGGACTTTCTGTGACTGTGCTTGAGAATGGCAAAATTGTCAGGATTGCCCCCGATGGCACGCGGACGTTTGTCAAGGAGCTTGATCCGTTATGACGAAGCGATTCAGGATGATCGCCGGGCCCAACGGATCGGGCAAATCGACCCTTGCCGGACTTCTGCGTCGTGACTATGCCGTCAACATTGCAAGGATAGCCAGTCGCATACAGAGCGGTGGGCACTCGGTTCCGGATGAGAAAGTCATTGCGCGCTCAAAGCGCACATTCGAGAATGTTGGCGCGGCGTTGCCGTTCTGCTCAAGAGCGTTTTTCTTTGACAACAGCATGCTGGAGATGCGCTTCCTTGCCGAATACTCTAAGGAAAGTGGATTCGTGTCCGTCTCTGACAACCTGCCGTCATGGTTTGAAACTCACGTGTTTAGCAGGTTTTAGTCGGGTAAAACATGCAGAGGGTTTTGACAGGATTGACAAGATTACCAGGATTGAGAAGTTGCTTGAGAGAATGAGCCATTGTCAAGAGAGGGTTTTGTGCAAATTTTGCACAAAACCTCCTCGGCGGGAGGCCATCCGCTTGCCTATTACCATTTAGATGTAATTATTTCCGTGGGCTATCGTGTAAAGTCGTTACAAGGCACTCAATTCCGGCAATGGGCTACGCGGGTGCTGCGAGAGATGCTTCTCAATCGGCTTGACGAAATCAAACGCATTGGGCAATTGGAACGGAGAATGGATACGGCGGAGAGCGACATTAAGCAGATCAAGGGCGGCATGAACTACCTCGTCAAGCAGCTTACTGAACCATCAGAGCCACCCCGCCGCCGAATCGGTTTCAATGCTGACGGCGAACCCTCGACCAAGCCGTATGGGAAAAGATGAAGTTTGTGAGTGGAGGAGTTGAGAGTTTGTGAGTTGTAGAGGCTGGCTGTAATTGTTTCTGCAAATAGACCCTGAATTGTAATTGTTTTTGCAAAGGAATAATTGTTTTTGCAAATCCAAAAGCATTTCCATCACATTGACATGATTGAACGAAGCATAGGAATCATGCCACCAGTTTGCAAGCATGGACGATGTGGAAATGGTCAGCATCGCACAGCGGCATATTCCTGTACTTCGACAAGATAGCCATTTCATGGGCAGCCACTACTTATGGCTGGCTATTTTTACATAACTATGGGTAACAGACTTTATCAAAAACAAAATAATAGTCGGATATTGAAATGCCTTGTTGCGCAACGTCGGCTATATAGTGCGGCAAAACGATGGAGTTATGCGCCCAAAATAACAAATTTGATTTTGCTTGTATTGGCGTTTTCCAATTTATGTGAGGATTCGGTATGGGGATGGGTATTAGCTGGAATAGCTTTAGTTTCTTGGTTGATATCAACAGTTGGCGATGAAATTGTGAAGTCTTTTAGAGTTAAGGCTGCGAAAACACAGCAGTATATTGATAGGGAGATTTATATAGAAGCATTTTCTGATGTTGATATGAGCGCCTGGAACAGTATTCCTCTAAAAAGTGAGCTAGACAAAGAAATTGCAGATATAGATGATGCGGATATTGAGAAGGAGAAAGTTAGGAATTGGTATTCTGATTACTCGGCTTTTTCACCTCAAGAAGCGGTGTTTTGTTGTCAAAGAGAAAATTTAAGATGGGATCGAAAACTTAGAATTATCGCTATAGTGGTGACATTGGCGTTATTTATAATTTTGTGTGCTAGTGTCATGTGTAAGGTCTGGGAACTTAAAGTGAAAGATGTTCTACCAGTACTCATTCCAGCAGCAGAATTGGCGTCGGCTCTATTAACTGCTTTATTTGGTTTGTTTTTGGATTGCGTCAGAAGTGCGCAATTGTCTGCCGTGTCAGCGATAATTGAATTAGGGTTGGAAAGAAATGAAAATGTATTATCAAATCTTATTGATTTTCAGAATTTAATCTATAATAATAGATGTAGCGTTGTGTTTATACCTGATATTCTGTATAAGTGCTTTCGAAAGATATTTCAGAAGAAGGAAGATGCGATTGCTAGGGCTCATAAGGAACTGACTTCTGAACAATTATAAAGGGGAAGAATGAATGCTGAACTCTCTTCTAGAATCATTTGCTCAGAATGAGCTTGTTATTTCTTGGAACGATCCTGAACGAGCGCGCATACGGACCTCTTTGTCAACACTACGTTCTCGCGCAAAAAGTTATTTTTCAGGCGATTTTATTGGAATAGAGACGTTTGGCTCATGGAATAGAAATACGATACTTCCTCGTCGGTATGATCCATCATCAGATGTTGATGTGATGCTTGTCTTTCATCGAGATAAATACAGCAACGGTGCCTCTGAATCGGCAAGAAACCGAGTTCGGATTTTTGCCAGTAACAGTTATTCAACCTCAGAAGTCCACTTGGATACACCTTGCGTGAAGTTAGAGTTGGGGCACATAAAATTTGACTTGGTTCCGGCAATCCAACAAGAATGGCTTCCAGGGTATATGATACCAGATGGAAGAAATCGGTGGATGAGTACAGACCCAGATTTGCTTGAAGATAAATTGACATCAGTAAATCAGCAGGTTGGCAATAATCTTGCCCGAAGAATTATTAGATTGTGTAAATATTGGAATAAAGCCAAAGAAAATAGCGCGCTATCTTCATATTTTTTAGAGAGCGCGGTTCTTGATATCTTACCATATGAACCCATATCTTGGGGGATGCAGCGAAGGACTTACGACAGTTTCCTATATACCATAGAAACACTTTGTAGCAGTTTCGTTCAGTATAGTGGATCTACTACATCGTCAATAATCGGAAGTATCCGAAAAGCGCGAAACAATGGCCTTTATCAACAACAAAGGACGTGGATAGAACATTTACTTCCTGGCATAACAACAGCATAAACGAACAAAGTTGCCAAAAAAGGCTGTCATGTGACAATAA
>Ga0326513_10002207_pt1 | contig 14466 bp, 11 predicted proteins | sample 2_2465_0518_D_FD_203654 | JGI IMG/M metagenome (GOLD analysis project Ga0326513, IMG submission 203654) | Bovine rumen microbial communities from UC Davis, California, United States - 2_2465_0518 | ecosystem: Host-associated > Mammals > Digestive system > Stomach > Rumen | place: USA...
AGACGAAGCTTATGTCGTCTGTGCAAGCGGCTTTTGGGGTGATAGCATCATCCCCGCATTCCCGGCACCAGGGAAATACGGAATAAAACTTGAATATGTGTTGCTGTCTGGCGATGTAGTCGCGTCGGAGCCTGTGGAGTTTGAAGTAAAAGAACCTGTTGGCGAAGAGAAAGCCATTTGGAACAGATTGTGTGCAAATCGCCTTTACTGGCTGTTGGTGCAAGCCCCCTGGGAAGTGAACGCAAAGGCGGACGCCGCCATTGATTTTGAAAAGGAGCTGAATCTCGTCAAGGGAACTGTTTACGCACAATATATGGCGCTGGGAATTGGCAGAAGCCTTTTGTATGGCGGCAATCGGAACGACGCAATGCCATTCCTTCAGCATTGCGCCACGACCTCGGACAACGAATTCATAAGTGGCATGGTCAAGAAAATTAAAGATGGCTATTCGCTGCAATGAACACAACGCGTCCGTCTATGGTGCATAAAGGGACACACAATCTATTGGCAGCCATAACGGTGGAGGTAAGGAATGGTACGCAATCATTTAAATAGTGGTTATTTGAGTTTTCTTTTGATGGTGTCATTCGCTAATAATGCGATGTGTGTGACATTATTCGAGAAACAACTTGGAAATGGACATTCCGTGCGAGTCAAACTAGAGACAAAAATCGTGAAACCCTCGGCGCCACATACCCCGGCAAAAAAACTTCCCCCGGGCGCAGTCGTTGTCGCATCTGAGGTGGAACTTACCGCTTGTTCGGTAATCATCAACGACGGCAAGGGCCTTGAGAAAACTGTGTGGCGAAAGCGCGGAGTAACAGACCCATACCTCGCGAAAGATTCAGACAATATCACGACGCTGAAAGTCGTGGACATTGCAGATAAAAATGGTTTTCTGGCCATACTTTATTCTGCGGAGAAAACGGAAATAGACGTGATTGACTTGAATGCCGATGAGAATCACAACATCCTTGCGCACGAAAGCCTGTTTAGGAATTCCTGTCTCTACATAGTGAAAAATGGGAAAATCGCGTGGTTGGACAAGTTGTATGTCATCCTTGAACTCACCCCGGAATCAACAGAGGTTTTTTGCATCGACAAAGGCAATTGCCAAAAACTCTTCACTAATAGTAGATGAGACATAGTGTGCATAAAGGGACACACAATCTATTGACAACGAGCCCCGCGAAAGTCGAAGGTCGGTAGGGGGTTGTCGGCTGTCGAATGTCGGAGTTTTTTGACAGGATTAACAGAATTTGCAAGATCGGAGTTTCAAGAATCCTGTCCTAAAATCTCCGCATCCCCCAACACATTTCGCCAACCCAATGCGCCGGTTACGACTTTCGACTTTAAAAAGCGCGGCAGTTTTGATACAATAATCAGCAAATGAGTGGAATTGGAATAAAGGCGTCGGGAGGCGTCACATATCCGCATGGCTGGAAGGCGGCGGGAGTAGCGGCGGAGGTCAAATACCGGAACCGCAGGGACTTCGCCCTAGTTGTCTCCGAAAGCGAGGCGACGGTGGCCGGGGTGTTTACGACAAACGCCATGGCCGCGGCGCCCGTCCGATACAATCGCGCGCTCGTGAAGGGCGGGAAGGTCCGCGCCTTCACCGTGAACACCGGCTTCGCCAACGCGTGCACTGGCGCCAGGGGCGAGGAGGATGTCCTGGCCACGGCGCGGCTTGCCGCGGAGGCGCTGGGCGTCCCCGCCGGCGAAGTCGCAGTGTCATCCACGGGCGTCATAGGCGCGTTGCTGCCGATGGATCGCATCGAGGCTGGCATAAGGCTGGCCGTGCCGGCCCTTGCGGCCACCCCCGAAGCGGCGGACGCCGCCGCCCACGCCATCATGACGACGGACACCGTGCCGAAGCAGGTTTCGGCGGCATTCGAAGTCGAAGGGCGCGAGGTGCGCATCGGCGGGATGTCAAAGGGCGCGGGGATGATCGAGCCCAACATGGCCACGATGCTTGCATTTGTCACGACGGACGCCGCCGTGGCGGCGGCGGACCTAGACGCGGTCGTCCGGGAGGCGGCCGGCGCGAGCTTCAACAGAATCGTAATCGACAACGACCGCAGCACCAACGACTCGCTCTTCCTGGCGGCCAACGGGGCGTCGGGAGTGGCGCTTGCCCCCGGTAAGCCGGGATGGGACGATTTCCGCGAGGCGGTGAAAGGCGCGTGCCTGTGCCTTGCCAAGCAGAACGTGATGGACGGCGAGGGCGTGTCGAAGTTCGCGACCGTGACGGTGACCGGTGCGAAAAGCGACGCCGACGCGCAGCTTGCCGCGCGGGCGATTGCGCGCTCGATGCTCGTCAAGACGTCGTGGTACGGCGCCGACCCGAACTGGGGGCGCGTCATCTGCGCCGTGGGCTATTCCGGGGCTGCCGCGGAAGAGTCGAAGACGACCATCCGCTACAGTGGGATACCGGCCTTCGAGCGCGGCAAGGTGGCCGGCGCCAAGGAGCTTGAGGCCATGGCCCGCGCGCTGAAGGAGCGGGAAATACTGCTGGAGGTCGATCTCGGCCTCGGTGACGGCGCGTGCACGATCTACACGTCGGACCTGACACACGAATACGTCAACATAAACGCCGACTACACGACCTGAGTGGAGGCGGCCAGAACCTGACATGAACCTTCAGACCTACATAGACAAGGCCTCGATACTGATAGAGGCGATGCCATACATCCAGCAGTTCCGCGGCGAGACCTTCGTGGTAAAGCTGGGGGGCAGCGTCATGGAAAACCGCGACGCGCTGGCCTCGCTCCTGGGCGACATCGCGTTCATGGCGACGGTCGGGATCAAGGTCGTGCTGGTGCACGGCGGCGGCAAGGCGATTTCCCGCGCCCTGGACATATCCGGAGTCAAGAGCGAATTCATCATGGGCGTGCGCGTGACGAGCGAGGATGCGATAGGCATCGTGGAGCGCGTTCTGAAAAAGGAGGTCAACGCGGAGATCGTCAGGATGCTGCGCAAGCTTGGCGCCAACGCGCACCCGCTCCACGGCGACTGGATAATCAAGGCGGTGCGCAAGACCGCGCGCCCTGTTGGAAGCGACAAGACGATTGACTGGGGGTTTGTCGGCGAGCCGATTTCGGTGGACACGCACACCGTCACGGAAATGACCGACGCCGGCGTGATTCCGGTGGTGACGCCGCTGGGCATGTCGGAATTCGACAGGATTTACAACATCAACGCCGACAGGGCGGCGTCCGCCGTGGCCGAGGGGCTGAGGGCGAGGAAGCTCGCCTTCATTTCGGACGTGCCCGGAGTGCTGCGCGACAAGGACGACCCCGAATCGCTGATTTCGTCGATCCGCGTCGGCGACATCGCGGCGCTGGGCCGGGACGGCATAATCGCCGGCGGGATGCTGCCAAAGCTTCAGAGCTGCGCGGAGGCGATCCGCGCGGGGGTAAGGAAGGTCCACTTGGTGGACGGGCGGATGCGCCATTCGCTTCTGCTTGAAATTTTCACGAACAAAGGTGTTGGAACGGAGATAACCGAAGATGAGTAGCACAAGGGAAATCGCGGACCTCTACGCGAAGTATGTGATGAACACGTATGCGCAGAAGGTCGCGCTTGTCAAGGGCCAGGGCACCGTGGTAAGCGGCGCGGACGGCAACAAGTACATTGACTTCACGTCGGGGATAGCCGTGCAGAACGTCGGCCACGCCCATCCGAAAGTCGTCCAGGCCGTCGCGGAGCAGATGGCGACGCTGAACCACTGCTCCAACCTCTTCTACAACGAGAAGCAGGCGCTGCTGGCGAAGAAGCTCGTTGAAATATCCGACCTCGACGTCGGGACGAAATGCTTCTTCTGCAACTCCGGGGCCGAGGCGAACGAGGCGATGATCAAGCTCGCGCGCCTCTGGGGCCATCTTGGCGGGAAGGGCGACGACAACGGCGGATACGTTGAAATCGTCACGATGATGAACTCCTTCCACGGGCGGACCATTGCGACGCTCACGGCCACGGGGCAGGCCAAGGTGCAGGAGGGCTTCGACCCGCTGCCCGTTGGATTCGCCTACGCGGACTTCAACGACATCGAGTCCGTCAAGGCGGCGATCAACGACAGCACCGTCGCGGTGATGCTGGAGTGCATCCAGGGCGAGGGCGGCGTGATACCGGCCGACACGAAGTTCATGAAGGCGCTCCGCGCACTCTGCGACGAGAAGGAAATCCTGCTGCTCTGCGACGAAGTCCAGTGCGGCATGGGCAGGACTGGCGACTGGTTCGCATGGCAGTCCACCGGCGTCAAGCCCGACGCATTCTCGCTGGCCAAGGCGATTGCCTCCGGCGTGCCGATGGGCGCCGTTGTCGCGTCGTCCAAGCTGGCGGACGTCTTCACGCCCGGGCGCCACGCCTCGACCTTTGGCGGCAACCCGCTTGCCTGCGCGGCGGCGCTCGCCACGATTGGCGTCATTGAGAGCGAGAACCTCCTTGAGCGCGCGGCCGATGCCGGCGACGCAATCATGTCCGGCCTTGAGAAAATCGCGGACGCGCACCCCGGCCTCGTGAAGGCGATCCGCGGCCAGGGCCTGATGATCGGCCTGGCGCTGGACCCCGAGAAGATTGACGCCGCCCGCGTGGCCGACGCGGCCCGCGACATCGGCCTGCTAGTCTGCAAGGCCGGCGGCAACGCCATCCGGATACTTCCGCCGCTTAACGTCACTGACGACGAAATAGACGACGGCCTGGACATCCTGGCCGACGCCATAGACGAGGTGGCTGGCGCGTAGTTGGCGGAGATGGCGAAATGGGCGAACTCGGGAGCAAGGCGTCTACGGGACTGTGCGTGGCGGGAGCCGTGCTGGTCGCCTGCGCCGCCGTGGCCATGTGGTTCGCCGTCAAGCCGCATCTTGAGGCCCAGCGCCGCCTGCAGCAGCAGCGCGACGAGCTCATGCTTCGCGTCGCCCGCGAACGCGCGGAGGTCGACGAACTCAACAGCCGGAGCCTGCGCTTCGAGACCGATCCGGAATTCGTCGAGCACGAGGCAAGGAAAAACCACCGCATCTTCACCGGGGAGACCGAGTTCGTGTTCGATGCGCCGGAGTGACGGCGCGGCGGCCTGGCGATGGTCTTTACCAAGTGATTTCAAGCAAGCAAGGACAAAGGAGAAAACAATGGCAGAAATGACACCAATCACGCCGGACATGCAGCCTGTGGCGGAAGGCGACGGGACCCCGTACGTGTCCGAGCGCTTCAGGCTCGACAACGTGGACGGCGAGCCCGCCAAGGAGGCGAACTACACGCTTGCGGGGATTTGCTCCATCGTGGCGCTCGTCCTCTTCGCGGTGGCGCTTGCCATCGTCGTCATGGACTGGAACTTCCTCAGCAATGCGTAGGGACATGAAGAAGCTGAGGGTCTACCTGAGCGGCCCGATCATGGACGAGATCGAGGGCGCGGCCGCGGACTGGCGCGCGAAGGCGCGCTGCGCGCTGGGCGAACGCTTCACGATCCTCGACCCGATGCGCCGCAACTTCAAGGACCGCGAGGTCGATTCGGCGAATGAAATCGTCGAGTTCGACCTCCAGGACGTCCGCGACGCCGACATACTGCTTGTGAACTACAACAAGGCGTCGATCGGCACCTCGATGGAGGTGTTCTACGCGGCGCACGACCTTGGCAAGTTCATCGTGGCCTTTTCGCCGTTCGACTTCGCGTCGTGCTCGCCGTGGATGGTCCGCTACTGCACGAAGATACTGCCGTCGCTCGATGCGGCGACATCGTACATACTGAGCCACTTCGTAAGGCCGGACGACGACGAGTAGCCGCGGATCCGCCGGAACCACGCCTTTTTCAACGCATTGGCATTTGGCGGGCTGGACGCGCCAGATGCCGGAGGTGTCGCCGTGAAGCGTTTTGCATACAGATTCATCGACCAGGTGCGGCGCGAAGCCAAGCGGCGCGACGCAAGGGTCACAACGGTCTCCGGTGGCCGCGAGCGCGTGTTCGAGGCCTACGACTGGGGCAACGACACCTTCATCTTCGAGCGTGGCGTGTGGAGGGACCGCCCGCCCCACGCTCCAGTCCTGCTGGTCAGGAAGTGCGCGCTGATGGCCGGGCGCGAGGGGCGCGTGATGACCGTCACCTCCGGGAGCCACGCGACGGCGGCGATGCCGCTGCTCCGCGGCGACTTCTGGAACCTGGGGCGGGTGCCCGAGCGGCGGCGCGGCGAGGTGATGACCAAGTGGGTCGTCTGCGCCAACGTAGTGGATGGCGGCGACGCCATTGAGATTTCCCAGCGCGAGGTGGACATTGGCGAAACGCACGCGGCCGACGTCTGGCTGCGGGGGCTTGGGTGGCCGCTTTCCGCGGTGGTGCTGGCCGAGCGCAACGACGCGGCGCTTGATTTCTACCGCCGGAAGGGGCAGGAGTGGCGCATCAAGCCGCTGGTCTGGACGCGGCGCGAGATTGACGCCGCCCTGGCGGCATCGCGCACCAGGATACATACCGACCTGCGCTACTACCACAGCGTGAAGGGCGTCCACTTCCTTTCCTACGAGGACTTCTCCTCCCTGCTTACGCTATGCTCAATCGACCGCGACGCGGCGCGGCGCTGCATTGACGAGATGGCCGCGCCCGGCGAGGTCGGCGACCTGCCGGCGCTTTTCGACCCGAAGTTCGGCGGCCACCACGAGATTGAGCTGTTCGGCATCCGCGACCTTTCGGCGTCCGCGCGCATCGCGAGGATGATAGCCGAACTCCAGCGCGAGTTCCCCGCGCTGTCGCAGGAGGAGTGCGAGAACAGGCTTTCGGAAATCGCCGCGATCTACGGAAGCGCGCTTTCATTCCCGGCCCTGGCGGATTCGGCCAGCGACCTGTTCGCCTCGTCGATGTACAAGCATCTAACCGGCGAGATATACAGCACCCACGACCAGGTGGTCCCTGCCTTCGACGACCGCAAGACGGCCCTGCCCGGCGCGACGTACCGGGGCGGCAAGCCGGACTTCCACCCGGGCGCGGACAGCAGGACGCGCTCGCTCATCGAATACGTCCACAGCATACTCTCCGCCGGCGAAAGGATGGAGTACCTCAACGTCTACGAACTCCGCAACGGCGACGGCCACTCCGCCGGCAGCCACCCGACGCGCGAAATCGAGTTCAAGACATCGAACCGCCCGGTGATTCGCAAGCTCATCGAGAAGAGGCTTTCGCGGCGCGGCATAGAATATGCAACCTACATGCTGGTGCGGGTGCAGGCCTTCCAGTCCCTTGGAGTCTCATACGGGCGCCACCACCTCCTCCAGCGCAACGACCGCGGCTCCGGCGAGACCTACTATTTCGTCCGCGACCGCTATTCCGGCTACGCGCTCGACGCAATCAGCCAGAACCGCTTCAAGCGGCCCCGTGGCGCTACCGGTGAATTCGTGGAGTTCCCGGAGGCGGTTCTGCGGACCGCCGCGCAGGCCGGGCGCGCGGCCGCGCACACGATGATCGTCAAGAAATACATCGAGGGGCCCGACCCCGTCCGTTTCGGCAATGGCAAGGAAATCATAGAGTTCGTCCGCGACCTCTCATCGGGCCTTGAGATGGCGAGCGGGATACGGCTCTGCTCAGTCCGCGGCGCCCTTGGGTGGCCGTGCATCGACAAGACGCGCGAGAACCTCGACGTCTGCTTCAGGGAATACACCGAGGCGTTCGCGCGGACCGCCGTATCGTTCTGGAGGAAGAATGGCGGATCGCTCCCCCTCAATTCGGTAATGGACGACTTCTGCGCGGGCTTTGTTTCGGCGACGCGCGAGGTGTACTGGAACTACTACAACCGCCGGGAGACCTTTGCCGAGTTCAACCCCGACCTGAAGGCGGCCTTCAAGTTCCGCCAGAAGTGGCTGTTCGCGCTGTGGGCGCTTGAGAAGCAGTATGAGAACGCCGACAAGCTCGCCGCCATGATGAAGATCGTGGCCGGGAGGCTTGCCGCGCGCGCCGACGGGGTGGAGATTTAGAGATTAAGAGAGTGACGGCTCGCGATGCGCGGCTGCGGCGCTGGAGAAGGGAAAGATTGTGGAAGGCATGGAGATCCAGAGGGACACCTTGGTATGGGGGCAGACCGGCGGGAAGGTCCGCCTGGTCTTCGCGGACGCCACGAAGGCGGCGCGCGATTTGGCGTCAAGCCACCTCGCCGGGCCGGCGGCGTCCGAAGCCCTTGCCGAGGGCCTTGCGGCCGCCGCGCTTCTTTGCGCCGATCTCGGGACCCCGCAGGAGGCGGCCACGCTCCAGCTCAAGACGGACGGCCCGATTTCGTCGCTTCTTGTGGAGGCGACCTTCGAAGGGACTCTTCGCGGCTACACCGGGAAGAAGATCCTCAACGATTTTGACGGCGACGAAAAAATCGACATGGATGCCGTATTCGGGGGCCAGGGCAGCTGCAACGTCATGGTGTCGCTGCCCGGGTCCATATTGTCGCAGTCGGCAACCAGCGTTGTCCCGCCGCGTCCGGCGCACGCACTTGGGCAATACTACGGGCTTGGGGCGCAGCGGCCGGTGGCGGTAGCCATAGCGGTGCGGCGCGATGCCGGCGGCCTGGCCTGCGTGCGCGGGTTCCTCGCGGAGAAGATGCCCGGATGCGACGAAGCGGAGTTCGGCGCAGTCGCGGCCGCGGTGACCGGCGAAGGTTTCAAAGACAGGCTGTCCGGCGCGGCCGACGCCGCGGCGCTCTGCGGGGAACTGGCCGCGGGCGGCATCGTGGCGCCTGAAACGCGCCCGCTGCGCTTCGCCTGCCGCTGTTCGCACGCAAAGGCAGTCGCGGCCCTGCGGGCTCTTCCGGAGGAGGAGCGCCGCGAAATGGCGGCGCGCGGCGCCGACATCGACATATTCTGCCACATGTGCGGGAAGTGCCATACCATCAAGGCGGGGGAAATATGACGGAAGCTACGGGCAGGGGTGGGATGTTCATAGTCGATGCGATGCCGCTCCTCTACCGCGGCTATTTCGCATTCCTCAAAAACCCGCGCAGGACCACGGCCGGGGTCAACACCTCGCCCATCTTCTCCTTCGCCTCGACGGTGCTCCAGATCATCGAGAAAAATGCGCCGACGCACATGGCCGTGGTGTTCGACTCCAGGACGCCGACGTTCCGCCACAAGGCCTACCCGCAGTACAAGGCGCAGCGCGACAAGCTTCCCGAGGACATCGGCGCCGCAATACCCCAGGCCGAGGAGTTCGCAAAGGCCATGGGCATCGCCGCGCTGCGCGTCGACGGCTTCGAGGCCGACGACCTCATGGGGTCGCTTGCGGCGGCCGCCACGCGCGAAGGCGTCGCCGCCTGCCTCGTCACCCCCGACAAGGACATAGCGCAGCTTGTGCGTGAAGGCGTGTCGCTCTACCGCCTCGGCGGCCAGACGCCGGAAATCTGGGGCGTGGACGAGGTCATGGGGCACTGGGGGCTTTCGTCGCCGGCGCAGATGATCGACTACCTCGCCCTTGCCGGAGACGCCTCGGACAACATTCCCGGCGTCAGCGGCGTTGGCGAAAAGACTGCGCAGCGGCTGCTTGCGCAATATGGCGGAGTCGAGGAGATACTTACCGCCGCCGCCGAGGGCAAGATACCGGGCAAGCTGGGGGAGAAGCTCGCCGGCGCCGGGGAGGACGCGCGAATGTCGCGCTTCCTGACCGAAATCCGGTGCGACGTCCCGCTGCCCGCGGGGCTTGACGCCCTGCGCCTGGGGAAGCCCGATGGCGACGCGGTCGCGGCCTTCTGCGGAAAATACGAACTTTCGGGCCTGGCGAAGCGGCTGGGCGTGGCCGCCGCCCAGGAGCCGGCGGCCGGCGCGGAGACGATTTGCAGGCGGCTTTCCGACATCCCCCACGACTACAGGCTTGTCCGCACCTGCGGCGAACTCTCCGCGCTTGTGGGCGAACTGGAAAGGTCGGCAATATTCGCCTTCGACACCGAGGCGACATCGGCCGACGCCGGAACGGCCACCCTGGCCGGAATTTCATTCTCCACCGGCGCCGGGCGCGCATGGTACGTGCCATTCCCGGCGGAGGACGCGCGGCCTGGCGGCGCGCCGGCGCCAGACGCCGGGGAGCTGGACCTCTTCGGCGCGGCGAACGGGCCGGGGACGGCGGAACCCGCGCCATCCGGCGAACTCGACCTCTTCGGCGCGGCCACCGGCGGCGCCGCACCTGCTCCAGTCGCCGCCACCGGCGGGGAGCTGTCCCGCGGCGACATCGTCCGGGCCCTGGCGCCGGTATTCGGATCGTCGCATGAAAAGACGGCGCACAATTCAAAATACGACCGGCGCCTCCTTGCTCGCTTTGGAATGCCGGTGGCGCAGCCATGCCACGACACGATGCTGATGCATTTCGCGCTCGACGCCGCATCGCGCCATGGCCTCGACTTCCTCGCCAAGTCCCTGCTCTCATACGAGAAGATACCGACGTCGGACATCATCGGCGAAGGGAAGAACGCCGATCCGGCGAAAATGGCTACCCTTCCCCCGGAGAAAATCCTTGACTACGCCGCCGAGGATGCCGACTTCGCCCTTCGCGTCTACTTCGCCCTGCTGCCGAAAATAGCCGAGGCGCACCTTGAAAAGGCCCTCGCCGAAAGCGAGGAGCCGCTTGTGGACGTCCTGCTCGACATCGAGGATGCCGGCGTGAAGATCGACGCGATGGCGCTGCATGAGTTCAAGGGCGAACTCACGGCCACGATAGACGCCCTCCAGGCCAAGGTCTACGACCAGGCCGGGGAATCATTCAACCTCGCCTCCCCAAGGCAGCTCGGCGACGTGCTCTTCGGGCGGCTGAAAATCGACGAGAATCCCAAGAAGACCGCCTCCGGGCAGTTCGCCACTAGCGAGGAAATCCTCCAGAAATACGCACCGCGCAACCAGATTGTGCGCGACATCCTCGACTGGCGCGCGGCGGAGAAGCTGCGCTCGACCTACGTCGAGAAGCTGCCGTCGTTCGTCTCGCCGCGCGACGGCCTCATCCACACCCACCTCTCGCAGGCGTTCACGGAAACAGGGCGACTGGCTTCGTCCGACCCCAACCTCCAGAACATACCGGTCCGCTCGGAAATGGGCAAGCGCATACGCGCGGCATTCGTCGCCCGCGATGGCGGGCACACTCTCATTTCGGCGGACTACTCCCAAATCGAACTCCGGATAATGGCGTCGCTCTCCAAGGACGAATCGATGCTCGACGCCTTCCGCGCGGGGCGGGACATCCACGCGGAGACGGCGTCGCGCGTCTTCGGGGTCCCGGCGGACGAGGTGACGCCGCTGCAGCGGTCGCAGTGCAAGGCCATCAACTTCGGCATCATCTACGGGATGTCGGCATTCGGGCTTTCGCAGCGCCTTGAAATCTCGCGCCAGGACGCGGCTGGCTTCATTGAGGAATACTTCCGCCACTATCCCGGCGTGAAGCGCTTCATGGAGGATGCCGTCGCGAAGGCGCGTGAACGCGGCTACGCGGAGACGGTCCTTGGCCGGCGCCGCTCCCTGCCAGACATTTCCTCGCGCAACGCCGCGACGCGCCAGGCCGCGGAGCGCAACGCCATCAACACCCCGGTCCAGGGTAGCGCCGCAGACCTGATAAAGCTCGCAATGGTCAGGGTCTGGCGCGCCATCCGCGCCGAGGGGCTTGCGACGCGGCTCATCCTGCAAATCCACGACGAACTCCTGCTCGACGCCCCGAATGGCGAGGTGGGGCGGGTTTCGGAAATTGTCCGCCGCGAGATGGAGGGCGCCTTTGACTTTGGAATCCCGCTTGTCGTCGAAATCGGCACGGGCAGGACGTGGCTGGAGGCGCACTGACCCGCGGGTGCGCTGGCACGGCGGTCACAGGGCCGCGGCGGCGAGTCCGATGACCGCGCTGGCGAAGATTATCGCCATGACCGAAACCTTGCGCGAGAGCATCGCGGCGATGGCTCCGGCGGCGATGGCGCATCCGAGTGGCGATACCGAAACCCCGCCCCCGGGGAGGCGGCTCCAGAGCGACATTCCGGAAAATGTCAGGCATGCGGAAACCATCATCGCGACCGTAGCCGGGCGCACCCCGCGGAGGAGTCCCTTGACGAAGCGGTTGTTCTTCCACCGGTCGAGTCCGGTCAGCGCCGCAGTCAGCAGGACGTAGCTAGGGAAGAAAAGTCCGGCCGTCGCCACGAGCGCCCCGGCGATTCCGGCGAAGCGAAAGCCGAAGAAGGTCGCGGAGTTTACGCTCACCGGCCCTGGCGTCATTTGCGTAAGCGCCATGAGGTTGCCGAACTCATGCAGCGGGATGTTCAGCGCGGGGGCGTCCGGCCCGACGAATTCCGCCGTGTAGGCCGGAATCAGCACGAAGCCGCCGCCGAAGCTCATAAGGCCGAACTTGACAAATATCCAGAAGAGATTGCCGTATGCCATGGTAATGGCTACGAGAAGCGCCGCGACCGCCGCGCAGGCGGCGATCTTCGTCCGGCGCGGGACCGGCGCGGCCGATATCCCCGCGGAGTCAAAGGCCCTGGCGTCGCCGAGCCCGCAGAACTCCAGGGCGATCCCGGCGATCGCCGCCGCGACGAGCACTGCCAATATCCCGGCCCCGAACATGACCAGCGCGACCACCGCAACCGCGAATGCCGCGTAGCCGTAGGCCCCCCTTACATTGCGGCGCCAGCCGGACGCTATCGTCCCCGCTATTATTCCTACGAGCGAGCTGCGGAGGCCAAGAAAGACCCCCGCGACGAGCGGGTTGTCAACGGGCAGGGCGTCGTAACCCATTGAAATTGCCGTGAATATGATTATCGAGGGCAGGGCCACGGCCGCCTGCGCCACGAGCGCCCCGGTGTAGCCGGCAAGCTTGAGGCCGGTGTAGATCGCGGTGTTGCCGGCGATGATTCCCGGAATCATCTGGAATACCGGCAGATGGTCCATCAGCTCCCCCTCTTCGAGCCACTTCAGGCGTCGGCCGAATACGTTGTCCGCGACCGCGAGAATCGCGTAGCCGCCGCCAACGACGAAGAGCGCTATCTTGAAATATTCCAGGAAAAGGGTCAGGAGGAAGCGCGGGCGCGACAGCCCCCCGGGATACTTTGCGGCGGATGCCGCCGTTTCATTGCCAGCCGTCATTCTACTTCAACCGTTCAAGGGTGGCCGTGGCTATCCTGATCTGGGACTTTGGCTTGCCGAACACGCATATCGCGAATGGGGGGTCGCCTGCGGCGACTTCGAACTCGGCCGCGGCGGTGTCGGCGGCGGCGCCGCCGGGCTGGAAGCCGAGCGTCCGCAACGTCATCGCGTCGCCCTGCGTCCCGCTTGCGACCTTGAGGACGGCCCCATTGGCCGCCGCGCCCTCGGCGGCGACCGAGACTCGCCACTTCCCGGCGGGGAGCGGGACGTAAGGCCCCTCGGCGAGGATGCGGTCGCCTTCGCCGTCCTCGGCGGCGAAAAGCGCCGAGCCATCGGGGAGCGAGGTGCCGCAGTGGAATAGGCGCGCCGGCCTGATGGAAGCGCTGTCGCCTATTTCGCCGCCGGCGGTCAGTATGGCCAGCGCGATGTCGGAGACTCCCTCCGGGAGCGGGTGTTCGCCGCCCATCTCGCCGACAAACGGGATCCCATGCCAGCCCGTCGCGCGGTCGAGGAGCATATAGCGCATTCCCGGGCGGATTGCGACCGGGGAGCGGAGCGAGAGGTTTATGAGGCCGTCCGCCGAGGCCGTTTCGAACGATCTCCGTATTTGCCGTTCGCGCCAGACGATTGAGGGAGGGAAGTCAAGGGATGTCAGCGGCCCCCCATCGGCCTGCTTCGCGAAGTCGGCCTCTTCGAGGCCATCACGGATGCGGAAGGCCGTGACGCGGCCGCCCTGGAAGATTTCCATGAGCGCCGGATTGCGGCGCAGGGCTTCGAGCGAAACGCCCGCCGGGAATGGCGAGACCTGGTTGGGGAAAACATCCTCGTGGAAGATGACCCAGTGGACGCCGAGTTCGCCCAGCAGGCGGTATTGGGCGAAGTCGATCACGCCCTGGTTGACGCTTTCAAGGGGCTTGAAAACCGATTCGAAGTAGTCGGCGGGCGGCGATGGGGAATACCCGTTCAGGAGGCGTAGCCGCGACTCCATGACGCCCTGCTCGTATATGGCGGAGCGGTGGGAGTCGCCCGGCCACAGGGGAATCACCAGCGCCTTGGGGTCGTGGTCGCCGATGGCGTCGGCGGCGTCACGGACAGCCCTGTAGGCCGGGGCGTCCTTCGCGAGGCGGTTGAGCGGGACGCGGAACCAGAGCATCTGCTGCGCGAACATCGCGGCGCCGAGGAGGGCCGTCACGGCGGCCAGCGCGCCGGCGGCGGCGCCGCGTGGCCGAACTGGCGCGCCATGACGGCAGTCATCCCGCGAGAGGGCGATTGCCGTGAATGCGGCCAGAATGGTCGGCATAAGGCAAAGTATTTTCGCAGGCTGGCGTATTAGCGAGTATTTCGGGACAATCTGGCGCGCGATGCGCACCGGCAGGCCGAGAAAAGGCCCGTTGACCCCGACGGCGAGGA
>Ga0326513_10002208_pt1 | contig 14461 bp, 18 predicted proteins | sample 2_2465_0518_D_FD_203654 | JGI IMG/M metagenome (GOLD analysis project Ga0326513, IMG submission 203654) | Bovine rumen microbial communities from UC Davis, California, United States - 2_2465_0518 | ecosystem: Host-associated > Mammals > Digestive system > Stomach > Rumen | place: USA...
CCACCTCTGGCACAAGCAATGGACGCTTGTTGACGCGCCGCCGCCTCCGCCGCGCGTGTTCTCCAAGTTTGCACTTGAGGGCAAGCTTTTTGAGGAAGGCCTCATGGACCAGGTGGACGCCTTCATAGACTCTCAGGTCATAACCAACCAGTTAGGACAGACAATGCCCCTCCGGAGGAGGTACAATACCGCCCTTGAGTTCAGCGAGGACCATCCAGACTTTGACAGGGTATTCAAAGCCCTTAAACAGCTTCTGGGTGTAACCGACGAGAAGGCAGAGGAGATTCTCGCCGCCAGCGTGAAGGAATAGCTTGTCTAACAAGAAAACGAGGAAGAGAAATGACAACAGGAGCAAGCATGCCAGGAGTGATGCTGGGCGGAGCCCACATCTCCAAAGCCGTAAATGACCCGAACTTCTTTAGGATCATGCCAGAGTTCGCGTCCATCAAGGCTCAGATAGATACCATGCATATAGACCCCAACCCCAAGAAGGGGTGTAGCCCATGCGCAAAGCGGCGCCTCCACGCCAACATTGACGGCAATTTTGCCGCCATAGCATCCCGCCTGCCGGATGATCGCGCCAAGGTGCTGAAAAGGTATCTGGGCATTTCAGACGGGCAGAAGTTCTTCATAAGGGCCGTGAACCCTGCCGACAAGAGGCTTATCCTAAAGTCGTTCTAGGGGTTTAAGAACCATGGACTACCAGAGGATCATGGGCGTTGAGAAGCTCGCAGAGTCGTGTCACCACGGCCAGGGCGTTCGCATCGCCATATTGGACTCTGGAATCCCTAGGCCCTCCCTGTATGGACGCACAGGGGCCTGCTCTAAACGGGAGATGGACGAATTCGGGCATGCTACGGCAATCTCAAGCATCCTTCTGGGCGGGTGGGGCATAAAAGGCCTCTGCAGCAGGGCTCATGCCGACTACATAAAGGTCTTAGACAATGACGGAAATGGCAATATCAAATCCGTTGTAAAGGGTATTCGCAAGGCAATCGACCTCGGGGCGGGCATAATCAACCTTTCTCTAGGCTTCTCAAGGACGGAAACGTGCCCAAAAGACCTAGAAAAGGCCTGTGAGATTGCTTATGAGGCCGGAAGGACGATAATTTGCGCCGCCGGCAACGATGGAGGCCCTGTAAATTGGCCAGCGGCCCTAAAGACCACCATATCGGTGGGGTCGGCAGGTAAAAACGGGCTAAAAACGGCCTTCTCAAGCGTCGGAGAGGTTGATTTTGTGGCTCCAGGTACTAATCTGAGCGTACTTTGCCCCGATGGGAGGATAAAAACGGTCTCTGGCACCTCTTTCTCTGCTGCTCTAGTCTCTGGCGTGGCAACGTTGCTCTTTGGGGATATCCGCCGCAAAGAACTTAGAGATCCGGATACAGAGGATATAAGGGAGGCGCTGAAGAGGCTATCGTATGATGTGGCCGAGCCGGGATGGGACAAGTTGACCGGCTATGGGCTTGTTTCGGGCAGATATTCAGATTCTACAGTCTGCATGAAGATAGAACGAGGATTTTTTGATAGAATTATAGCTAAAATACAGAGCCTTGTCGGCTTTGGGAAAACGAAGGAGAAGAACAATGGCAGCAGAGTTTGACTGGAAACAGCTGGAAGAGGCCAAGAAGAGCCTCCTGAAGAGGGCTGCGGCGCTTAAGCAGTCGTTTGTGGAACTTCCTGGCGGGGCACCTGCGGGCGATCCCGCCGCGGGTGGAGCGCCGATGGATCCTGCTGCTGCCGGAGCCCCCATGGACCCCGCTATGGCTGGCGGAATGCCTCCTCCTGGAGACCCTGCCGCCGGCGGCGCACCGATGGATCCTGCGATGGCCGGTATGGACCCTGCCATGATGGCCGCCATGGCCGGCGGTATGCCTCCAATGGGGGTAGACCCTGCTACAGCTGGCATGCTCGGCGGCATGCCACCTGCTGATCCTGCGGCTGCGGGTGCTGGCGGAGCAATGGCCGGCGGAGCGGGGGCTGGAGCTCCAGAGCCTACACTTACGCTCACTCTCTCCCAACTCTGGGATGTGGTTACCAAGGTACTTGGCCTCGCTAAGAAGATCGGGGCTAACGGACAGGGCGTTGCGCCTGAGGCACCTGCCGCTCAGCCTGCTGGAGGGGTCAGCCAAGATGCAATCAAGGCGGCTGTGATAGAGGCCCTTGGCGACATGGGCGCCATGAAGACGGCCGCAGACGCGATGTCGGGTGCTAATACGGCGGCGCTCAAGGCGCGCCTACAGCGCCTCAACAAGGGCACCAAGCCCGGCACGACGATCAAGTGGGACCCCGAGACGATTCGGATGGTCGAGGACTATCGCCGGAGGGGCGGCAAGATGAAGGACCTTGGGTTCAGCGGCCCAGCTTGATCGTCATCGGCTTCGTCGACTTCACCAGTCAAACAGGAGAAACAATGAGCAAGGAAAGCTACATCAGAGGGTTCTGCAAGGCCGCGGAGGCCGCAGGTGTCGATCCGTCCGCGCTCGCGAAGTACGCACAGGTTCCTCCAATAAAGGGTAAAAATGAAACGTATGGGCCTACGGTTAGAAACGCTGAGAGCCAGCAAATGCTTAACAACTTGGATAAGAACGTGCTTAAATGGCAACAGGCTAATCCTCCGTCACGACTTTTTGCCGAGCGTGCGACAGGGATGAATCTTAATGATCTTTATAATAAATACGTTCGAGATAAAAGGCGTGCAAATGCTCTTCGGCAATTTCGACTTCCTGTCATAGCAGAAAAGGTCCGATAAAAGAATCAATGCAGACGACCGTTGGACAGATCCTCGTCAATGACGCCCTCCCGCCCCGCTTCAGGGACTACGGGAGGGTGATGGACTCAAACGGCATCGAGCAGGTCCTGCAGCAGATCGCGCGCGAAGCCCCCGAAGAGTACGCCGCAGTCACAAAGCGTCTCATGGACGTAGGCAACTCCGCAGCGTTCGACACCGGCACGACGATCCGAATGTCAGACCTCCATCCGGCCTACGACAAGCGCCCTCTCCTTCAGGCCCTTGACATCGCAGAGGAGAAGATTCGCTCAGACAAGACGCTTACGGATGCCCAGAAGTCCGAGATGATCGAGAAGCTCTATGACAAGGCCAACAGCCGAATCATGGAGGATACGTACAACGCTGAGCTCGCTAGAAAGAACCAGCTTGCCCTTCAGGTGGCGTCAAAGGCCCGCGGCAACAAGGTCCAGCTTGCCGCATTCATCTCAACGCCCGGAACATACTCGGATCCATCGGGCAAGATGGTGCCGATGTTCATCCGCCACTCGTTTGCAGAAGGCCTGACGCCGGCGGAGTACTGGGCAGGAAGCTTCGGCGCCCGCAACGGCGTCGTATCCACTAAGACGGCAACGGCGAAGGGCGGGGCGTTCGGCAAGCTCCTAAGCGCATCGGCAATCGCACAAGTCATCACGGAGGAAGACTGCGGAACGGATAGTGGCCTCCCTGTGAAGGTGGACGACGATGACAACATAGGCGCAGTTCTGGCTCGGCCGGCAGGAGGATACGACGCCGGCACAGTAATAACAAAGCAGGTACTTTCCGATCTCAGGAAGGACAAGCGGCACGACGAGATCGTCGTCAGGTCGCCGACCACCTGCGGCTGCAAGAGCGGCATCTGCTCAAAGTGTGCCGGCATCCGAGAGACCGGTGGATTCCCGCCTATCGGGTACAACCTCGGGACGAATGCGGCCTCTGCTTTTGCTGAGCGGATCACCCAAGGTGCTCTGAACGTGAAACACTGCTTAACTGAAGGAACTCTCATTAGAATGGCAGATTTTTCAGTTAAGGCGATAGAGGATGTAAAAGTAGGAGATCTTGTCCTTGGATGCGATGTGCATGGACATGTTTCGCCTGTTCGTGTAGTCGACACATTTGACAACGGTTTTGAACCATGTGTAAAGACGACTTTCAGAAAACTAAGGAGCAGAAACGCTTCTGAAGATATTTTTATTGAGAGCACGACAACGCATAAAATTCTTGCGATTTCAAGCTGCTTTAGCTCGTCTCTTGGCGAGAGGGTAAAGTCTCCTATAAATGTAGGGACTAAGGCTAAGAACTTCGTAGCGGAGTCTGTAACATCTTTTGATGATACAGGTTTCATAAATGAGCCTCTTGCGAAGCTTATTGGAGTCCTTATCGGTGACGGTTGCTATACAAAGAGCGTAAATGCTGTAAATATCTCATGTTCAGATCCAAAAGAGGCTTCGGATCTGAACAAATTCCTAGCTCCGATGTCACTAAAACTTAAGAAGCTTAAATACCATAAAGGTATTTACTATCGTGTATCTACGGTTAATAATGATAATCCGGACAGGCTTGGTAATCCAGTAAAAAATTTCCTAATCAAAAACGGGATGTATGGAAAGTTTGCGCATGAGAAGGACGTCCCTGAGTGTATCTATAGGTGGGACAACCAGTCTATTGCGAATTTCATAGGAGGATTTATTGCAGCAGACGGATCTGTCTGCAAAGCGTCTAGCAAGTATGGAATAGTGTCAATTGCTTCTACAAGCTATAACATGTTGAAGCATATCCAAGATCTTCTTCAAGTTCGTTTTGGCATACAGACTTCCTCAGTAACGCGTACCGCAAAAGTAGGAGATGAAATATCAGCAGTAAAAGAGGAGTATGGGATATACTATCGTAGGCATGAGCAGTATCAGATTACAATCTGCCGACCATCTATGCTCAAACGACTGTTTGAAAAAATTCCGATACCAGGAATCAAAAGCGAAAAGCTGAAGAGTATCGTTGAAGAATTTTCAATAAATAATGTCGATATGAAATATAGGCGTGGATATAGACGAATCTGTCAAGAGGATATTGGCATCCGTCATGTCTATGACATCTGTGTCGCAAACAAAGACCATCTTTTTCTACTCGCAAATGGTCTTATTGTTAGCAACTCAGGCAAAAAGACTACCGGAAAAGGACAGTATCAGGGCTTTGAGATGATCACGTCCTTAGCCAAGGTTCCAAAGGTATTTCCTGACAGGGCTACTCTAGCTACGGTAGATGGGACAGTGTCTAAGATTGAGGAGGCGCCTCAAGGCGGGACATATGTCTATATCACCGAGAAGGGCGGCGAGGAGAAGCGGCACTATGTGGCTCCTGGGTATGACCTCGAGGTGAAGGATGGCGATGAACTGGAGGCCGGCGACCAGATATCTGACGGAGTGATCGATCCTTCAGAGCTTGTCAAGTACAAGGGCATTGGAGAGTCTCGCAAGTACTGGGCCAACCGCTTCACCAAGGCCATGCGCGATTCTGGCATGCCGGCCAACAGACGTAACGCCGAGGTGCTTGCCCGTACCGTGATGAATACGGTCAAGCTTGAGAACGAGGATGAGGCCGGCGAGGGGCTCCCAGGAGACGTACTCACCTATACTGCGTGGTCTACCGGCTACAAGCCTCGTAAGAACTCTACGTTCGCGCCTCCTACCGTAGCCTCGCTAGGCAAGTACCTTGAACAGCCCGTGCTTCACTATACAATCGGAACGCGCATAACGCCATCGGTAATCAAGACCATGAAGAAGTTCAAGGTCGACCGCATGATGGTGAACGACACTAGGCCAGAGGTAGAGCCGTTCATGGAGCGTATCGAGGACAGTAATGCCGAGAAGAAGGACTGGATGGCAAGGCTTGGCACCACATACCTCAAGAGCCGCCTTCAGGAGGATGTGGCAAGGGGCGCAGAGTCGCGTCTTCATTCCACGGAGCCGTATCCGGGGATTGCCAAGGGAGTAGAATTTGGCGACTGGGGTCAGCCGCTATCAAAGAACAAGACAGAACACTTCACTTACTAAGGAAGGTATCAGCCATGGTGGTAGATGTCGGATTTTCAGGTGCCAACAGGTCTGCGGGACCTATTCCGCAGCGGCCCAAGCCTTATACCGTTAACCTGTCTGGGGAGGCCATGAAGCAACATGAGCGTATGATGGAGTGCCGGCGCCGCCTTGAGAAGACGAGTGCTGATCTCAACTCTGCCGTGCAGTCGCTTGCTTCCGCAAATCTGGAGATAGATCGTTTGACCGCAGAGGTTTCTGGCCTTAGGAAGGAGCTGGAGGCCGAAAAGGCCAAGGTGGCGCGTCTGACCGCGCAGGCTTCCCAGCCCAAGGTTTCCAGAAAGTCCAAGAAGACCGCTGTCTCTTCAGACTCGCAGTAGTCATGTTTACTTTGGTGGCGGAGAGTCAAGCTCCGTCGGCGCCTCGGGGGTTAGTCCTTTCGACCCGAGGCGCCATTTTTCTCCCTTGATTCCAGATTCAATATATTGTATTATATTACGGTCTGGCAGGGATGGTCCCTGCCTTCATAAGGAGAAAAAGATGAGTTCCGCAAAGAAGCCCGCGCCCAAGTGCGCAAACTGCGACAACGTCAAGGTCGCCATCGATTCCATCAACATGGCCATGCGCCGCAAGGGGCTGAGCCTTGGCGACATGTGGCATGCCGTCAATATGCTTGTTGACCAAGCCGTCACGGAAACGATCCTTCGTCTCCGTGCCGCAGGAGAGTCCATCCGCGTCATTGCCCGTACTGTGCACATGGACGACGGACGCGTCTCGCAGATCATCAAGGCCGAGAAGGCGAAACAGCAGTGCTGCCACAAGCCGTGCAAGCCCTGCAAGCCGGCCAAGCCGTGCAAGAAGTGATTGCATCAACGCATCAGCTGACGATATGAAGATGCGAGATGTCATAGAGGCGGGCAGGGAAGCTTCGCCTCTCGTGAACGAGGGGCTTGCCGAAATGAGGGCCAAGGTCGACTCCTTTCGGCAGCTCCTGTCAGACCTGTCATCAATCAGGTGCGAGGCGGCAAGGGAGGCAGTTCTTCAAGAGTGCATGCGAAGTGTCGACAGCCTGTCTGGGACGCTAGTGGATACCGCCTCCAAGTGGGATAGGTTCGATTCGGCCTTGGTCGCCTACAAGTACAAGTTCAGGCGCGTGAAGATTACGCTCGCCAAGGACATGCCAGGGCAGCAGATGCTGTTTGACGCCCCCTCGGATGCTACATCTCCGCAAGGCGAGACAGGAAGCCCTTGACGAACATGAAGTCCAATGGTGACGAGGCCTTCTTTTCTGGGAGGCCTTTTCTTTTTGTGGCGGCAAAATGGTGGGCATCTTCCTTGCTGATACTATTGGCGGCCCTCCGGACGCTGTCCGAGACTTTGCTGGAGTCTATCTTGCCATCTTGTGCGGCCCTCACTAGGGCAAAGAAGCGCTGTTGCTTTTTAGATACTGCTGGCATTCTGTGTTCCTCAATAGAAGTTTCTGAGTCTGGCTTTTGTCGCACATGGCCTGGATATCATCCGCTCTACGGTGTTGAGCTTAGTGCCTAGCCTTGGATAGAATGTCACCTGCCCATTCCTGAATGGGTCTTTCCTGCCTATGGAGGCATAGTCTCTGGCACCATAGCGCCCATATCCGCTACGCTGGAAGTATCTTAGAGAAGATGTGGAGACGATGTTCACGATGCTATTGTATCAAATAGCGCATCCCTGGACAACCATTGCCGTCTATCTGCATAAATGGTAGAATATCAGACAAACAGACAAGGAGCATAAATGGACTCTACTACCGACAATTCCTTTCGCACGCTCTGGGGAATAGTTAAGGCGGCAGGTACGCCGCCCGACTATGTGGTCAATGGAGCGCTGGTCGACGAGAAGGACGCAGAAGCCCTCCCCGACGCCGCTTTCGCAGACATGGCGCATCGTAGCTTCCCGCTTACGGACAGGGCTAACACATGGGCGTCGGCCGGCTACTTCGCCAAGACGGCATCTGACATGGGTTACTCCGACATAGAGCATGATATGGTGTCGGCTAGGATCAAACGGGCCGCTGACATCTATGGCATCAGGCAGGACGTGGAGGATATCATGTCCAAGGTTACCGCCGTGCCACAGGTGAAGCAGGCGGCCGATGACGAGTCCAACTACTGCGATCCGGAGCATCGCGGATTCCCCGTGTTCGACAAGGACGGCGCCGAGATGGCCAATGGCTTCTTTACGAAGCATGCCTACAAGTACGGTCACGATCGGCGCCGGACCATTGCTCGTAACATCATGAAGAAGAGTGCCGAGTATGGAGTCAAGGTCGCTGAACAGGTCCGCCTCTCCGCCGGCGCAGGATTCCCCAACCGCGAGGCTCTCGCCGAGCATCTCCTCTTTAGGGCTAACGAGCTTATGGCCCGCGGAACCTATAAGATGGCGGAGGAGCTTTGCAAGTTCGCCGGCGAGATCTGCGTCTGTTCGGATGAGGATCTGTTCCGCAATAGGGACGGGCTGTTCGATGCCATATCCGGGATGGATGAGGTCACGGGTCTGGATGACTGCTACGGGCGCAAGTTCTGCGCCCCTGAGGAACTCGTCTTCGACATCACTCCGGAGTCTATGAAGGAGGTTGTGGACGACGCCGTGCCTATGGGAGGGGACATGTTCTCGGCTAAGGCCCTGTCGGATCTTCCTCGCGCCCTGTTCGAGAAGGTGTTGCCTAAGGAGATGGTGGACGGCATGATGGATGGCGGCAAGATCAACCCCAAGAAACTTTCCGTGACCATTATCAGCCTCAAATCCCCCGAGTCCTCGCACCTCAAGCGAACCATCCAAGACTTCACAGATGGAGTCATCGATGTTGATGACGAGGAAGGCGAGGACAAGCCCTCGGCAGAGGTGGAGGGGGATATCGAAAGCCCCGAAGGCGCCAAGCCATCTGTGGAAATAGAAGTCAAGAAAGACGGTGACAAGTCCGATGGGGATGGCGAGAAGGGCGATGACGAGGAGAAGAAGGAGGACTAGCCCATGTCCTTGCTCTCCGACGCAACCGTAGACTCGGCGGCATGGCGCGAGATGTGGGAGAACCCCGAGGCAGATGCCACGGTTCTCAATGCGATGATTCTGTCCAAGTATGGCGAGGAAGCCCTTGACTGGGACCCACTGACCATCCAGATGGAGATACAGGATGACTTCGGGGTTACGCCAGCCAGCGAGGTCATGGACAAGATCTGCGCCATGCAGATAGTCATGGGGACTGGAGACTTCTTCGGCAGGGTAGATGCGTTCAGGAACGTGGTCAACACCATAGCGAATGGGCAGCCGTTCTTCCAGACATTCACGCCCCTGCAGGCCGAGGAGATAGCTATTGCTATCGCGACCGTAGGCATGAACAGGGACATGATACCATTTGCGCCAGCGGTACAGACCCTGGTCAAACTGTCACTTAAGGGGGATGGCTACAGCGAGGACCAGTTCCCGCCTGTCCTGTCATGCGTCTTTGACCGTAAACCTTCGGAGAAGGCCATAAGGGAGCAACTTACCGATCTCATAGGACGCCCAGAGTCCGAACTCCCGACGGCCGCAGAAAATAATATCGCCAATATAGACTCCATGCTCCGCCGACGTGTCCTGATATGCCTGAAGCAACTGGACTCGCTTCCCGGTCTGACCAGCGTTGACGATACAATCCTGGAAAAGGGCGTGCTGCGCGCACTTAACGAAGAATTGCAATGATATGAGGGGAAATAATATGTCTAAATACAGTCACTTAAAGGGTTTCGTTAAGCGGGCAAAGGCGTCCGGAGTGAGCAAAAAGAACGCAAAAAATAAGTCGTCAATATTCGATAGGCTTCAAACATGGTTGGAAATGCAAAGTTTTTTGCAATATAATCGTTTTAATGATGCTATGGCAACACAGAACAAGGCAGTACAGGACATGGCGAATATGTCACATATTAATGGATTGAACGCGCATGCACTTGGCACGTTTGGGCATACAATAGTTTAGGATTAATGACGTGATAGACTTCTTCCACAAGGGCGCTTCAATGACGAAGAGGATAACCGGCGTCGCCAAGCTCAAGGGCGCGCCGGTCGTCAACGCGCGTCCATTGCGAAAGATCACGCGTGTCGGAACTTTCTATGACGAGGAGGACGCGATACAGAGCGTCCTTCTCGAGGTTGCCGACACGCCGGAGACGCGGAAGGCCGGCCTGATGGGGCGCGACAATGTTCCGGAAATCTACGGAATGATGTTTGAGGGACTTTCAGGCGGAGGGTTTTTCTGGATGAAGAACTGCCTCGTGCCGATAGACGTGGCGTTTCTCGGCAAGGACGGGTTCGTGCGTCAGACGTACGCCATGAAGGTAGACAAAGAAGGTACGGAACGTTACGAATATGGAGATGACATTGTGTCCGCTGTCGAGCTTCATGGCGGGTTCCTGAAGAAGTTCGGGATCATGAACGGGTTCACGTTCAAGACAAGGGATCTCTCGAAGGAGGCGGCAAATGGCTAATCCACTTTCACCTACGGCCGCGAACATCATATCGTCGCTAGGCATAAAGGGCGCCACGATAGGCGCCACCGTAGACGAGTGCAAGCCCGGATTCATACCGGTTCTGGACGAGAACGGCAAGCTCAGCGCCAATCTTATCCCCGAAGGGGCTGCGCAGGCGGCCATTCCTCCTCTGTCGAAAGTGGCTTTCGTGGATCCCGGAACTGAGGTAGAAGAGAACCTCAGGAAGGGATCGGTTGTAGCCCCTTACATATCCATAGAAGAGGCTGCCGAAAAATTCGTGCCTGAAGACGGAGTGGTGGCTATCGTCCTATCTCCTGGAGAATACTCCGACACCGAGGCCGACTTCAGACCTGGTACGCATGCGGTATATTTCGAGGGACTTGGGAATTGCGTCCTCAAAAACAGCATTCAGATAACAGGATTGACTCCGCCAAGCGGCGGGAGGGCTGCCATTGCCATTCATAACGTCACCATAGGCGGGCAAGTATCTGTAGTGTGTTCCAGCGTGTCGGTGATCTGCACCGGACAGACTTTCGTGGGTACCCTGTATGTCAGCGGAAGCGCGGAACTGAGGCTGTCCGCGGAATCCAGGGTTGACAGCACGAGCATAGAAAAGATATATCTTTCCGACGCCTACAACGTAGGCAATGTCCCGGCATTCGGGGAGTCTTCGCCGGCAGTTCCCGGGGCCACGGTAGGAGATGCCCTCAAACGCCTTGGCACCAGAAAGATCCGAGTCGCCCACATGACCGTGGGTTCGTCCGGGATAGACGTGGGATCGTCGTACGACATCTCCGCGGATTCCGCAGGAGGAGTCGAAGTCTACGACCTTAGCGAGCGCGACAGGGTGCTTGCAAATGGAATAAACAGGCTTTTCAGGCTTGGAGACCACATCCATTCCATAACGGTAGACGCGAATACCGTCACGGCCGACCTCGTAAAGGCCGGAAGGTTGGAGATGGATGCCCTCACTCTGGGCGGATACAACGTGACTGTAGATACGTACGGATATTTGGTGGTCGAAGACTTCGAAGAGGGCGACAGTTCGTCTTCGTATGCCCCCCCTGACAGGGTTGTGATCATTAGGGACTCCGTTACCGGAGACCTGTATGTTTTGGGAGTGGCCAATGGCCGGCTCTACATAGTCTTGGCAGACGAAGATGCCAGCACTGCCGAAGTGGTCGACTCTTTGGATGTTCCCGACGAAGACCAAGGATACGATTATTCGGTATCCATATCTAGGGGGCGACTGCTGATCACAAGGATCCCGACCCAAATTTGACAAGAGAGGTGAGCCATGATGGAGAAGAGAAATTTCGTGACAAGCGCCAGGACGCCCATGCAGAGCGCGTCCGACATTGACGACATCATAGATGCCGGGGCGGATGCGTTCGGCATCGCAGCCAAGGGAGCAAGGACGTTCGAAAAGAAGGCTTCAGAGGAAGACGAGAAGTCTGACGGAGAGATCTGATGACCGGATTCACCCAGAACTATGGACGCGTGTTCGGAGGGATGACGGGAGAACCCGGCATCTCTAGGGAGAACGCACAGAACCTCCCCGACATATTCGATGATGTCCTTGGCGCCCTGTTGCCTACGAACATCTACGACGCGTTCATCATCAGCGAGTACATGATGGCGACAACGCCACCGTTCGCATCTGTGACGAACCGCGTGGTGAGGTACTTCCTGACGAGCATCGGGATCACTGGCGCATCTGGCGCCAACAAGGAGAAGTACGAGAAGTTCGTCAAGGGCCAGCTCCATCTCCTCGACAGGTGCGGAGAGATCGGAAACGACCTCCTCGTATACGGAAACTCATTCGTGAGCGTCTACCTCCCGTTCGAGCGCATGCTTACGTGCCCGCATTGCGGAACGAGGTACATGGCGCGGAAGATCGACTACAGGTTCCATCCTACGACGATGACATTTACCGGGAAGTGCTACCGTTGCAACGAGCAGGTCACGTTCAACCGGCAGGACTACCCGAGCCCCGACCAGTCCCGGATAACTATCCGCCGCTGGAATCCCAAGCGCTTCGAGCTCAGGGTTCACCCTGTGTCTGGCAAGACCGAGTACTACTATCGTCTCGAAGAGGACAAGCTGGTATCTCACATCACATCTGGCAAGGCGGTTGACAGGTTCTACATAGACGAGGCGCCGTGGGACTTCATAGAGGCATGTTGTACCAGAATGGGGCTCGGCACTCCGCTCTTCAAGTTCAAGGACGAGAGCATACTCCATCTCAAGGTCCCTGCCTTGGCCGGCATAGAGATGTACGGATGGGGCATGCCGCCGCTTCTCCCGTACCTCAAGCTTGCATACTATGTCCAGCTGATGCGCCGGTACGACGAGGCCATAGCCATGGACTACATCATCCCATTCAGGGTGATCTCGCCGGCCCCTATCAGCAACCAGGATGGGCAGGATGCGCTTACGGTAGCGTCCATGAGGGGGTTTGTGGCGGCCATGCAGGCCATGGTGGAGCGCAAGCGCAAGAACATCACGGATGTGCAGATCGCTCCATATCCGATAAACTACCAGATGCTCGGAGGCGAGGGCAAACAGCTTGCCCCCAAGGAGAACCTCCAGCAGGCGATGACCGATCTCATCAATGCCCTCGGATATCCAGAAGACATGTACACCGGCAAGCTGACCATGCAGACGGCTCCGGTGGCCATTCGGGTCTTCGAGAAGCAATATCAGTACATGGTGGACGGATTCAACAACGTGATAGACTGGTCTCTTACCAGGATATCCCGCCACATGCACTGGGACGACATCACCGGCACGTTGCAGTCTACCACGCTTGCCGACGATATCGAGCGCAAGGCTCTTCTCCTTCAGGCGGCGTCTGCCGGAGACATCTCCAAGGGCACCGCATACAAGACGGTTGCGGACATCGACTTCATGGACGAGCAGAAGAAGATCGTCACGGAGCAGTCCCAGATACAGAACATCCAGCAGCGCGCCATGGCCGCCCAGCAGGCCCAGCAGCTCAACGGCGGTCCGGAGCAGGAAGAGGGAGATGCGGCAGGAGTTCCTGGCGGCAGCGTAGGCGCCACGCCTGGAGATGTGAGGGCCCAGGCCGAAGCCTATGCCCAGCAACTCCTCTCCATGCCGGACAGCCAACGCCGCGGAATGCTGATCAAGATCAAGCAGTCCAACCCGACACTGCACGATCAGGTCATTGGCATCATGAACGACATCCGTTCCCAGGCGAGGAGCCAAGGCGGGGCGATGATGCTCCAGCAGATGCAGCAGGGGGGCTAAGGAGAAGCCATGGCAAGATGCGTAGTCATAGTGGATTCGGCGACCGGGAAGCTCATAGATGTGGCAGGGAACGCCCGGGAGACCGGCAGATACCGCAAGTTCTCAAGGCGGATGCTGTCCTCGGACACCAATCCGAGGCTGGACTATGGGGTCAACGGAGGGGATTCCTTGGAAGTGTCTCAAGGCGGGTACGCCGGCAAGGAGATAAAGCTTCTGGCCGACAAGGTGTCCGTGTCCGGAGAGCTTGAGGTTGACGGGATGTCCATTAACCAGATTGCCGAGGGGCAGATAGAGCCGGTTCTTGACAGGATAACTCCAGGGGATGGAGTTGCCGTGACTCCAGATGACGAGGCCGAAGGGGGCACAAGGCTTGTCATATCTCTCAGCCAGGACGTGCTCGATACATTGTCGGCCGTGAGCGGAGCCATAGGAGACATCGACCTCAGCGGGTTCGTGTCCAAGGCCGCCATAGCCAATGCTGTGAGCGAGATAAACTTCGGCCCCGATCTGGATTTGGCACAGACCAAGGCCATGCTCAACCAGTTGCTGGCCAATCTGGCCAGTCTGGCGGGATCAGACACGACCCCTGCCAGCCAGGAAGAGACTTAGGACAATATCTAGACATCTTGAGGAGAAACATGAGCGACAGGAAATACAACACGCATGTGTGCGGCAGGTGTGCTCGCATAAGCAAGAGGGACATGGAGAGGAAGCACTGTCCGATTACGCTGGCCCACATCTTCCCCAATAGGCCGGCAGACTCGTGCGGTTTCTTTGTGGAGGACGAGGAGCTCAGAGGGGATCGGCGCCGCGGGCGGAGGGACGACGATGTTTTTGACGAATAAGCTGAAGCCTACGCACAATCCCCCAGGGTGCAATCCGCTCAGGGA
>Ga0326513_10002209_pt1 | contig 14458 bp, 15 predicted proteins | sample 2_2465_0518_D_FD_203654 | JGI IMG/M metagenome (GOLD analysis project Ga0326513, IMG submission 203654) | Bovine rumen microbial communities from UC Davis, California, United States - 2_2465_0518 | ecosystem: Host-associated > Mammals > Digestive system > Stomach > Rumen | place: USA...
GAGCTATTTGGTATTACTGCTCAGCAGTGTGAAAATTTAAAGCACTTTGCAGGTACAGACCAATTAATCTATGTTACTTTAGGTAATATTGTTGGTGGTATGCTACTTGTTGGTGCAGTATTCTATTTCGTACATATTAGAAATTGGGATAAGAAAAATTCCTGATTTCTTGTCATATATTGTCCTTTTAGCACAGAGTATTCTCTGTACTTTTATTTTTATATTAAATTTACATTAATAATCCTTTATATTCATTGACTATATGTGAAAATTTGTGTATAATTTTAAATGTAAACAGAGGAGTTTTCCTCTGTTTTTTTAGACGGGTAATAAATAAGGAGGTTGTTATGTCTAAGGTATCTAATTCAATGAATATTATTGAACTTAAAAATGTTGGAAAATCTTTTGATGATGTTGTGGTTGTTGAGGATTTTAATTTGGAAGTTAAGAAAGGTGAGTTTGTAACCTTTCTTGGACCATCAGGTTGTGGTAAAACAACTACACTAAGAATGATTGCAGGTTTTGAAATTCCTACTGAGGGTCAGATCACTTTAAAAGGTGAGGACATAAGTAATCTTCCTCCATATGAAAGACCTATCAATACTGTGTTTCAGAGATATGCACTTTTCCCACATCTTAATATATATGATAACATTGCTTTTGGCTTAAAGCTAAAAACTAATGAAGTTACTTACAAGAAAGATAATGGCAAGATTATCACTCGTAAAGAAAAGCTTTCTAAGAAGGAAATTGATAAAAAGGTTAAGAGAGCCTTAGAGATAGTTGACCTTGAGGGTTTTGAAAAGCGTTCTGTAGATACTTTGTCTGGTGGTCAGCAACAGAGAATTGCTATTGCAAGAGCTATTGTAAATGAACCTCAGATTCTTTTACTTGATGAACCTTTAGGTGCATTGGACCTTAAGATGCGTAAAGAAATGCAGATTGAATTAAAGGCAATGCATGAAAGACTTGGAATTACTTTTATATATGTAACTCATGACCAAGAAGAGGCACTTACAATGTCTGATAAAATTGTTGTTATGTCGGATGGTGTAATTCAGCAGATTGGTACACCGGAAGAAATTTATAACGAACCAAAGAATGCATTTGTAGCTGACTTTATCGGTGAAAGTAATATTTTCAATGGTAAAGTTACCGATAAGTTACAAGTACAGTTTTGTGACCATACATTTACTTGTGTTGATGACTTCCATATTGGAACTAAGGTTGAGGTAGTTGTTAGACCTGAAGATATTGTAATGAAACCTAAGGGTGAGGGTATGATGGATGTTGTAGTTGACTCTGTTGTATTTAAAGGTGTTCATTATGAAATTACAGTTCTTTCAGGTGATAATGAAATTGTTATCCATTCAATTTACAATGCAGTTGTAGGTGACACAATTTCTATTGATATTGATCCTGATAGTATTCATTTGATTGAAAATAACCTTACTACTAATGACTTTGATGGTATTATTACAAAGCATAATACAGTTGAATTTGCTGATGGCGAATTTGAATGTGACCTTACTCAGCTTTATCCTAATTCAAAGTATGTTGATGATGTACTTGTTGATGAAAAGGGTAATGAAATTGATGTAGTTGGTAAAGAGGTTTCAGTTTCTATCCCTGTATTTGGTTCTATTGAAATGAGTGATGATGCTGATAAAGGTGGTACTACCGGTAATATTATTTCACTTATTTATAAAGGTGACCACTATCAGTATATTGTTAGAACAGAAAACGAATATGACTTCATATTTGATGATGAAGACCTATGGAATGAAAATGACTTTGTCAGTCTAATTATTCCTAAAGAAAATATTTCATTGAAATTAAAGTAATCATCATTTTGGAGGTTGAAAAATGTTTAAGTTTTCTCGTAAACAACTCTGTATTCCATACGGATTGTTTCTTGTTTTGTTTGTAATTGCACCTTTACTTGTAATTATTTATTATGCTTTGACTAATGGTGAGGGTCAGTTTACACTTTCTAATTTTACAGATTTCTTTACAGACAGTAACACTATAGGCACTTTGCTTTATAGTATGTTTACTGCTTTAGTTACTACAGCAGTATGCTTATTAATTGCTTATCCTGTAGCACTAATACTTGCCAATTCTAAGCTAAAAAGAAAGTCAGTACTTTTAATGCTATTTATTATGCCTATGTGGATTAACTTTACATTAAGAATTACTGCATTAAAAGAAATTCTAACTGCAATAGAGGGTAACCTTGCTTTTCATCCATTTTTAAATACTATAATCGGTATGACATATGACTTCCTACCTTTTATGATTTTACCTTTATATACAACACTGGAAAAGATAGATAAAAAACTTCTTGAGGCATCTAATGACCTAGGTGCTAATAATATAATTACTTTCTTAAAGGTAACTTTACCACTTTCAATTCCGGGTATTATCAGTGGTGTTACTATGGTATTCTTACCTGTAATGACTAACTATGTTGTACTTGATATGCTATACAATAGCACATATATTATGGGTAGCTTAATCGGTAGTTACTTTAACGCATATGATTGGCACAATGGTTCAATGATTTCTATTGTACTTCTGGTTATTATCTTTATTGTAACAATATTTACCAACAGACTTGGTAATGGTGTTGGAGAAAGCAGAGGTGCTTCTCTATGATAAAAAAGATACTTTCAGCTAGTTGGGTATTCCTTGTACTGTTAGCAATATACTTGCCGATTATTATTTTGGCAGTTTATAGCTTTACAGATTCTACAACAATCGGTGCTATTAGAGGTTTTTCACTTCATAACTATGAAACCTTGTTTACTACAAAAGAACTGTTAGAAATGATTGTAGATACATTAGTACTTGCATTAGTTGTTGCTATACTTGCAGTTGTATTAGGCACTAGTGGTGCAATCGGTGCGTTTTATTCCAAAAGATTACCAAAAGCATTTATCAGAAATGCTAACCAAATTCCTGTTGTTAATGCAGATGTAGTTACAGGTTTTTCAATTTGTATTTTGCTAATTGTTGCTTTTGGTATTGATAAAAGCACATATATTCCACTTGTTATAGGTCAAGTAACTTTATGTGCACCATTTGTATATCTTTCTGTTGTACCTAAACTTATGCAAATGGACAATAACCTTTATGAAGCAGCTCTAGACTTAGGAGCAACACCATCAAAGGCATTATTTAAGGTTGTAATTCCTCAGATTATGCCGGGTATAGTTTCAGGATTTATGCTTTCAATTACACTTTCACTGGATGATTATTTTGTTACAACATACACAAAACCTGCTACTTTTAATACAATCAGTACCTATGTAGTAAATGCTACAAAAGGTGCTCAAACAAATATTAAAACCGCTTTGTGGGCATTATCTACTATTATTCTTGCAATAGTTATTTCAATTGTTTTGATTAATTATTTCAGAACAAATAAAAAGGTAGGTGAAAGTAGATGAAAAAATTAATTTCTATTTTAGTTGTGCTATTAATAACTGCATCTATTTTCATTTTGCCTATGTCAGTATCTGCAAAAGATAATGATGTTATTACCCTTAGAATTTCAAATTGCGAAGAATATATTGATGAGGGTAATTGGGACAAAGATGATACCATTGACCTTGATAGTGGTGATATAATCGGTAAAAATTCTATGATTACTGATTTTGAAAATTGGTATTACAAAACCTATGGTAAAAAGGTTAAAGTAGAATATTCAACTTACGGTACAAATGAGGATTTATATAACCAAATTACTCTAGGTGATAATTTTGATTTAGTTTGTCCTTCTGATTATATGGGTATGAAAATGATTGATGAAGATATGTTAGTACCTTTGTCAAAGGAATTTTTCGATACAAGTAATAAGTACAATTATTATGCAAAAGGTGTTTCTCCATATATCAAAAACTTAATGGATACAACTAAGATTGATAACAAAAAGTGGAGTGATTATTCAGCCGGTTATATGTGGGGTACAATGGGCTTTGTATATAACCCTAAAGTTGTATCAACAGAAGATGCTTCAACATGGAAGATACTTGAAAATAAAAAGTATAGCCGACAAATCACTATTAAAGATAGTGTTAGAGATAGTTATTTTGCAGTTTTAGGTCTTATAAATTCAGACAAAATGTCAACAAGTGAATTTAAGAATTCTAAAAACTATAATGAACGAATCACTAAATTAATGAATGATACTTCTCAATCAACAGTTGATAAAGCTGAGGAAAGATTGCAAGGTATCAAGGATAATGTTTATTCATTTGAAACTGATAGTGGTAAATCCGATATGGTGTCAGGTAAAGTAGTTGCTAATTTCCAATGGTCAGGAGATGCAGTATATAGCCTTGACCAAGCTGAAGAAGACAATTGTTACCTTGAATATGCAGTACCTAAGGAATGTTCAAATCTATGGTGTGACGGTTGGGTAATGCTAAAGCAAGGTATTAACGGTGATAAAGAAAAGCAACAAGTTGCTGAGTCATTTATTAACTTTGTATCAAGACCTGATAATGTTATTCGTAATATGTACTATATCGGTTATACTAGTTGTATTTCAGGTGGAAATGACAATAGAATTTTTGAATATCTTAATTGGAACTACGGTGCAGAAGATGATGAAGATTCAGTTGATTATCCTGTAGGTTTCTTCTTTACAGGTAATTCCGATGATAAAAATTATATTTTAAAGACAACAAAAGACCAAACAAAAAGACAACTGTTTGCTCAATATCCGACAGAAGATATTTTGAACCGTTGTGCAGTAATGATGTTCTTTAACAGTGATGAAAATAAGAGAATGAACCAAATGTGGATTAATGTAAGGTGCTTTAATCTAAATTCAATTCCGTCATATGTTTGGTATATTGTTGTTGCAGTAATTATTATAGTTGTAATACTAATAGTTATTTATACTAAAGGTCATACTTTCAGAAATAAGAAAATGCAGAAAAAGTATAAAAAGATATAATAATTCTATTATTGCATTATTTGAATTAAGAAAAGTTGTATAATTAAAGGTAAGTGTGGTATTAATTTAGCACACTTCCTATTTATTTGGAGGGTTGTCCGAGTGGTCAATGGTCCAGTACTCGAAATACTGTATTTTGTGAAAACAAAATCTGGGGTTCGAATCCCCAACCCTTCGCCATAAAAAGCCCATTCTAATGGGCTTTTTATTTTACTTTAATTGTTAGGATTATATGAAATGAGCAAAGATAAAAATAATTATAAAGAGATAGACAGTATAACTAAAAATACTAGTAGCTATAAATTTGTAATTCTTGATTCTACAAATACTGATGATATTGAAGTAATGGAAAAATTACTAGAAGAAAAGTATATTGAAGAAAATAATAAATAAGATTATCAGAATTTAAATTAGTCATATTTATTAAAAAATTAAGTCCTAAGATGAAATTATCATCCTAGGACTTTTGTGTTACATATTACTTTTTCTTCTTTTTCTTAATGTGAACTTCCGGAACTGCTACATCATATAGCACCGGTTCATCATCATTATCTTCTACAATATCATTTTGCTTTACTTTTCCTGTGTGAACTTCAGGTACTGCTAAATTTTCTGAATTGAAACTATACTTGTCTTTTGCCTTGTCCTTCATAAAACATTACCTCCAAATTATCACAATAAATTAATAAAGAATGTTATTGTTAAGCTGTTTAAGAAATCAGCAAACAAACTACCTACAATAGGAATAATCAAATATGCCTTAACTGATGGAGCATATTTATCACAAATAGCTTGCATATTAGCCATAGCATTAGGCGTAGCACCCATACCAAAACCACAAGTACCTGCAGCAATTACTGCAGCATCATAATCTCTACCCATAATGTTATATACAACAAAATAAGCAAATAAGAACATAAGTACTGCTTGACCTGCTAGTAGGATAACCAGTGGTAATGCCAGGTCAGCTAATTGCCATAACTTAAGTGTAATCATTGCTATACCTAAGAATAGAGATAGACAAATACCACCTAGGTCATTTATTTCACCCATATGAATAGTAATTTTACCTGTGTATTCACCTATGTTTCTCATAATAGCAGCAACAATCATTGCTCCAATATAAATAGGGAATGTCATTCCTGTAAGTGAAAGTAGTTCTGATACTATTGTACCAATTCCTACGGCAATAATCAACTGAAAAACTGCAGGAGCATACATAGAAAAATGTCTTTCATGCTTTTCTTCTTCTTCAACTAGGAAACTGTCATCTTCAGTTTTTATAGTATCTAGTAGATTATGCTTTTTAATAAGTCTGTTACCAATAGGGCCACCCATTAGTGAACCTGCAATCAAACCGAATGTTGCAGCAGCAGTACATACTGTTGTAGCACCTGAAACACCAAAGTCCTCTAGTACAGGACCAAATGCACCGGCAGTACCATGACCACCAATCATAGGGATAGAACCTGTTGTCATACCTGTTAAGGAGTCAAGTCCCAGCACATTTGCAAGTCCGATTGATGCAAAGTTCTGTCCAATCATAAGAGCAACAACTAGCACAAGGAATACGATAAGTGCCTTACCACCACTTTTGAGGACTTTTAAGTTGGCTTGGAAACCAACCGAAGTAAAGAACAGAACCATACAGACTTCTTTTAATGTGTCATCAAAATCAATTATTGCAATTCCTGTTGCGTACAATATTAATGTAAATATTGCAAATAGCAAACCACCAATAACAGGTGATGGAATACAGAATCTTTGCAAAAATGAAATTTTCTTCTTTAAGAAATTACCTATCATCAAAACAACTACAGCAACTGCAACTGTTTGATACATATCTAGTGTAATATCCAATGTTATCAATCCTTTCGCAGCTAATAGTTATTTAACTGTAATACCTTTTTCTTTGTAATATTCAATAGCACCTTTATGGAATGGAATGTTAATGCCCTTAACTGCATTTTCCTCTGTAATGTCAATATCTGCAGATACAGTTAACTGAATTTCCTTTGCATTATTGAAAATTAATTTAGCTAGTTCTTTTACTTTATCATTAGATAATTTGTCACTTACCAGAATAACAGATTTAATACCGATAGTATTTATATCTGTGTTTTGACCGTTATATGTATTCTTTGGAATTTTGTAATCAATATAAGAGTAAGCTGACTTTAGCTTATTAGAAGTTGCTTTATCTATTTCAAGTAGCTTAATATCGCATTGCTTTGCTAATTCATCAACAATAGTTGCATTCATACCAACAGTAACAAATAAACAGTCAATTTCCTTATTTTCAAGTTTCTTAGCAGCTTCGGCATAATCAAGGTTAACTTCCTTAACCATCCTAGAGTTTAGCCCATATGATGCAAGAATTTGTTTTGCGTTTAATTCGGAACCTGATTCTTTTTCACCCACACTAACTGTTTTACCAAGCAAATCATCAACTGAATTTATGTTAGAGTCTTTTCTTACTACAATATGACAAGCCTCAGTATAAAGAGATGCCAAAGCACTATAACCTTTATATGCACCTGACTTTTCAAAATTGTTTTCACCATTATAAGCATCACTTACAATGTCAGATTGAGCAATTGCTGCATCTAAATATCCTTGAGAAAGCAATCTTACATTTGCTGTAGAACCGGCAGTAGTTTTTTGTTCGATTTTTAGCTTTCCACTTTCATCAGCAAGTTGTCTGATTGATGTAACTGTTTCGTTATAAATACCACCAATACCGGCAGCACCAAAACGAATTTTATCATCATCTGATGAACAACTACACAAAGAAACAACAAATATCAATGAAAGCAATATTGCAATTATCTTTTTCATTTAATCCCTTCTTATGACATAATTTTTCTACTTTATTATATCATAATCGTTATTTTTTTGTCAATTTTGATTGAAAAGTAAACCCCTTTTAGTATTAACCTAAAAGGGGTTTTAGAATTAATTATTATTTACCAACAATATTATAATTGTTTTGAATAAATGAATTAACATAATTGAAGTTTGTACTACAACCACCATAAACATTAGTGCCGGTATAATCGTTGTAATGGGTTCTCAATAAACCATTTGCATCTGTATAACGAATATATGATCTAGCAATAACATTAGTTGATTTAGCTTGTTCAATTTGTTATTCAGTATGTTGACCATCATTTTTATAGGTAATTACAGCAGAATAAATACGGTATGTTTCTGACTTATTATTAAAGTGACAAGAGGGACTTGACTACCATATCCACCAACCTGACTTGTACAATTTTGGTTTTGTACATAATAATACTCTTTAGTTGTGTCCTCGCCATTAACATTTGTACCGTTATATTCCAGCTTATAATTATTACCTTTAGCATTATTTTTTACAGTGCTTTCTTTTGCAATAATGTAACCATATTCAGGTTTAGAAGATGAAAGGTTATCAAGTTGACTTAGTATATTTTCACTTAGAGAAGTAACAAATCTTAAGCCTGATACATCAAATCCATGTGTACCGTTAGGATAGTTATCATCCTTTTTAGCATTACGAATTTGTACACCAAATAAGTCAAATTCGTTATAAGAAGTTAAGCCGTTGCTGAACACCTTTGTATCATCAGAAGTTTTTTCAACTGTATTTACATTAATCCAATGAGCATATAGGTGAACTTCACCTGATAATATATCGTTCCAATTATATGCCTTGCCATCCTTATAATACCAACTGGCAAGGTAACATTCAAGTCATCTAATACTAAGGTTGCTACTGTAAATGCTAAGGGTAAAGTAGTTGCTAAGAAAAAGGGTAATGCAACTATTACAGTAAAGGCAAACGGTATCACTCTAAAGTGTAAAGTAAAGGTTAAATAATTTTTTAACAATACAAAAGTTAGAACCACTAATGGATTATTCATTAGTGGTTCTTTTTGTTATTTTGAATATAAAATTATCAATATTTGTACTAAAATCTTGAAAACTTTTTTTCAAAATGTTATAATAAAATTAATTCATTTGTAATTATATTATTGGAATTTGCACAAAAGTAAAAAATAAGAAGATACATTTCTGCACCTTCTTATTTTCTCATAAAACCGTAAAAATACACCGTAGAAAGCTTTTTGCTTTCCTTTTTCATTATATTACTTTACAACTAAAATTTCAATATTTTTATAAATAATTTTTTAAAATTCTTAAAATATTTTACGCAAATCACAACATCTTGTACTTGTTTCATGGTATAATTACTATATAAGGAAAGAGTAATATATCATTTATATTACTTATCGTTAAATAATTTATTTTAAAAGGAGAAAAAAGTATGAAGAAACTTATTTCAATCTTATTATCAACAATCATTCTTTCTTCAGTATTTTCTGTTTGTCTATCTGTTGGTGCTATGTTCAAGCTACTGCTAAAGATGGTAGTAATAAGAAGTCTAATAATTGCTTAGTTGTTGTTGGTAAGAATAAGGTACAAAGTATCAAAAAGACTAACTACATTCAGTCAAAAATCAATGTTAAGAAAAAACATTCAATTACTCTTAAAGCAGAAGTCAAGGAAATTAATGCTACTTACAAAAACTGTAATTGGTCAGCAAATAATAAATTAGTTAAAATTAGTAATACTAAAATTTATTATTCAAAAAATAAAAAGCATTTCTATGTACAGGCTAAAGTAACTGCAAAGAAAAAAGGAACTTGCTATGTATATTGTAAGACTAAAGATGGCAGTAACAAACAAGTAAGATATAAGATTGTTATTAAGTAATGTCTATACACCTCAATTCTTCACCTCTATTCATTAACTTGAGTAGGGGTGATTTTTGTAAATGTTAACAATAACTATAATACAGGTTGACATCATATAAAATATCAATTATAATCTCTTATAGAAAAGAGGTTGACAATAATGGATATTAAGAAGTTATCTAATGATATTATAAATGGCAAGAGATTGACTAGGGAAGATGACCTTTCATTTTTCAAGACAGTTGATTTAGATAAACTATGCAGTGGTGCTGATGAAATCAGAGAAAAGCTATGTGGTAATCATATAGACTTATGCTCTATTATCAATGGTCGTAGTGGTGGTTGTAGTGAGAACTGCAAGTTTTGTGCACAAAGTGCACATCATCACACAAGTGTTGAAAGATACAAATTCCTTGAACCTGAAGAAATTGTTAAGGATTGTGAATATCACTACAACAAAGGTGTACATAGATATTCTATCGTTACAGCAGGTAGAACCCTAGAGGGTGAGGACTTAGAAAAGGCTTGTAAAGCATATAAAGAAATGCATGATAAATATGATATTTGTCTTTGTGCATCTCATGGTCTTGTAACAGAAGATACTTTCAAAAAGTTAAAAGACAGTGGTGTAAGTATGTACCATGAAAATATTGAAACATCCAGAAGAAATTTTCCGAATGTATGCACAACTCACACTTTTGATGACAAAATCAATGGTATCAAAACTGCTCATAAAGTAGGTTTAACTGTATGTTCAGGTGGCATTATCGGTATGGGTGAAACCTTTGAAGATAGAATTGATATGGCTCTTACTTTAGCTGAACTTGATGTTGAGTCAATTCCTCTTAATTCACTTATTCCTATTAAGGGTACTTGTTACGAAGATTTGCCAACACTTACTGAGAAAGAAATTTTGCGTACTGTTGCAATGTTTAGATTTATTAATCCTACTGCATACATTAGACTTGCAGCAGGTAGAACTTTAATGAGTAATTCCGGTGAAAAAGCATTTACTTCCGGTGCTAATGCTACTATTACAGGTGATATGCTAACTACTTCCGGTAACAATATTGACGAAGATAAAGCAATGCTTACTGATATGGGATTTTCTATTTAACATAGAACTTCATATTTCTTGACTAATCTTTCTACAACTTATATAATTACTGTAGTATATAAATCATTTAGAGAGATTTGATTTTATGAAAATATATAACTACAAGAAAATATTTTCAATATTTTTACTGACAGCTTTGTTGTTGCTGACTGTACCCATTACAACACTCAATACAAATGCAAGTTCTAAAATTGACTTTTCTTTGTCTTGTGATTCTGTATATAAAAACAGATTATTTAATGTAGACTTAATTGTTAACGGTAATGCTAATTTATCAGCATTTAATGTTACAATTACTTATGATTCTGAGTCTGTAGAATTTAGAAAATTTGATTCGCCTGATAAAGCATTTGATGTTAAGAAAAAGAATTCTAATGGCAAAGTGAATGCAATAGTTCTTTGTTCTTATGGCTATAAGTTTAACGGTAAAGCAAAGATTATTTCCTTTAAATTTAAGTCAGTTGATACCGGTATAACTGATTTTGGTTTAGCTATTTCTGATCCTGTAGATAATAATGGCAATAAATTATCAATAGGTTCAGTTTATGGTGCTGAAATGAAAATTGAAGAAAATAAAATCACTTCTAAAAGAATTAAAAGCAATAGTAGCAAGAGTTCCGGTAGAAGTGGTAATTCAAGTAGCAAAACCTATGGCTCAAACAATTCTACAAGTGGAAAGGCTGATTCTGTAAAAGTTCCAAAGGTTAACTATGTTGGTGGTGACAGTAAAGAAAGTGCATCAACAACTTCTCCTATGGATAATGCCTATACAGATAATAGTGAACCAAAGTCACTTTTTGTTATGGGTATATTAGTAACTTTAGGTGTCTTACTTATTGTTTATATAGTCTATAATGTAGGCAAATCCGGTAAAGAAAATAAAGATAACAAAACGGAAAAGAATAACGATGAAGAAGATAAGTAGAGAACTATAATTTTATAGTTCTCTTTTCTTATTTGTAATTATAAAAATTTTATGTTATACTAAATTTGTATTGCTATAAAATTTATAAGGAATGATATATATGAGTGAAATGCAGAACATTCAATGGTTTCCCGGTCATATGACCAAAACCAAAAGACAAATTCAAGCATCATTAAAACTGGTTGATGCAGTAGCAGAAATTATTGATGCAAGAATACCTGAAAGTAGCCGTAACCCTGACCTTGATTCAATTATTCAAAATAAACCTAGAGTTGTTTTGATGAACAAATGTGATATGGCTGACCCATCATCTACTCAAAAGTGGATTAATTATTTTAAAAATAACGGCATTGTAGCAATTCCAATTGATTGCAAAACAGGTAGAGGTATCAATAAGTTTGTATCTTCTGTTAATGAGGTTCTTAAGGAAAAGATTGAAAAGCAAAAGGCAAAAGGTCTTTTAAATCCAACAGTAAGAGTTATGATTGTTGGTATTCCTAATGTTGGTAAATCAACTTTCATTAATAGAATTTCTAAGAACAGAAAAGCTAAGGCTGAAGATAAACCCGGTGTTACAAGAGGTAATCAGTGGTTTACTATTAACAAAGGCTTTGAAGTGCTAGATACACCGGGTGTATTATGGCCAAAGTTTGAAGATAAAATTGTTGGTGAAAGACTGGCTTTTACAGGTGCAGTTAAAGATCAAATTATGGATACTGAACTTTTAGCAATGAGATTATTAGATTTCCTAAAGGTTGAGAAAAATCCAATATTTGTAGAAAGATTTAAACTACAAAATGAGAATATAGAAGAAATTGAAAGTTATGAACTTCTTGAACTTATCGGCAGAAAAAGAGGTATGCTGATTTCAGGTGGTGAAATTGATACTGAAAGAGCTGCTATTATGCTACTTGATGAATACAGAAGTGCTAAACTTGGTAAATACACATTTGAACTACCGGAGAATTAATTATGGAATGGCTAAAATATGAAAATGAAGCATTAGAAAAAGGCTATACAAATATTTGTGGTGTTGATGAAGCCGGTAGAGGTCCTTTAGCCGGTCCTGTTTGTGCAGCTGCAGTAATTTTGCCTAAAGGTCATATTATTGATGGTGTCAATGACTCAAAGAAACTTACAGAAAAAAAGAGAGAAAAACTTTTTGATATAATTATTGATGAATGTGTTTCTTATTCAATAGCCTTTGCAACAGTTGAAGAAATTGAAGAACTTAATATTCTTAATGCTACAATGCTAGCTATGCAGAGAGCAGTAGAAGGTCTTGATACAAAAGCTGATTATGCTATGATTGACGGTAATAGACTCCCACCACTTAATATTCCGGCAGAATGTATTGTAAAAGGTGATGCAAATTCTATGTCAATTGCTGCCGCTTCAATTTTGGCTAAAGTAGCCAGAGACAGACTTTGCCTAAAATATGATGAACTATATCCCGAATACGGTTTTGCTAAACATAAAGGATATGGCACAAAGTTACATAGAGAAATGATTTTGAAATATGGTCCTTGTGAAATTCACAGAAAAAGCTTTTTAAAGAAAATTTATAAAAATGCAAATAACTGAGAAAAGACAAATCGGTGATATTGGAGAGAAAGCCTCTAGAAAATATCTAAAGAAAAACAAATATAAAATTGTTGCAAAAAACTACAACACAAAGTATGGTGAAATTGATATTGTAGCAGAAGATAAAAACTATATTGTTTTTGTTGAAGTAAAAACCAGAAAAGAGAATTCTCTCTATGCACCGGTGTTAGCAGTTACAAAACAAAAACAAAATAAGCTGATGAAAACTGCTTATGTATATCTTAAAGAATATCCTACAAATAAAAACATAAGATTTGACATAATCGAAGTTATCCATAATTCCAAAAAGGTTATAAGTATCAATCATATAAAAAACGCATTTATGCAAGGAGGTAGTTATGGAAGTTTTTGATTTTCATTGTGATACCTTATATAAAAGTATGATGAATGATTTACTGCTTGATGCCGATATTTATGAATTTAAAATTTTAGATTTAATGAAAGCAAATAAATGGCATCAATGTATGGCAGTATGGACACCTGATGACAGAAATGAATTACCATTACAGTTTAGAGATAAACCTCTTATAGATTATTTTATTGCAAGTGCAAAGAAACTTATTTCAGAATGTAAAAGACTTAAAATTACTTTTAATGATATAAATGCAAATAAGTCACTGCACCTAACTGTGGAAAATTCTTCAATTTTAGAAGGTAATATTGAAAATATAGAATTCCTTAAAAAGTATGGTGTAAAAGTTGCTACTTTAACTTGGAATGATAGTAACTGTATTGGTGACGGTGTTCTTGCTGATAAACCAAAAGGTGCTACTGCTTTTGGTAAACAGGTAATTAATGAATATATCAAGAATAATATTGCTATTGATGTATCTCATACCAGTGATGATTTATTCTATGATATAGCATCAAGTAACCCAAAATATATACTTGCAACACATTCAAATTCAAGAGAAATTTGTAGTAACAAAAGGAATATTACAGATGAACAATTTGAGTATATTAAAAGCAAAAACGGTGTTGTAGGACTTAACTTTCATAAATACTTTTTAAGTGATAGTGACAGTTACAGTATTAAGGATATACTTAATCATACATACCATTTTCTAAGCCTCGGTGGTGAAGATAACTTGCGTATCGGTACAGAT